>MDTB01236026.1_pt1 | contig 51846 bp, 51 predicted proteins | sample 811161 | NCBI WGS metagenome assembly MDTB01 (sample SAMN05326650, study PRJNA326480) | marine metagenome | isolation source: seawater | place: Mediterranean Sea | collected 2009
CATCGTTGTGCCGACTAGACCAAGCTCTTCAGCGAATATTGCAAAGATAAAGTCTGTATGCGCTTCTGGTAAATAAAAAAGTTTTTGTAAGCTTTCACCAAGTCCTAAACCAAATAAACCTCCAGAACCAATTGCAATCAAAGAATTTGTAAGTTGATAGCCTGCACCCAAAGGATCATTCCAAGGTTCAATAAAATTCGTAAGTCTGGCCATTCTATATGGTGCAATATAGATTAAAATTGCGAACGCAGAAAAGAGAAGCAAAACTAAGACGACAAAATATCTCATCTTAAAGCCTGCTAGAAAAAAGAGACCAGCAGTAACAGATAAAATTATGACGGTTGAACCAAAATCAGGCTGAAGCAATAAAAGGAGGCACGCAGGAATGATAAAAATCATGGGTTTAACAAAACTCATAAAATTGTCTTTAACATTTTCTTGCTGTCTATAACAATATCCTGCCATATACATCATCAATAACAATCTAGCTGGGTCAATCACCTGAATATTAGGTAGGCCTGGAATAACCAACCATCTCGTAGATCCATTTACAGTTTTACCTAGTTCTGGAATGAATACAGATAAAAGGAGAAGCAATGCTGTCAGTGCTAAAAATATTCCTAATTTTTCCCAAAGCTGTGTAGGTATTAAAAATGCTATGAAACCACCAAATAATCCTAGGGATATTGCGAATAATTGCTTATTCACATACTCATATGGGTATCCCTCCTCTTTCATAGATAGAGGCATTGATGCTGAAGCTAGAATTACGATGCCACCAATTAATAAGAATGCAGTAGCTAAGAGGAAAAGACGATCATATGCTTCGCTTGATTCTATTGATGTGATGCCCATTATTATCTTATTTTGAGACTTGATAAGCCAATCAAGACAAGAAAAACTGTGATGATCCAAAACCTTACAATTACTTTGGGTTCAGCCCATCCTTTTAATTCAAAGTGATGGTGGATTGGAGCCATATTAAAAATTCTCTTTCCTCTCAGTTTAAATGAACCAACCTGAAGAACCACTGATAAAGTTTCCACGATAAAAATACCGCCCATGATAGCCAATACCAACTCCTGTTTGACGATCACAGCAATCGTTCCAAGTATTCCACCAAGAGATACAGCGCCAACATCCCCCATAAAGATCTGAGCTGGATATGCGTTGAACCACAAAAATCCCAACCCAGCACCTGAGATGGCACAACAAAAAACAAAAACTTCTCCCGCATCTTGAAGAAAAGGCAAATCCAGATACTCAGCAAAGTTAAAATTGCCAGTCACATAAGCAAAAATTCCAAGAGCAATCGCAATCATTGAAACAGGCATGATTGCTAAACCATCCAATCCATCGGTTAGATTAACTGCATTGCTTGAGCCAACAATCACAAAAATTGCAAAGGGAAGAAAGAGCCAACCTAAATCAAGGCGAAAATTATTTGTAAAAGGGATCAGTACTTCTGAGCTGAGTACACTGCTCCCTTGTCCCAAAAGATAATAAGTGGATGAAGCTGCGACAATAAACTGCAAAATTAATTTTGTTTTCGCAGACATGCCTTTTTTACTTTTTTTAAGCTTTGTGAAATCATCAATAAATCCGATCATTCCAAAAGAAATGATCGAAGCAATAAGAACTAAATTATAAACATTACTCAAGTCTGACCATATAAGAACACTGACAACAATCGAGAGGATAATCATGAGTCCGCCCATTGTGGGAGTCCCGCCCTTTGAAGAGTGACTAGATGGGCCATCGGTTCTGATTGTCTCTCCAATTTTTTTGCCCTGAAGTGCTGCTATGATCTTGGGTCCAAATAAGAAGGAAATAACGAGTGCTGTTAATGCAGCTAGAATACCCCTAGTTGTAATATAGGTAAAAGCATTAAGTGGAGAAAACCACTCGATCAAATTTTCAGAAAAATATAAAAACATGATTACTCCCTTAATGTTTCCTAAAAATCATTGTCGTTAGATTAACACTTATCACATTAAAATTATTTATCATCTGGAGCTATTCCCAGAAGCCTAAGAGTGTGTGAACCTATTTCAGAAAAAACAGGCGCTGCGACTTGTCCTCCATAATATTCTTTCCCTCCTGGCTCATTAACAATGACTGCAATTGCTATCTTTGGTTTTGTCAGTGGTGCGACACCAACAAATAAAGCATTGTGTTTATTTGAAGAGTAGTTTTCAGCAGCAATTTGTGCTGTACCAGTTTTACCGCCAATACGATATCCATTGATTTTTGCTCGAGGAGCTCCTCTTATAGCGACATTTTCAAGCATTGAAAGTATCTCATTAGAAGTTTTTTCTGAGAGAACGCGATCACCATCTAATTTTTCATCTTCAATCTTTTTCAAAGTAATGGGTTTCCTGATTCCACCATTCGCTAAAGCTGCATATGCCCCTGCAAGTTGGATCAGGCTGATGTCAACATTGTACCCATATGATAGAGAAGCAATCATACCCTCTCTCCATCGACTACATTGATAGTCCAAAGTGCCAGACGCTTCACCTGGAAAACCAGAAGATGTGACTTGACCAAATCCAAGACTATTAAAGAATGTGAATAAATCACACGGGTCAATCTCCAAGGCAATTTTTGAGATTCCTGTATTGCTCGATTTTATCAGCACTTCTTCCATTGTTAGCAAACCATGATCTCTAGGGTCTTTAATTGTTCTGGCACCAATTTTATATGCGGATGTATCTACAACAGCTTCTGGCTCAAAAATCTTATAGTTTAGAGCTGCGGCCATTGTCAGTGTTTTAAAAGTTGAACCAGGCTCAAACTTATCTGTGATTGCTTTATTTTTATATATTTTTGGAGTTCTATTTTTTGAAAAAGAAAGATCTCCAGCTGGCTGATTTGAAATCGCTAGAATCTCACCAGTAGTGACATCCATTACAACAACAGACCCTCCCTTTGCATTATTTTTTTCAATTCCTGACTTCAAAGCTTGATGAGCAAAATGTTGTATCTTTATATCTATGCTTGAATAAAAATCCTCGCCTATTAGGGGATCACTAATGATCTCTATATCAGCAATACTATTTTGATGCACATCTGTCAGTGTTTTCTTCAAACCATTCGTTCCAGAGAGGCCCTTGTTTAAGGCATACTCTAAACCCTCTTGCCCGCTGCCCTCGCTATCGGTAAACCCCAATAAATGAGATGCAGTTTCTCCGCTGGGGTAAAACCTCTTATAAAAGGTCTCAAGCCATATATAATTTCCAAAATTGTCTCCACGAATAATTTCTACTTCTGATTTCCTTAATTCTCTCTTAAGCACAAAATATCTTTTGCTGCTCCTCTTTCTTATTTCTGCATCAATCTCTCTTGCAGGCTTGGAGATTATTTTTGATAGTGAGTTCAATAGCTGAGGGTAGCTGTCCTTTATAAGCAAAGTTTTTGGATCAACAATCAATCTATACACGGGGATACTCACCGCGAGTGGGATGCCATTTCTATCATAGATGCTCCCTCTGTTTGCAGGTATATTTTTATATTTAATATGCTTCTTGTCACCTTCTGTATTAAGAAAATCAGACTCAAGGTACTGCAAATAAAAAGAACGAGCGAATAGGCCTAGAAGCATGGCTGATATCAGACATAATAAGAATATAAACCTTGATTTAATTAATCCTTTCTCAGTTTGCTTCATGTTTTTTTAATAAATTTATTTTCCTAGAGTCAGGAAGTATCATTCCGGCTTTTTCTGTAGCCGTCCCTCCAATTTTTTGTCCCGACGAAAATGCTGAATAATCTAGCTGAAGCTCCCTCCACTCCATTTCGAGCCTTTGAGTTTCTGAGACAATAATTTGATATTCCTGAAATAGATTCCTTTTGTTAAAGTGCAACTGAACCTCATATAAGCCTGATAAGCAAACAGTCAGATACCATAAAAAGAGCCATTTATAGTTAATATTTTTTGTCTTCATTTTATTCTCTCAACTACTCTAAGCACGGCACTCCTTGACCGTGGATTGAGATTTATTTCTTCATCGCTCGGCTTTATAGCCTTAGATACGAGCTTAAATGATGAGTCATCTGCTAGGTTTGGAAGCTTAGATAATCTTGGGTCTCTTCGAGAATGATCCCTGAAGAATCGTTTAACCATTCTATCCTCTAATGAATGGAAACTAATGATGCAAGCCCTTCCACCGATTTTTAGATGTTTTGAAATGAAATCCAAGAGTAACTCTAGCTCTTCGAGTTCATTATTGATGAATATCCTTATTGCTTGAAATGTTTTTGTTGCTGGATGCTTCTTATCATTAAATCTTCTCGGAACTTCTTCAAGGAGAATTTCAGCAAGTTCTTTTGTTGACTCGATTTTAATATTCTTTCTAGCCTCAACAATTGCTTTAGCAATTCTTTTTGCTTTTTTTTCTTCACCATATTTCCAGAGAACGCTTGAAATTTCTTTTTCTGAAGCATTGCTCAACCAACTCGATGCGTCTTCGCCTATATTTTGATTCATTCTCATATCAAGAGGACCGTCTTTCATGAAGCTGAAACCTCTTTTTGGATTATTTAACTGATACGATGAAACTCCAATATCAGCAAGTATTCCATCATAATTATTTGTACTAAATAATTTATCCAGTTGACTAAAACGAGCCTGATGGATGCTGATTCGCTGCTCAGATTTAAATTTTGATTTCAAATAACTTATAGCTTCGGGATCTTGATCTGATGCAACGAGTGAGCCATCAACTAATTGCTCTAAAATAGCAGAAGAGTGTCCTCCAAAGCCTGATGTCGCATCTAGATAATTCCCATTTCTTCTAATTAAAAGGTGCTGAATAACTTCCTCAGTTAATACTGGGATATGAAATGATTCATTGATCATGGTGTTTGCCGAAATCAAAAATCTAGGTCAGGATCTTGTCTTCTTAAAAAACGAGGTATATCCAGTAACTTTTCGTCATGCTCATCAGGTTGCTTTGTTTTTTCTAGGCTTTCGAACATGTCTTGGGTTGTTTGCTGTTTCAATCCATTTCTAGCTGTAATAGGACGATCCAAATCATCAAAGGATCTTTCTCGATCTTGCTCTTTAGTATCATCTGTTCTGAGAGCATTCAGACCTGTAGCAACCAATGTCACTCTTATGCTGTCATTCTCCAAATCGCTTGATAATGCAGTACCAACAATCACTTTTGATTTTTCGGCTGCATAGCTCTGAGCAATGTCGCCAATTTGGTTAAACTCCGAAATCTCTAGATCCGTTCCTACTGTGACATTAAGCAGTATTCCGGAGGCTCCCTCCAAATTGATCTCTTCCAATAAAGGGCTCTTAACTGCTTTCTCAATGGCAAGTCTTGCTCTATCCGGCCCCGATGCAATTGCTGAGCCCATAATGCTTCGCCCTTTTTTGCCCATCACTGCTTTTACATCAGCAAAATCAAGATTAATAACTCCTGGAACAGTTATTAATTCAGCAATACCCTGAACTGAATTTAGAAGAACATCATTTGCCGCATCAAATGCTTTAAAAACTGTAATTTTTTTACCCAATGACTCCAAACGATCATTCGGAATAACAATTAGAGAGTCAACATGCTCCTCAAGACTCCTTAGCCCCTGTTCTGCGAGAGAAGATCTTTCGTCACCCTCCCACTTAAATGGTTTGGTAACAACGCCAACTGTTAAAATCCCCATCTCTTTTGCAATTTTTGCAATCACTGGGCTGGCTCCTGTGCCAGTGCCACCTCCAAATCCTGCTGTTATGAATAACATATCAGTATCAGAGAGTACTGATTTTATAGATTCGGCTGCCTCTTCAGCAGAGGCTTTTCCAATCTCTGGATTCATTCCAGCGCCTAATCCTTTTGAGGTTTCAACTCCAAGCTGAATCTTTTCTTCAGCAGGTGAGGATGAAAGATCCTGTGTATCTGTATTTGCACAAAGAAAATTTACACCTTGAATACCTTGACTGATCATATGATTGACTGCATTTCCGCCTCCTCCACCAACACCAATGACTTTTATATTGGCCCTTTGGCTATCTGTATCCATTAATTCAAAAGCAAATTCACCCATATGTATTCTGCCTAAATTGAAATATCTCTCAGTTGTTCGGTTAGTGCGAGATCACTTTTTTTCAGCCATAAATCTCTCGACTGATTCCATGATTGATAGTTCCATATTTCAAAGCGTTGGCCTTGGCCTATGAACATGGCTGATTTTTTTATGCCTGAAAATTCTCTTAATTCTACCGGTACTAAGATCCTATTGTGACTATCTAAAACTAACTCACTGGCATGCCCAACCATTAAGCGTTGAAGCATCCTGCTAGATTTATCAAGTGAAGGGAGCTCCATAATTGTTTTTTCAATTTTGAGCCAAATCTTTTTTGGATATAAAAGTAGACATTGATCAATATCAATAGTGCATATGAGCTCATTAGAGCCATATTTTGAGAGTTCCGATCGATACTTTGTAGGAATGGATATCCGTCCCTTAGTATCTAAACTAATTTTATTTAATCCTCTAAACATTATGTTTATCAGTAAGATCAAGCGTTTTATCCCACTTTTTACCACTAATAGACAACTATAGTTTATATACAAATGATGTCAATAGATAAAAGAGATAATTAGAGGATATGGAGTTGGCCTGTAAGCCGGGTTCTGTCTTAGTACAATCATTCATCTGGGATGCTTGTCACCAAACACCTCAAGCGACCCACCCAAGAGTGATTTCGGGTTATCATTACTCTTCTATTTGGTCTTGCTCCCGATGGGGTTTGCAATGCCCTTACTGTTGCCAATAAGGCGGTGCGCTCTTACCGCACCTTTTCACCCTTACTCTAAATAAATAGAGCGGTTTATTTTCTGATGCACTTTCCATAGGCTCGCGCCTTCCAGGTGTTACCTGGCATCGTTCCCGAAGGAGCCCGGACTTTCCTCTGTAATTCAGCGATTGTCTGGCCAACTCCAAGGAGGATTATTAATCAATGCATCTGAAAATACAAGGCTATTGATTTTTAATCTTTAGCGCTCGATCATAAATTTTTGACTTACTGGATTTAGATACCTTATTGGCAATTTCAACAGCTTTCTTAAGAGATAGGTCACTCATGAGAATGCTCAAGATTGTATCAAGCTCCTCATTGATAATTTCTTCTCTAGAAGAACCCTGAACAACAACCGTAAACTCTCCTTTTATTTTCTCTTTATTATTCCTAAAAAACTGGGAGATATCAGTCAATGTTTCGCCAATAAATGACTCGTGCATCTTCGTGATTTCTTTGCAGACTACAGCGGATCTATTGCCTCCAAAAACATTGATCATATCTTCTATGGAAGATTGGATTCTATGAACGGATTCATAGAAAATCAGTGTTTCTTCTTTATGATTCAATTTTTTGAGTTCATTAATTCTTTTATTAGCAGTTCTAGGCAAAAAACCCTGAAAAGTAAATCGATCGGAAGGCAGGCCTGATGATGTGATTGCAGCTATTAGTGCACAACAGCCAGGGATAGGCTCAACTCTGATATTATTCTCTCTTGCATGCTTAATAAATTTATATCCAGGGTCACTAATTAGTGGCGTTCCAGCATCTGAAACAAGTGCAATGTTTTTTCCCTCTTTTAGTTCAGAAATAATTTTTGGGGCTTTCCTGTCCTCGTTGATTTGATTAAAAGATTGCAAAGATGATTTTGTTTTTACTGCATGATGCTTTAAAAGCTTAGATGTGACTCTTGTATCTTCGGTCAGAATGCTATCTACACTATTCAATACATCTATGGCACGAATTGTAATATCGTTAATGTTACCTATTGGTGTAGAAACAAGATAAAGAGTGCCTGTCATTTAATTTTCATGCATTAAAGACTATAGATGCATCTCTTCTTCATCCTCGCTAAGACTATCTTGAAAGGTTTCACGAGAGAAAACTCTCTCCATATAATCGGTAATGGCTTTTTGCTCCTTGCCAAGTGAGATACCGAAGTACTCTAATCTCCAAAGTATTGGAGCCAAAACACAGTCTATGACTGTTAATTCATCATTGAGAAAATACTTATTCGAAGAAAATAAATCCAGTGACGCATTCAACATTGATTTGAGTTTTTTCCTCAGACTGTTTTCATTCTTAGTGCCAAGTTCTGCATCGAGTTGTATAGCGGTTGATACAATATCAGCTTCCAATGAAACTAGTGCCAATCTTACTTTGGCTCTGTCAACAGGACTTACAGGCATCAATGGTGGATGAGGATATCTTTCGTCCAGATACTCAATGATCACACCGGAGTCATATATTACAAGCTCCCTGTCAGTAAGGGTCGGTATCGAAGCATAAGGATTTAAAGCAATGAGATCTTCAGGAACTTTTTTTCCTCCGACATTTTGGATGTCAGTTGTAATTCCTTTCTCTCTAAGAACAAACCTAACTTGGTGGGACCTTATACAGGTATTGCCTGAGAATAAACCCATCATTGATCTTCTGTTAGAAACATTCGTCACTTAACTTCCCTCCAAATATCTTTATAGAGAGCATAACTAAATATTAAGAAAATAAGTAAAAAACCTATGACCCAAACACCCATTGATTTGCGTTTTTCAACGATTGGCTCTCCTGCATAGACCAAAAATCCAACCGTATCATTTAGAAACTGACTATACTCTTCATCTGAAAGTCTCTCTTGGAGGTCCCATAAAACATGGGGCATACTTGAAGCCTCTTGAACATGATTGTTTACACCAGTGGGTGAATTATTGTCTGGATAAAATGAATTCAATAACCCATAAACATATTCTGGACTTTTTCTTCTTGTAACTAAGGTAAGATCCGGTGGAGCCTTTCCAAACCAACGGTCACCATCTTCTTTTAGCATATTATTCATAACCAAATCTTGTGGTGAACTATCAGTAAAAATAAGGTTCTGCATGAGTTGATCTTCACTGATGCCAAGATCTTCAGCAATTTGATTGTATCTCATGTATTGAAGTGTATGACATCCAGAACAGTAATTAAAAAAATTTCTTGCGCCTCTTTGGAGTGACTTTGAATCAGAAGTTTTTACATTCATCCCTTCTATGTATTCATCAAGATCCATTGAGCCTGCAGCAAATGTTGCCCCTGAGATAAATGCAAATACTGAATAAATTGCAAATAAACTTTTCATGACTCTTTCTTCTTATATACCACTCTTTCGGGAACAGTTTTTGTTTTCTCAAGCTTTGTATAAAACGGCATGAGCAAGAAGAAAGCAAAATAAGTTATGGTAAAGAATCTTGCCAAGAATACATAAATACCTGTAGCAGGCTGAAGGCCAAGATAACCCAGTGCAATGAATGATATTGCAAACAATGTGAGTGCAAATTTATACTGCCATCCTCTGTATCGAATCGATTTAACCTCACACTTATCTAGCCATGGCAAAAAGACAAACAAGACGACTGCTAAGACAAGGAACAATGCTCCCAATGCCGCATTTGGAACAGCTCTCAAGATTGCATAATATGGTGTAAAGTACCACGAAGGCACTATATGTTCGGGTGTTTTAAGTGGGTCAGCAGGTTCAAAATTATCTACTTCTAGAAAATACCCTCCCATTTCTGGGGCAAAAAATACGGCGGCAAAGTAAATGATTAAGAAGATTGTAATCCCCACTAAATCTTTACTTGTGTGGAATGGATGAAAAGCAACTCCATCAATTGGCTTGCCAGTTTCATCAAGTTTTTTCTTTATTTCAATCCCATCTGGATTATTTGATCCAACATGATGTAGCGCAAGTATATGTGCAGCAACTAGGCCAACGATAGCAAGGGGGAGAAATATAACATGAAATGCAAAGAAACGATTCAATGTGATATCTGAAATAAAATAATCCCCTCTAATCCATTCGGTTAAGGTATCACCGACAAATGGGATATACCCAAAAAGATTTACGATTACTTGGCCTGCCCAATAAGACATATTTCCCCAAGGCAATAAGTAACCAAAGAATGCTTCCGCCATGAGGCAGAAGTATAGCAACATTCCGAGTATCCATATCAGTTCACGAGGCTTTTTATATGACCCATATAACATTGCTCTGAACATATGTAAGTAAATCACTATAAAGAAGAATGAAGCGCCAGTAGAATGCATATATCGAATGAGCCAACCATTTTCAACGGATCTCATTATGTACTCAACAGAATTGAAAGCATCGTCTGCAGATGGTTTATAATTCATTGTTAGAAAAAACCCTGTGATCAACATAATGATTAATACAACCATCGACAAAACTCCAAATAGGTACCAAATATTGAAGTTTTTGGAAGCATAATATTCTGTAGCATGATCCTTTATTAGGGAAGACAGAGGAAATCGGTCATCAATCCATTTCAAGAGTGGATTTGTAAATATACTTTCTGTTTGCTTTGCCATAAATCTAACTATTCTCGCCGACTAATAAAGTGGTTTCATCAATAAAATTATGTGCAGGAACCCTTAAGTTGGAGGGAGCAGGTACGCCAGCATAGACTCTTCCTGATAAATCAAATTTTGATCCATGGCAAGGGCAATAGAAACCACCTTTCCAGTCTGGACCCATATCTGCAGGTGCAATCGCAAACTTCTCAATTGGAGCACACCCCAAATGAGTGCAAACCCCCTCCACAACAAAAAATTCTGGATTCTTTGATCGAAATTTATTTTTGGCGAAATCTGGCTGAATAGATAATTCAGATTTAGGATCTCTAAGGTAAGAATTTTCATTGTCCAACTCACTTATCATCTCATCAGTTCTTCGTAAGACCCAAATTGGTTTACCTCTGTAGATTACTTTTATGATCGAGCCAGGCTCTAGTTTTGATAAGCTTACTTTAATGGAAGCACCAAGGGCTTTTGCTTTCTTGCTTGGTTGGAAGGTGGAAACAAATGCTCCAACAGCAAATATTCCTCCAACTGCGCTGGTAAGACTCGTCGCAATTGATAAGAACTTCCTTCTATTAAGATTCTCTGCCATTTGGAAACCTTTAACCTAAAAAGCATGTGCGATTATACACGAATAAACAAAAATCATTAGTCAATTCTTCTAACTTTTGCACCTATATTTAATAGCTTTTCTTCAATATTCTCATATCCACGATCCAAATGATAAATGCGATCAATGATTGTCTTTCCATCTGCAATCAAACCTGCAAGAATCAATGCTGCAGACGCTCTCAAATCTGTTGCCATTACCTGCGCAGAATTTAATTTTGAAACTCCTCTTACAATTGCAGTATTTCCATCAATTCCAATATTGGCGCCCATTCTTTTGAGCTCCAATATATGCATAAATCTATTCTCAAAAATGGTCTCCTTTATCTTAGAGTCACCATGTGCAATGGTATTTAACACCATCAGTTGCGCCTGTATATCTGTTGGGATTCCTGGATACGGGTTAGTTTCAAAACTAATGGGAAGAATCGTATCTGGTCCTTTCAAAAATAAAGAATCTTCAAATATCTCAAACTTTGCTCCACATTGCCGAATCAACTCGATGGGTTGTTGTATATGTAAAGGATTGATATTTTCAACCTTAAGCTCTCCTTGGGCTATGATTCCAGCGATAATCATTGTAATTGCCTCAATTCGATCTGGAATAATTTCAATTTCAGCGCCTTCAAGATTCTCTACCCCCTCTATTGATATGAAATCTTCTCCGAGACCTTCAATTTTTGCTCCCATAGAATTCAGAAGTTCGCCAAGTTGAACAATCTCTGGTTCGCAAGCCGCATTGCCAATCTCTGTTTCTCCTTCGGCTAAGGTGGCAGCCATCAAAATATTTGCAGTTCCAGTCACGCTCTTTTTAGGAAAAGAATATGTTGAGCCTATTAATCTTTCGGCAGAAGCTAATATATATCCGTCTTTAATTTCTATCGATGCTCCTAATTTTTCTAACCCCTCTATATGAAGATCAACTGGTCGAGCGCCAATTGCACAACCTCCAGGCAATGAAACTTTTGCCTCTCCATGTTTTGCTAGTAGTGGTCCAAGGACCATAATTGATGCCCTCATAGTTTTGACTAGTTCATATGATGCAAATTTTGACTCAATTTCACTCGCATTAAATGTAAAAGAACCTTTATGGTTTTTTTTTGTCTTCATCCCCATAGAATCTAATAGAGTAATCAATGTTTTGACATCAGCCAGATCAGGAATACCATTTAGAGTAATATTATGATCCGATAGAATGCACGCGGTCATCATAGGCAATGCGGCATTTTTAGAGCCTGAAATTTTCACGCTCCCACTAAGAGGATATCCGCCGTTAATTACTAACTTTTTCAATGGTTTTTATGATTAGGAATCTGGTGTCCTTGCATCTATGCTAAGCGCATGAATCTCCTGCTTCATATTATCTCCAAGAGAAGCATAAATCATTTTATGCCGATCAATCAAAGAGAGGTTTTCAAAAGATGATGAGATCACAGTAGCAGTAAAATGAACATTGTCGTCACTTGAAACAGAAACATCTGCGTCTGGTATAGCAGACTGTATTAATTGAGTTATTTGTTCAGGATTCATCCTATTTATTATATTCTTAATTTGTTGACAATATATACGTAGATAAAAAGAATTATACTTCTTGTTTAAATTTTCATGAAAAATTTTGATTACATTGCAGTTGCGAAAAAGGTTCTTGAAATTGAATCAAAGGCACTGGTAAAACAAATTGATCAAATCGATCAAGCATTTGTCGATGCCTGTGAATTATGTCTTGAGTGTGATGGAAAATTAATCGTCATGGGACTTGGTAAATCAGGGCACATTGCAGATAAGATTGCAGCAACGCTATCAAGCACAGGCACGCCCTCGTACTTTATCCATCCAAGCGAGGCAATCCACGGTGATATTGGTATGATCGACGAAAAAGACATAGTATTAATATTCTCTTATTCTGGAGAGACTGAAGAAATAATCTCCTTAATCCCATATCTAAAGAAAAAAGAGATTAAGATCATCTCTTTCACGGGAAATATTAAATCTAAATTATCCTCTGAGTCTGACATACATATCCATGTACCTGTTGATGAAGAGGCCTGTCCAATGAACCTAGCTCCTACTGCTAGCACTACTACTGCGTTGGCAGTTGGTGACGCCTTTGCAGTTGCTCTTCTAGAGCGCAAAGGATTCACAAAGGAAGATTTTGCCAAATCACACCCAGGAGGCTCGCTAGGTAAACAACTGCTGCTATCGATCAAAGATATCATGCATACAGGAGATGAGGTTCCGGTCGTTTACTCACGTGATACGCTTTCAAAAGGTCTTATTGAGATGTCACAAAAAGCATTGGGAATGACAGCAATAGTTGATGAGAAGGATCAACTTGTTGGAATTTTTACTGATGGAGACCTCAGAAGAACGCTTGAATCAAACATAGATATTAAGACAACTAAAATGCGTCAAGTCATGACTAAGAATCCATTTGTACTTCCTGCTGATACTCTCGCCTATAATGCTTTGAATCTCATTCAAGAAAAAAAAATAACTTCTATTATCGTTACGAATGAAAATAAAGTCATAGGAGCACTCAATATTCATGATCTATTCAGATCAGGCTTAATGTAAAATAAGTTTGTGCTTGGATTTTTCTCTAAATTAATCTTTCTGCTTTTTTTAGTAGCTGGAAGCTTTATTGCTTACTTATCCACTAATCAAATTGAAACAGAAACAGTGCTTGAATCAAATGAAAGGATTTACAGTATAAAAAATGCAGAGTTTTTTGGCGCTGACCAAAAGGGATCATTGACTTATAAAGTTTTTTCTAAAAAAGCCAGATCAGAAAATACAAATAATCAGATAATATTAGACCAAGTGAGTCTCTTATATTATTCAGATGACCTTAATAGCTGGAAGATTTCTTCTGACAAAGGTGCGCTTTATGATAATTCAAACATTCTCGTCTTAACTGGCAATGTTTTGATTAGAAACAATGCGACTTTAGGACCATCTATCATTGAAACGGAATATTTGGAGATCAATCCAAATAAAATGACAATTGCAACAAACAAACAAGTAAAAATCACTCTGAATAATAATACAATTGAGGCTTTTGGAATTAATGCAACACTTGAAGATAATCAAATTAAATTTAGAACAAGCAATACTTCAACTTCAATGGAATAATTAATCATGAGCATATTGATAGCAGAATCACTAGAAAAAAAGTATCGCTCTAGAAAAGTGGTCAATAATTTAAGCTTCAATATTAAAAGTGGAGAGATCATTGGCTTACTAGGGCCAAATGGGGCAGGAAAGACCACTGCTTTCTATATGACTGTGGGCTTGATCTCATGTAGCAGTGGAAAAATTATATTAGATGATCAAGAGATTACACGCTTTCCAATCCACAAAAGAGCAAAAATTGGAATAGGATATCTACCACAGGAAGCCTCGGTTTTTAGAAAGTTAACTGTTCAGGAGAATATTCTTGCCGTATTAGAGATGAGAAGTGATCTGTCTCAAATAAAAAGAACCGAAATGCTCGAAAGACTTCTCAATCAGCTCAACCTAAATGATGTTAGAAACACATTAGGACTGAGTCTTTCGGGGGGTGAAAGAAGAAGGGTAGAGATTGCAAGAACGTTATCAATCGAGCCCAAATTTATATTACTAGATGAACCATTTGCAGGCGTTGATCCGATTTCTGTTCTAGAAATACAAAGTATCATAAAATCACTTGCATCAGATGGTATTGGGATTCTTATCACAGATCATAATGTGCGAGAAACCTTAGGGATTTGTGATAGAGGATATATTGTAAGTGAAGGAACATCTATTGCCTACGGGACACCAGATCAAATACTGGAAAATAAGCAGGTTAAAAAGGTTTACCTTGGGGAAAGCTTCACAATGTAGATAGATCTTTCTATTTATTTTTGACAGAGTAGACAGAGTGGAGAAAAATATTTCAACTACTGAAAAAAATCTAATCCAGCTTCTGCATGACCTTGAAGCAGAGAAGTCCATAGGGATTCAAAATAAACTCTCTTCACTCAGCCCATTTGAAATAGCTAGATTATTAGAGGCGATGGAGCCAAGGAATAGAAATATTCTGTGGCGCATGGTTGAGAAGGAGGATGAAGGTGAAGTACTCAAGGAGCTTGTCGAAGATGTTCGGCAAACTCTTATTGACCAGATGGATACAAATGAAATTATTGCTGCAACACAAGATCTTGAATTAGATGACTTGGCAGATATTCTCAATGATTTACCAGATCAAATTACAGATGAAGTCATTCGAGCATTAGATAGACAAGATCAAATAAGACTAGAATCAGTCATGTCTTATGATGAGGATAGTGCCGGTGGCTTGACAAATCCGAACATTCTATCGATCAGAAGAGGTCTAAATATTAAGAGCCTTATAAGATATCTAAGATCACTAGAAAAATTACCAGAAAATACTAACTACATTTATGTCATAAATCGAAATAATGAATACATTGGCTCAGTAAGATTGGTTGATCTTTTTACTGAAGATACCGAAATTCCAATCGAGCAAATCATGGATAGTCAGGTGGGACCCATCAGTGCCTCTTCCTCTGCTGAGCAAGTAATATCAACCTTTCAGAATCTTGACTTGATCTCGCTCCCTGTTGTTGATGATGAGAATAAACTTTTAGGAGAAATAACTGTTGACGATGTTGTTGACGCGATTCAAGATCAAGCCAACAGTGAAATTTTCAATATGGCAGGTCTTGATGATGAAGATGACATCTTTGCACCTATTTTTGTAAGCTCAAGAAGAAGAGCTGTATGGCTTGGAGCAAATCTACTCACGGCATTTGTGGTTGCATCAGCAGTAAGTTTATTTCAATCAACAATTGATCAAATCGTAATACTTGCTGTTTTGATGCCTATTGTCGCTAGCATGGGAGGGGTGGCAGGCAATCAAACATTAATTCTAGTAATCAGAGGTATTGCAATGGGTAGAATTCAGGCATCAAATGCAGTACGTTTGCTTTCAAAGGAAATGATGGTTGCACTTGTTAATGGAACATTTTGGGCAATTATTGTTTCAGTATTTGCAGTTCTACTATTTCAAACAACTTGGGAAATAGGAATCATTGTTGGTATCTCAATGCTCCTAAATATTTTTGCTTCAGCAATTGCCGGGGTCACTATACCCTTTTTACTTAAAAAAATAGGAATTGATCCTGCCTTGGCAAGCGGTGTGATGATGACAACATTGACAGACGTTCTGGGCTTCGTTACTTTCCTTGGTCTTGCTACTCTAATTCTTCTTTAAATTCTTAAGAAATTCTTTATCTCTTGCTTTTTTTCCATTGCATCATGAAACCCCAAATCTATCAGTGACTTAGTGAAACTTGATTCAAATAATAAGAAGCTTAATAATTCTGAATTGGAATTTTTTTCAATCCCAATTCCTTTGAATAACATTCTTAAACTCAAGGGAATATCTTTGTAACAATTCATGGCAATCTCACTTACATCAACTGAGGGTGAAATAACAAGATAATCTATTTGCTTCATTTCCTTGGTTTCTGTTTGAACCTTTTGATCCTCGTTTAGAGCGATTACCTGATTAATGCGATCTAAACGTTCAAGATCAGAATAGAGACTTCCTGAAAATAATCCGTCTAATATATATCCTCCGATCTCTGAAAAATCAGGATAAATTTTATCTGAGTGATCTCTGTCTTGATCTTTTGATGACTCAGTTGATATGATCAAAAGATTTGATGCGCCGAGACGAATGGTTGGTGAAAGTGGAGTTTCCTGTCTCATTGCCCCATCACCATAATACTTTCCATCAATTGTGATCGCTGGAAAAATAATTGGTAGTGCCACACTTGCCATTAAATGCTCAACATTTATTTCAGATTTTTTTCCAGATCTTCCAACTTTTTCCCAATTCTCAACCTTTCTGCTGGTTGTAAAAAATGATACTGATTCTTTCTCTTCATATGATGCAGCTGTAACAATGAGCGCATCCAAAGCTCCTGAGTAAATATTATTATTTAGAGTTTGAAAGTTTATTTTTTCCTTTAACAATTCTCTTAAAGGTTGATTATCTAAAAGAGATCTAGGATTCTTGGTAAGCACGCCGCCAGTAATCAAAGTTAATAACCAATGAATACTTTGTTTCAACATGAATAACTTTTCAGTTCTGTAAATTTGATTGGTTGTAAATCCTTTCCATACATTTTCGAGCTTAAAAATGGATTGATGGAAATTACCAATTTCAGCACAGATCATGCTTGCATTGATTGCTCCGGCAGAGGTTCCACTAATAACATCAAATGGTGATTTCTCTATCCTGTTTTGAATATTCGAGATCGCCTTTAAAACACCGACTTGATAAGCTCCTCTGGCACCACCACCAGGTAAAACCAAACCGATTTTATGATCGAAAGATTCCATGTAGACTAATTAATACATATGTTCTAATGTAGTACAACGAACTTAGGGAATGATTTATGAAAAAGAACTTTTTAAAACTTTTATCTTTTACAGCAGTAATCTCAATTTTTGTCTGGGCAGATGCTTACACCGATAGCCAACCTGCAGTGGGGGATTCCGCACCGACATTTAAACTCCAAGATCAAAATGGAGATTGGCATACTTTAGAAGATTACAGAGGAAAATATGTTGTTCTCTTCTTCTATCCAAAGGATGGAACGCCAGGTTGCACTACTGAAGCATGCAACTTCAGAGATAATATCTTTGCATTTGATGATCTGGATACACAAATTCTTGGTATTAGTTTGGATGATGTAGAGTCACATAAAGAATTCAGTGAGAAATACAGTCTTCCATATCCAATTCTTGCAGATACAGAAAAAGAATCTGCAGTGAGTTACGGGGTTTTAGGTAAATTCTTGATGATGACAATTACTAAGAGGGAATCATTTATCATTGACCCAAACGGGGTAATTGTTAAGCATTATAAAAGTGTGGATCCTGAGAAACACACCGATGACGTAATTGAAGAGCTTAAATCAATTCAAAAAAGAGCTTAGTCAGAAATCAATGTAGCTTTCGACGAAATCATCTGTTCGATGGTTTCGTCACTAATTCCTACTTCTTTTAGAATCTCAATTGTATGCTCTCCAAGTTTGGGAGCGTGTTTCCTAATTGTTGCAGGTGTTTTGGAAAAATTTGCTGGAAATCCAGGCATCTTGAGCTTGCCTTCTGTCGGATGCTCGTATTCTTTCCAAAAACCCACCTCATTGAGATGAGGGTCATGAAAAAGATCATCCAGACTGTTTACAACAATTACGGGTACTTTTGTTTCATCAAAGATTTCCAGCCATTCTTTTGTAGTTTTAGTGGCGAGTATTTTTCCTGTCTCAGAATATGTGTCATCGATGTTTTTTACTCTTGAAGATAGATCTTTAAAACGTTCATCTTCAACCAACTCAGGCCTTCCCCCCTTCTCGCAGAAAGTTTGCCAATGATTATTCATATATGGAAGAACAGCGATATATCCGTCTTTGGTTTTGTATGGCTTTCGATGATGAGACATCAATCTGGTATAGCCTGCTGGTCCCAAAGCTGGCTCAAAAATCTCACCCCAAATATGCTCAGCCATTGTAAAGAAGACCATTGACTCAAACATAGGAACCTCTATCTCTTGACCTTCACCAGTTCTTTCTCGATGAAATAAGGCAGCAAGGATGGAGTAAACAACAGTAATGGCTGTTGTTTTATCAGCAACAACTGTGGGCAAGTATCTAGGCTCTCCTAAAACCAATTCATTCAAACTTGCGATCCCACTAGCAGCTTGAATTGAATCATCCAGTGCACCTTTTTTGCCATATGGACCATTCTTCCCGTAACCATAGGTACCGCAGTAGACTATGCTTGGATTAACCTCGGAGATCTGCTCATATTCTAATCCAAACTTGGTCATCACTTGTGGCCGATTGTTATGCAGAAAGACATCGGAATCTTTGATGATTTCAAAAAGAGCATTTTTTGCACTTTCTTGCTTTAAATCGAGCACGAGACTTCTTTTGTTTCGGTTATTGGATAAATATAATGCAGCCATTCCTGGGTTTCTGGATGCGCCCAACTGTCTATTGCTATCACCAAATGGCGCCTCAATCTTAATGACCTCCGCACCCATGTCTGCAAGTATCTGAGCTGCCCAAGGCCCAAGGACAACACTGGTAAGCTCCAGTATTTTTAGTCCCTTAAGTGGCCCGGACATTTTGATTGATGTACCGAGTCTTAGCCGTGATCGTGGTCGTGATCGTGGTAATGCGGATACTCAAAATCAGTGAAGTGATTGTGTCCATCCGGCGAACGAATCCACTTGTAAAGAGAAGGCCTGATACGTCTTAATCTTGCAGCTGCTCTATCAGCATTCTCTTTCGGATTTGTCCATGGATTGTGGTGGAAGTAGTTGTGCAAATGCGCATCCGTTCTTCCAATCGCAATGATTCCATTCTTGCTGGCAAAAGCACCGTGATTTATATATGGGGGTCTCCAGAAATATCCCCCGGTCGGTAAATCGCCAAATTGCATCATCCATGACGTTCCCCAAATATGATAGGACTCCTCACAGCAATCATGATATGAGATATTGTCTTGCGAAAAACCTGGGGTCATGCAGTATAAAAAAGTATGCGCTTCTGTGTGAATATCATACTTCAATAACTTGAGCATACACCCTGACGCAACTGAAGGAACAATTCTATTTCCAGGCATCCATGCAATATCCTCCATTGAATTGATGATTGATAAACGATGCCTTTCAGCAAGTGGGTGATCCTCATCAGATGGAATGAAGCTGGGTTCTCCATAGTTATAAAACATAATAACCTTAGCGCCTCTTTTAACAGTCATCTGAGGCATTGATACGCCTGGCGGGATAAGGAAGTAATGTCCTTCTCCATAAGTTATATCACCGTATGTCACGGCACCCGATACAACAAACATTTCTAACTCTGAATAACTCATACCAGGAGGTAATTTGTATCCGCTCTCGAACTTTACAAGCAATGAACAAGCACCGGTATCTGTATCCATACTCAGCATTTTATAATGCATTCCTTTACCAAATCCAGGCAGTGTCATTCTTTTGAATGGAGCTGGTCTCTCGTCATAAGGCTCAATATGTGGTCTAGGCATTTCTTTCCCCTTCTATAAATTTAATGATCAAAGCCTTTGAGGTCTTTTGGCTCATATGTAACTTTGTGTTTTCTTTTTGGTGGTTTAGGTAGATTTTCTTTTGCAATGACTTGCCTTGTATCGCCGTCAATATTCGTTCCTCGAGTCGAAACTGTTTCCAAAAACTCTGCGTACCATTTATTTCTTTTTGGTGTTAGGTCTTCCATATCTTGCAAAATTTGCTTAAATCTTTTCTGCTGTTGAACCAATTCCTTTTTAATCCACGCCTTAGTAGATTTTGATGTTTTATGCTCTATAGAATTGAGAGGCTTACCTTTTCCTGAAGCTCTTCCTTCAGACGCATCGCCCATTTGGTTGGCCATATTTGTTCCCCTTAGTTATATTCATTTATTTAGAGAGATCATAGGTTAAACAATCGACAGTATGCTGTCAATTTGAGAGGTAAATAGTTAACAATTATTTAATCTTATTTATGACTCTTTTGATTCATAAATAAGTTGCAATGCACCTGATCCAGGAGCTCTGACTGTTATGATTTCGATCTGCCCCAATCCCGGGAAATCAACCAAGCGCCTTTGGTTATATATCTCGCAACTAAGGTCTGAGATGGCTTTTTCTGAAAACTCAAGATTATTAACCTTAAATGCTTGAGAAATATAACCAATATTGGGTGCAATACCATCAGGTACCATGTCATGACACTCATAATTCAAAGGTTGTGACAAAGCAATTTTTCCAAACATATGATTGCCCTGCATAAATTTAACAGCTGTTTTAGCGTTGCGTGGCAACTGAAGAAACTCATTCTGCTCTTCACTTGATAAAACTTCATCGATTAGCAGTTCGTTTTGCAGAACCTTTCTATGAAACTTTACAGCAAGATCAATATCCCTTGTGGTGTGTGCAGAAGTAACCACGGGTGTCAATCCAGTTGGAGTACGCCCATTTTTCTGAGTGTATATCTTCATTTGGCCTACTTTTGATAAAGGATCATCGTCCGTCAATTCAACCAAATTCACAGCAATGTTATCAGGTCCATCAAATATAACCTCTGTCGGCGAACCTTGCCCTTCAGACATTTCATAATAGGTTGGCTTAGACCAAATACGATAGCCCTTCGATTCAAATTTTTTAGTATCTGACTCAATATCGTCTGTATAAAAATTCAAATTAAAGAGTCCATATGCTCGCGAAGTGTCTTTTGGTCGAATTAGCTTCTTATTTTCTGCTTTGAAATCAAGCAACAAAACTCTTCCTGCATTGCAGCCTTTGAGTTCACAAAAAGATCCAGTTGCATGCGATCCTGATGGCAAATGCCAAATGTCCTCAAAATCTTTTCCTCTCCAATCAAAAGGATCGCTTACGGATAATCCAATTAAATCTCGATAAAACCCAATTGATTGATTTAAATTCTCAACGCCAATGATGGCTGTATCGAGTGGACTTCCTTTTGGCGCAATAATTGCACTCATGTAGATCTGAGATCAAAATCAGCAGATGAGAGTCTTTCAAAACCGTCATCAGTTATTAAAATAGTATCTTCCATATGTACTGATCCCCATCCTATTTCTGTAAAAGGCATATCGATATTAATGACCATATTTTTTTCCAGTGATTGACTGATTTTCACTCCGGGCTGTGTGCCAAAATTCTTTGGATCATCCGTATGCTCAAGTCCTAAGCCATGAACAACTGGGTTCCTAAAAGAATCAAAGCCCAGTGATCTGATATGGCCACCGACCTCATTTGAAATCTGATCGTAAGTATTACCTGGTTTTAGAAATTCTTTAGCCTTTTCCCAGCCCTCTAAAATAGCTTGGTGACGCTCGATATGAAGCTGACTGGGGTCACCAATAACGGCACATCTTCCAAAATCACCGTGATATCTTCTATATTGACCAAGTGCATCAAACATAATTGGCTCACCTTCCCTGCAAACTCCATTCGGTAGCTCTCCCACTCCACACATCATATAGACGCCTCTTCCGCCTCTCTTTGCCATCTCAGACATATAGAAATTTTCCAACTCTTCCCATGTAACGCCTTCACTCATGAAATCAATTGCTGCGAGCATTGATTGCTCATTAATAATTGCAGCCTCTCTCATTATTTCAATTTCATTTTTTGTCTTGACCATTCTGATCTCATTGAATAACTGAGGCTTGAATATGCACTCCACACCGATGCCCAGTTCCTCAGATAGCCATTTTTCAATCCTTAGATCATCAATCAGCACTCTTTTTCCATCCAAATCAGCTGCTTTGATTGCTCGAATGAGGGCTTGGATTGAATTTTCTGAATAACTGTCTCTATACTCATGGATTATAGACTTCCATTTTTCCTCAAGAGGATTCAAAGACGCTTTTGGATCAACAGGCCAGCCTGGATAATCCTGTCCTTTTGGAGCATCATCATCAAATAACTCACCGTCCCCTTTTGCTGAATATAAAAAAATGTTCTCAATCCAAGGTTTACCCATTGTCTCTAATCTTCTGACTTCTAATGCAGGAAGAATTATTCCAGGCGGCTTGTTGTTGTCTTTTGGCATCACAGAAAAGTAGCAAGCATCGAATCCGAGGGGGGTGTTATACAAACCCCAATAGCCTGAAACATAGTAGAAATTTACTGGAGCCATAGCGATCAAGCCATCAATATTTTCTCGATCTAGAATTCTTTCGGCTCTTTCTTGATTAATAAGTTTCTTTGACATTTTTTTTAATCAGTTTTTCTATGATGATTCCAGAAATGTTCGCTGATGCCAAGTGCACCGCTATTCATTTTATTTTTTGGATCCAGATTATTTTTAATATTTATCAGTAGCTCTTTTGATGGCTTATAGAGATAGCCCATGTAGTCATATGCCCGACCTATCTGATTTGAGGCAGCGCCAATTGACGCAAAATAACCAATGATTTCTTTTCTGATCTCATGCACTAACTCTCTTGCTTCAATATTCGGAGAGGGCTCTTCAAAAGTTGATAGAAATGATGGCTCGGCAGTTCGCTTATGAAGCTCTGGCCATTCATCCAACCATCTCAAGACTGGCTCAATGGAATAAGAATGTTGCTGAATACCAATATTTAAGAGTGTGTACCAAACTCCACATGCATCCATTCTCTCTTTATATTGATCCATAAGTCGGATGATTTGTTGATTCACGATTAAGGCACTGGTATGAGGGACCTTGGCATTAAGTGCAGCCCAGCGTTCGCCAGCATGTCCAAGAATTCCATTCATTGGAGGAAACGGGTCTGCTCTCGTGGCCTTTGGAATACTGTTGGGAATGGATTCTCCATTGTATTTCTCAGCGATAACTTCTGCTTCCTTTATATCAAAGCGAAGTGCGTTTTGAGAGTGATTCGAGATGACCATGTGCAAGGAATAAGAATTTTCAGGAATAACATTTCTTCCAGTAAAAGCCATCTTTACTGACTCTTTAAGACCTCTCATAAATGATGACTGCTCTCTTAAGACTTTAAGCACAGATTTTGCGCCCTCAACATTTGAAACATCGGTTAAACTTCCTGCAGATTTTGGATCCAATACATAACACTCTTCTGTCAATCCCGATTTAGAAATAGATGATAATGCGGCAACAGCATCCTCGAGTGATCTATAGGAAAATGATAAATAACCCACACTATTGGGCCAGTATATTAAAGGAAATGTTGCTTGAACCTTAATTCCAAGTGAGCCTGCATCATGACAAAACAAACCTGTTGTATCCGGTCCGTATGTTCTGTGATGCGGCTTTGCATTTGCAAATGCATTTTGTCCAGTTTTGATCAATGTTCCATCGGCAATAATGATTTCCATACCTAAGACGTTGTCTGCAGCAGATCCATATTGACCCGTCCCAAAGAAAAGGGCTCCATTGGATAATCCGCCTCCAACAGTTGCCATTGAGCCTGAATTAGTTCCAAAAAAAGGAAGTCTCAAACCCAGCGGTTTTAGAGCTTCATAGATTTTTTTCCAGGTGCATCCAGCCTCTACTGTGATGTACATATCATCAGAGTTGATTTCAATGATCTGGTTCAATAATGATGTATCAATAATCACAGATCTTTCCGTTGAAGGTGTATAACCCCCTGTGTAAGACATGCCGCCGCCTCTTGGGATTATCTGGTAATCGGTTTCCGATAAAACTTTTAGAATACTTGAGATTTGATCTTTTGACCGAGGCTGAATAACAATCTCTGCAACCTGATCGATATCAAAAACATCCATTGAGAAATACTCTCTTTCTTTGACATCAGTTATTACAGCATCACTGCCAACGACATCACATAATTGATTAATTATTTCTTTTGACTTCATCAGTAAAGCTTTTTTTGCCCGCCAAGGTGATAAATGCGATCAGAAAATTACTTTAAGGATAGAATTTTTCTTTTTTTTCTGCCATTTGCCTCAAACTCTCTGGAACTTCAAATCGTTCGCCGAGACGTTCACAATATTCATCGCACCTGTCAACAAAGCTTTCCACGCCAACCATGTCAATGTAAGAGAAGACTCCGCCGGTCCAAGGGGGGAATCCCCATGCGAAAATTGAACCTAAGTCACCATCATCTGGTGTAGTTAGAACATTTTCATCGAGACATCGGTATGCATCCAGTGACTGGACAGTCATCAACCGATCCTTGATCTCTTGAATATCAGGCTGCTTTTCTTTTACTGGATAAATATCAGCTAAACCCGGCCACAAGAATTTTTTCCCTCCCTCGGGATACTCGTAAAAACCGCCGCCAAATCGCTTACCCAATCTGCCTAAGTCATACATCTTTTGCATTACATCGATTGAGGACATGGGCTTATATTTATCTCCCAAATCTTCGATTGATTGATTATGAATTTTGATAGAAAGATCAATGGTTGTTTCATCTTGAACTGCAATTGGGCCAACTGGATATCCAGCATGTCTTGCAGCATTTTCTACTAGTGCAGGATTTACTCCTTCTTTAATCATCTCATTGGCTTCATTGCATGAAGTACTGAATACTCTCGAGGTATAAAAACCTCTGCTGTCATTAACTACTATCGGTGTTTTCTTGATTTGGGCTATGTAATCCAAAGACTTCGCCAATGCTTGATCAGAAGATTGTTCGCCCATGATCATCTCAACCAATGGCATTCTTTCCACAGGGGAAAAGAAGTGCATACCGATAAAATTGTGAGGCCTAGCAGACGACTCAGCAAGACCAGATATTGGTAATGTCGAAGTATTTGAGGCAAAAACAATATCTTCTCCAATAACTGCCTCAGTTTTTTGCGTCACATCGGCTTTGATTTCTCTATTTTCAAAAACGGCTTCAATAATTAAGTCACAATCTTTGAGATCATTGTAGTCAGTGGTTGGAATGATATTCTCCAGAATGGCGTCTCTCTTCTCCTCAGTCATCTTCTTTTTAGCGACGCTCTTCTTGAAATACTTCTCTGAATAAGCCTTTCCCTTTTCAGCGCTCTCAAGTGATGAGTCAAGCAGATAAACTTTTATCCCAGCTTTTGCACTCACCAATGCAATTCCAGCTCCCATCATTCCAGCACCAAGCATACCCAAAGTTTTGACGGTGTGTTTTTCTACGCCATCGGGTCTTGCTCTAAGTTTGTCTGCTGATTGCTTATTGTTGAAGAGACTTCTTATCATGTTTCCAGAAACTGGATCCATGAGTAGTCCAGCAAAGTATTTCGCTTCAATTTCAAGTCCTTTGTCAATCGGGAGTAAGCATCCTTCATATACTGAAGAAACAATAGAAATAGGAGCCGGGTAATTATGGTTTGTATTTTTTGCAACCATAGCATTGACCACTGAGAACATTTGAATTGTCCCTTTCGAATTTGGATCAAATCCACCCGGAACTTTAAATCCTTTCTTATCCCATGGCTGAACAGCTTTTCCGCCATCCAATATCCACTGCTTGGCTTTACTCAATAATTCTTCTGGAGCTGCCAGTTCATTGACAATACCCATTGCCATTGCCTGTTGGGGTTTAAGATGCTTGCCTTGTGTCATGAGTTCCAATGCAGGCTGTATTCCAATAATGCGTGGAAGCCTTTGAGTTCCTCCACCGCCAGGCAATAACCCAACCATTACTTCTGGTAGACCAAGTACAGCATCTTTTCTATCTGCTGCAATTCGGTGATGACATGAAAGAGTGATCTCCAATCCTCCACCTAAAGCTGTGCCATTAATTGCAGCGACAAATGGTTTACCACCAGTTTCCATGGCTCGGTTAACCTTGTGGCTCTCAATCACTTTCTCAGCCATGGCTGAGGCATCACCAAGACCGATTAGGCTTGGCAGCATAGTCTTTAGATCGGCGCCAGCCATGAAATCATTTTTTGCTGATGTCAGAACAGCACCAATAACTTTTTCATCATTAAGGACTTGTTCAACGCAATTTTTAAAGTCATCAGCAAAATCAACCGTGATGACATTCATCGGACGATCTTGAACATCAATCTCAATGACAGCAATGCCATCTTGATCAATATTCATTTTAATATTCTTACTCATTCGTATTCCTTTTCGATTAGATTAAATGCGCTCTATGATTGTTGAAGTACCCATGCCGCCTCCAATGCATAAGTTCACCAACCCTGTACTGAGATCTCTTCTCTCAATTTCATCAATCAGTGTCCCCAATACCATTCCGCCAGTTGCGCCAAGAGGATGCCCCATGGCAATTGCACCTCCATTAACATTGATCTCATCATGATCAATTCCCATTTCTTTCATATAATGAAGAACAACAACAGCAAAGGCTTCATTGAGCTCAAATAGATCAATATCATCCTTGCTCATACCACATCTTTTTAGCACTTTATTCGCGGATGGCGCTGGTCCAGTCAGCATTATGGTTGGCTCGGTTCCTGTTGAAGAAAAGCCAACTATTTTTGCTCTTGGAGTAAGCCCCAATTCCTTACCAATTTCTTTAGAACCCACCAACACAGCGCTGGCTCCATCAACTATTTGACTGGAATTTCCAGCGTGATGAACGTGATCAATTTTTGCAACTTCAGGATATCTTTGAATCGCGACATCATTGAATCCAAAATCACCAATTTGCTGAAAAGACGGATTCAGCTTAGCCAGATCCTCGACTGTCGTTCCAGTTCTTATGCATTCATCATGATCCAAAATTGTTTCTCCAAGAGTATCTTTAATTGGAACAATGGAATTATTGAAATAGCCCTCGTCTCTCGCATGCGATGCTCTCCTTTGACTCTCAACTGCATATGAATCAACGTCCTCTCTTGAAAATCCATATTTTGATGCAATTAAATCGGCACTGATGCCTTGAGGAACAAAATAGCTGCCATAAGCAACCTGTGGATCTACAGCTAAAGCGCCGCCAACCGTATCCATTGGCACTCTTGACATAGACTCCAAGCCTCCACCGATACAAAGATCAGACATACCGGACATCACTTGTGCAGCTGCAGAGTTGACCGCCTCAAGTCCAGATGCGCAGAAACGATTCAATTGTTTTCCGGCAGCCTCTTCTGCATACCCGGCATGGATTGCTGCGACTCTTGCGGGATTCGAAGCTTGTTCACCTTGATTATGAACGACACCCATGATGACATCATCGACTCGGCTTGTATCGAGTTCGTTTCTGTCTCTCAGAGATCCCAAAACCTGAGAAAGTAATTCTACCGGTGTTACTTCATGCAAAGAGCCATCGGATTTACCTCTTCCTCTTGGGCTTCTTACATGGTCAAAAATATATGCGTCAGTCATTGCTCACCTTATAATTTAATTGATGGTAATTTTTAAGAAGAAATAGTTTACAGAAATCTCTAAATTTACTCAATTTCTTGAATGAATATTCATGATTCAATTGCTAAGGTTTTCGGTTACAATTCACAATCTATATTTTAAAAAAAATACATATATGAGGACATTATGGACATAAAAGATAAGACAATTATTATCACTGGAGCTGCAAGAGGGCTCGGTGCAGCAATGGCAAAAAGATTGGCTTCGCATAACTGCAAGTTGGGTCTGATTGATCTGGATAAAAACAGCATTGCCGATACTGCATCCGCATGTGAAAGTGCCGGAGCAAAGGTGATGTGCATTTCTGCTGATGTGACAAAAGAAGATGATGTTGCCAATGCTTATGCACAAGTAGTTGATGAGATGGGTCCTTTGGTCGGATCAATCAATAATGCCGGTATCACACGTGATGGTCTATTGGTTAAATTTAAAGATGGAGAATTTGTAAAAAGGATGTCTCTTGAAGAATGGCAAGCTGTAATAGATATCAATCTAACCGGTGTTTTCTTGTGTGGCAGAGAAGCTGCTCAGCATATGATTGAAGGTGGACAAGGTGGTGTGATCATCAATATTTCTAGTGTCGCAAGACATGGAAATTTTGGTCAAACAAATTACTCAGCAACGAAAGCAGGTGTTCAGTCTATGGCCGTAGTTTGGGCGAAAGAACTCTCAAAATATGGAATCAGAGTAAACTCAATCGCACCAGGCTTTATCAACACAGAGATGGTTGCCGGGATGCCTGATAATGTAAAAGAAAAACTTTCAAAAATGGTTCCTGTGGGTCGAATAGGAGAACCTGATGAGGTTGCACAAGCAGCTGAGTTTATCTTCGCGAATGATTACTACTCAGGAAGGTGCGTTGATCTTGACGGTGCGCAAAGGATGTAATCCATAATGGCTTTATCAATTTTTCATAATCCGAGATGCAGCAAATCAAGGAAAACATTGGAAATAATTGAAAGCCATAATATTGAAGTAGAAATAATTTTCTATCTTAAAAATCCGCCGGCGGTGACGGAACTAAACTCATTGCTTGAGAAGTTAGAAATGAAAGCATCTGATCTGGTCAGAAAGGGTGAGTCAATCATCAAAGAACTTAATATTGATTTACCCAATATTTCTGATGATGATTTGATCTCTATCATGATAGAACACCCAATCCTGATTGAGCGTCCGATCGTTTTCAATGAAGCATCTGCGATCATTGGCAGACCGCCTGAGAATGTTAAAGAGCTAATGTAAATAATGGGCATGCCAAATAAATCGAAAAGAATGCTCCTGAAATCGGGGTTGGCTCTTGGGTTATCAAATCTTGTTTCCGTCCAAGAGATATTGGCTAAAAATGATCCTTTCTTCATGATGGATGCAACTGCTCAAGCCGATCTAATCAAAAAAGGAGAGGTTTCAATTGAGGAGATGGTCACGTCAGCCATCAATAGAATTGAAGCTGTGGACGGTTATTTGAATGCGGTAGTCACCAGATCTTTTGAAAAAGCATTGTTGGCTGCAAAAAATCATAATGGAAGAGGCCCCTTTAACGGGGTGCCATACCTCATCAAAGATCTTCTTAATCACAGAGGCGTCAGAGCCACGGGTGGATCACGCATGTTTGCAAATCGCATAGCCAAAAGAAATTCCTCAAATGTTCAGGCCGCATTTGACATGGGCCTCATTTCTCTTGGAAAAACCAATACCCCTGAGTTTGGTTTATTGGGAGTGACTGAATCTCTTTTGTTGGGTCCTGCAAGAAATCCTTGGAATTTTGAACGCTCTCCAGGAGGATCGAGTGGCGGCTCTGCTGCAGCAGTTGCATCAGGCATGGTCTCTATTGCGTCAGCTTCTGACGGAGGCGGATCAATTCGAGTACCTGCTTCGTGTTGTGGCATCGTGGGCTTGAAACCAACCATTCACAGAACAATTGATGACGCACAACCAAATCGGCCAATTGATTTGAGCGTGAGATTCGTTCATACAAGAAGCATAAGAGACACGATTACCGCACTTCACCATATGCAGGCTAGGAATAATTCTAAATTAAAGGCTGTACCTGAGAGAATTGCTCCAAAAGGAAAAAAATTCAAAATTGCAATGATTACAACAAATATGCTTGGAGAAGAAGCTGATCCTGAAGTCAAAAATGCAATCGAGAGCTCCGCTCTGATCTGCCAGGATCTTGGTCATCACGTAGAAGCAATAAATCCTTTTATCGATGGAAATCGTTTCAGTGATTCATTCCTAACCATGTGGGCCTTTGGAGCAAAAGGGATCGTTGATCTGGCTCAACAAAATTTTGTGTCTAATGAAATTTCGATCGATTCATTGCTCGAACCATGGACATTGGGATTGGGAAAATGGTTTGATTCTCAACCTGAGGGCAAAGTTGAATTGGCACTTTCTAGGCTCAGAGATGACACTCTTAAGACTCAAGAACTGTTTAAATCTTTTGATTTTATACTGTCCCCTGTGACGCAAAGTGTAGCTCCAAAGATAGGATCAATGGCGCCTGATGTGTCATTTGATACTTTGCTTGAAAGATCTCTGGACTTTATTACCTTTACACCGCTTGCAAATGTTACTGGTGATCCTGCAATCTCACTGCCAATGCATTGGTCATCATCGGGGCTTCCTATTGGCACTCATCTGCATGCAAGCTATGGAAATGAAGAAGAATTATTGGAACTTGCGCTCGAACTAGAAGCAGCAAAGCCTTGGTCTCAACGCTGGCCTATGATTTAGTGTCAGAAATTGCTTTTTGGTAAGCGTCTCTACTCGCCAAAGATTTAAAATAATTCACCACATTTTCTGTTTCAGGTTCACCTGGGAGTAACTGTAAGTTGTCTGCCAACCTCAATGTATAACCATTGATGATGTCAGCGGCTGTGAAATCATCGCCCATGATATAAGTTCTGCCTTCCATTATTGAATTCAGAGTTTTAATCATTTTAGCAAATGACTTTTCAGCACTTTGAACGGAATATTCATGACGATGCTCCTCTGGTCTGAACACCTTATTAATCAATATTGATACAATTGGATCTATCAAGACAGACTCGCCAAAATTTAGCCACTGAAGATATTCTGCATATTGGTTTGAATCGTGATCAGGCTCTAGTCTTCCATCTCCATATTTTTGCAATATGTATTGGACGATCGCTACAGATTCTGACATTACAATATCGCCGTCTATGATTGTGGGCAATTTCGAAAAAGGGCTTGCTTCAATAAAGGCCTCATTGACTTCGCCTCTTTTTAGAACCTCGAGCTCGTAATCCAATCCTAGTTCTTCAAGAAGCCAAATAATTCTGACTGATCGACTGCCGGGTGCATGAAAAATTTTAATCATGTTATTTCCTTATTCATCTGGTGCAATTTCAACTTTCATGCCATCCATTTCTTCTGAAAACTCAACCTGACAAGACAACCTAGATTGATTTTCCTTATAAGAGTCAAGATCTTCCAAGAGCTCTTGTTCATCGTCTTCACGTTCGCCTAATTTGCTCGCCCATGATTCCTCGATATAACAGTGACACGTTGCACATGAGCACATTCCTCCGCACAGTGCGAGTACGCCATTGTCAAGATCTCTCAAACTCTCCATTAAAGAAAGGCCCACCTGTCCTTCAACAGTATGTTCCTCGCCTTCGCTATCGATAACGTGTATTTTCGGCATGATTATTCCTCAAAAACTACGCCGATTAGAGCATAGATTTTTCTATTTTTCTATAAGCAGAAAGTAAAAAGCGTCAACTCTGCTTGATGGGCAAAATCACACGCACCTCAGCGCCTGTGTTTTCGTGATTATGAATTGAGATCTCGCCACCATGTGCATCCACTATTTGCTTTGTGAGATACAATCCCAAACCATATCCGCCGCTACTCCTGCTTCTTGATTCTTCAGCCCTATAGAAGGGTTCAAACACTTTATCAAGATCCTTCGCTTTCAAGCCTGGTCCGTAGTCTTTTATGATTATCTCAATCGAATCGGCATTGAGTTGATCGGTCGCAATGTCTATTTGGTTTCTCTCAAGCGATGTATACCTTGAAGCATTTTCAAGTATATTCTTCAACATGACCTGCAGTAATATTGAATCCCCTTCAACCGCGAGACCATCTTTTAGATTCAAGGCAATCTTTATGTCCTTCAGAAAATGTGAAGCGGATATTAACTCTTCTATTGTTTTATCGATCTCAACAGCGCCTAAATCTAATTTCTTGTGCCCATAGTTGATTGCCTCGCTTTCCAGTAAAGTCGAGATTATGCTCTCCATGGCTTGTATTTCGTCCAAAAGATTCTCTCTTTTGTCTTGATCACCGAGCATCTCGACCTGAAGCTTTGCTCTGGTTAATGGGGATCTAAGTTCATGACTAACGCCCATATTTAATCGTTGCTTGGCTTCTAACATTTCAACTACATTGTCTGCTAGAAAATTGATCTCTTTTGCCAACAAACCCAATTCGTCTTCTCTGTCGATATTGATTCTATGCTTTAAATTTCCTTCGCCGATCTTAGTCGCAGCTTGTTGAATGTTCTGGATTGGGTTGATCATTCTTTTAACAAGCAGAAAGGTCAATAAAAGTATTGTGAGACTCATCAAAGCTATTGCCTCAAACAAGTATGTTGGAGCAGCTTCGATCGATATTTTTGGATTCACCATTGTGATGGTGTATTCGCCATAGGGTATTTGAAAATAGGTCCTGTTTTCGTGTCTTGCGAATTCTGAATTCTCAATAATTGATGGCACTTGGTCACTGGCATTTTTTATCTTAATGCTATCCCACGCACTGGGCTGAAAATCAATTTGATTGGTATTTGGAAATTGATCAGTCGAGCTCCACTCAAAATCATCACCTCTTATCAAAATATCGAAAGGCATATCTTCGCTGATCATCGCTGCTGTTTTTTCATTTGGAGGATAGCCGAGATCTTCCATCAAATTTCCAAGATAACTGGTCTGATAATAATCAAGAGTGTCTCTGACTTCCTCATTCAAGATCAATGATCTAACACCAAAATCTAAAAGGTAAAAAAAGGCAATACCGGTGACTATAAACACTCCAAATAATTTGATTGAGAGCGAGTTAATCCTTTGCAGCATCTTTAATCTACCCTGCTGCGACAAACATATAACCCTTTCCCCATATGGTCTTTATAATCTTTGGTTCTTTTGGATCATTTTCTATTTTATGCCTTAATCGCGATATGAGGATATCGATCGATCTTGAAAATAAATGGGCATCAATGCCCTTAATTTCTTTGATAATCTCGTCTCTTGTAAAAATGACGCCAGGGTTCTTTATGAATAAATCCATCAGTTCAAATTCTTTTGTCGTCAAGTCTAAGACGTTCCCATCAAGAGAAACTTCAAGTCTTTGTTGATCAACTTGAAAAATTTGATCTGATCTCACAGCGAGATCTTTTTGTGTTCTTCTCAAGAGACTGTGTATTCTTGCAACCAACTCTCTTGCCTCAAATGGCTTGGATAGGTAATCGTCAGCGCCCAGATCGATTCCTTTCACTTTTTCGTCGGACTCTCCGCGTGCACTGAGTATAATAATCGGCGTATCGGATTCTTCTCTGATCATTTTGCAAAGCTCAAACCCATTGATATGTGGCATCATTACATCGAGTATCAAAAGATCTGGGCCAAGATGTTTTATGGTGTCGATTGCCTTTCGAGGATCATTGATTGCAGATAAATCAATATCGTAAGATTTGAGGTAGTTTTTTAATAAATCACCAAGTTTTTGATCATCATCAATCAATAATGCTTTGGTCATCGTGCTCATTTAGTCCATCTACCCTTGGTTTCTGCTATTTGATCTATGCCAATACGCATCTCAAGCATCCGATTGGCTTCCTCTTGCCCAAATACCTCTATTGGAAGAATATTCATGGGATCATTCCTATAGCCCAATTCTCTAACTGCATAATCATATCTTTGTTGCTCATCTCTTTTTTCCATCGGCAGCTCTTCTGCTTCATCCAGCCAGTTAAACCAACGCTGAATAAACTTTTCTAGATAATCTTCGCAATAATCAATATTTGCATCATTGAGCTCTGCATGCGAACTAACACAAATTGGAGACATGAGAGACCTTAAATAAGTTCCGTGACTTACAAAACGTGTCCAATCATGATTGGAACGAAATTCTAAAAAATCTTGATTCACAGGTTCATAATATCTTGATACATAATCTGGATTTGTCCTCAAGTCCATCCTTGGTGTGTATTCTGCATAGAAATATAGTCTGGGTATTGTTCCAAAGATGATCGTTAAGTGGGGGACTTGATTCATTTGACCAAGAAAAACTGTGGCGTTGATATCGAGAATGCTTCTCTTTCTGTTACCTATCCAGGAATGAACCAACCAATCCACTTCATCGCCTGTATATGAATTGAACGAGCCCTCCATTTTCCCATGGACTGGATGATCATCTGAATCAAAGTATTCCCTTCCATCGCACGATGGATGTTTTTCAACCTGATAGCGGGCCTTCACTCTCTCAATTATCTTGGTTTGTATGCCCCAGCATCGCTCCCATGCTGTGTTCACATCGACGTCAGGATTCTCGCTGAGAAACTCCATGATAGTCTTGGTCTCTTTACTGTTAATGAGCAATCCCCTATTTGATGATTTAAGTTTCAGACTACCAGTATTTCGTGAAGAAAGTAATAGCTCAGCCTGGCGGCAGACTATATAATTTTAACCGAACATTATTAGGGAGCTGATATGCCAAGCATCAATATAAATAATCATGAAATGTACTATGAAATTCACGGCGAAGGTGACCCTGCGGTTTGCATGGGAGGATGGGGGACATTTTGTCATGGAAACGAGGGGCTTCTGGCAAGAGGATTGACTGACAAATACCAAGTTTTAGTCTTTGACTACAGAGGTATACGTGACTCCAGTGATGATTCAAGCATTGAGCCTTCAATGAAAATGCATGCAGATGATCTGTCTGGTTTGCTCGATCACCTGGGATGGAATAACGTTCATCTCATCGGTCTAGTTGGCATGGGCTGCTGTGTCGCTCAAGAAATTGCAATCAATCGTCCAGATCTTGTTCGAAGCATGGTCAATATGGGTGCATGGGCATATTGCGATACCTATTTGTATGATCAGCTTAAATTATTCAGAGATGTGCATCGAGATTCTGGTTTCCTAACCTTTCAGGAAAAAGTTTCTATCTATTCTTTCCTCCCGGAATACTACAATGAAAACAGAGACAAATTACTAGGCCCAAAAGCAGGTTGGAAAGAGCTGAATGGAAACTACGAGACCCATGCAAGACTGGTTGAGGCTTGCATAAATCATGATGTCAAAGACAGATTAAAAGAAATATCGGCGCCAACATTAATCATTCATGCAGGAAAAGACCTCGTCACTGGACCCAGAACCACATTGCCAATCGAACAAGGAATTCCAAATGCTGAGGGAGTGATGATGGAAGACGTGGCACATGTTGTCGCTGGAAAAGAGCAGAAAATTGCGTTCTGTGAGATTCTTTTTGAATTCCTGGATAGAAACTGATCCTCAATAGCCCTTGTATTCAAAAAATAAACTATTCATAATGTGGCACGAACACATATTAAGCTAAGTTTATAGGGGTATACATGTCGAAAGGTGGTTCTAAAATCCAAATGGATAATGGAAAACTCCTTGTTCCCGACAACCCCGTGATCCCATTCATTGAAGGCGATGGAATTGGTCCTGACATTTGGAAAGCATCGGTCAGAGTCTTCGATGCAGCGGTAGAAAAAGCCTACTCAGGTGAAAGAAAAATAGACTGGCTAGAGGTCTACGCTGGCGAGAAAGCATTCAATAAATTCAACAACTGGCTGCCGGATGAAACCGTTGAACAGTGCAGAGAATATTTAGTTTCAATCAAAGGACCGCTGACAACTCCGATTGGAGGTGGCATGAGATCACTGAATGTTGCTTTGAGACAATTACTGGACTTATATGTCTGCCTTAGACCTGTTAGGTGGTATAAGGGCGTGCCCTCTCCAGTAAAGAGTCCTGAAAATGTAGACATGGTCATTTTCAGAGAAAATACCGAAGACATTTATGCCGGAATTGAATTTGAAGAAGGCACAAAATCCAATCAAAAATTCCTTTCGCTTTTTAAAGAATCTTTCCCAGAAGAGCACTCCAAAATTCGTTTTCCTGAATCATCGGGAATCGGGATCAAGACTGTTTCAATTGAAGGTTCTGAGAGACTTCTCAGGTCTGCGTTTGAATACGCAATAGAAAACAAGAGAAAGAGCGTGACCCTTGTTCATAAAGGAAACATCATGAAATATACAGAAGGTGCTTTTAGAAATTGGGGATATGAACTCGCCGAGAGGGAATTCGGCAACCATGTTTACACATGGGATCAATGGGAAAGAACGAAAACAGAAAAAGGCGAAGACGCAGCTAATCAAGAACAATCAGAGGCGATCGAAAGTGGTTCAATACTGGTTAAAGATGCGATTGCAGATATCACACTCCAGCAAGTACTCACTAGGCCATCGGAATTCGATGTGATTGCAACAATGAATCTCAACGGTGACTACTTATCTGACGCACTAGCGGCACAAGTAGGCGGCATTGGGATTGCACCTGGTGGAAATTTGAATTATATAACCGGGCATGCAGTATTTGAGGCAACCCATGGGACGGCACCCAAATACACAGATTTGGATAAAGTAAATCCTGGTTCAGTAATATTGTCCGGTGAAATGATGCTTCGATACATGGGATGGTCTGAAGCAGCAGATCTTATCGTTCAATCGATGGATGCAACCATCCAAAAGAAAACCGTGACTTACGACTTTGCAAGACTAATGGGGAATATTGATCCCATCAAATGCAGCGAGTTTGGGGATGAACTCATCAAAAATATGAACTGATTTCAATCATTCATCGAATGATAAATAAAAATATTCAGGAGAAAAACAGTGAAAATAAATATTTTCGTCTTACTCATTATTTCGACATTAAGCTTGGAATCTTATGCCGCTGAGTGCGATCAAATTATTGAAGGAAACGATGCACTGCAGTTTAACTCAAAAGCAATGACCGTAAGTGCTGGCTGTGAAACCATTACTGTCACATTAAAGCATACAGGTCAATTGCCTGCGAATATCATGGGACACAACTGGGTGCTCACAAAGTCGTCTGATTTTATGCCCGTTGCACAAGCTGGAGGGGGAGCTGGACTTGAAAATGACTATGTTCCTCAAAATGATTCGAGAGTGATTGCTTATTCGAAAATTATTGGTGGTGGCGAGACTACAACTGTGTCTTTTTCAACTGCTGATCTTTCCAAAAGCGAAAGCTATACGTTTTTCTGCTCATTTCCAGGGCATTATGCAATTATGCAGGGATCTCTTTCAGTTATAGACTGAGATTTATATCGCCTTTAACAATAGATAAAGGTCCAGAGCGAGCGATCGCAATCAGATCGCTCAAGCTCTCTATAGATTTTAGAAACTCATTGATTCTTTTTGGCTCTGCCAACATTTGAATTATGGTCAATCCATCCTTCTCATTGATTATTTCAGCAGAGAAATCATAGAAAATTGTTTTAATTGAATTGAGACTGTCTTCGGGTATCTTGAGCTTTACCATTATCAACTCACTTTCAATGTGATCCAATGGTGTAATATCTAAAACATCAATGACATCGATTAACTTATACAATTGCTTAACAATCTGATCCATCTGCTCATCGCTTACATCGGTGACAAGAGTCAGCCTTGAGGTCATTGAGTCTTTTGTTGGCGCAACACTCAATGAATCAATGTTGAAACCTCTGGTCGAAAACATAGATGATACACGCGTTAAGGCTCCAGACTCATTCTGTACCAAAATTGCAATTGTGTGCTTCATTTCATTGATTGTCTTAAAATTTCTGTGATGGAGTGAATTGTACATACTAAATCAAACAAATGAAGGAAGTTATGATTATTACTTTTCATTTATCTTTGTAGTATGGTGTCATCCTTGAAAAAATATACGAGTAATGTTTTATAGATATTACTGGTTAAATTATTAGATAAGAAAAATGAAAACGGGCTCAGAAATAATTGTAGATGTTCTCGCAGAAGAAGGCGTTGAAACCATTTTTGGTTACAGCGGGGGAGCTATTTTACCTACGTATGATGAGGTCTTTAAATACAACGCGGCTAATCCTGAAAACCCAATGCCATTAATTGTGCCTTCAAATGAACAAGGCGCCGGTTTCATGGCTTCAGGATATGCCAGATCAACTGGAAAACCAGGAGTGGTTATGGTCACTTCGGGTCCAGGTGCAACCAATACTGTTACACCAGTAAGAGACGCCATGGCAGATTCAATTCCTATGGTTATTATATGTGGGCAAGTCAGCAGAAAAGCCATTGGAAGTGATGCTTTTCAAGAGGCGCCAGTAACGAGCGTTATGGGATCTGTTGCAAAGCATGTTTTTTTAATTACAAATGAAAATAAGCTGGCAAAAACTTTAAAAGCGGCATTTGAGGTTGCCACATCAGGAAGACCGGGGCCTGTTGTTGTTGATATTCCAAAGGATGTTCAAACAGCTGAGATATCCGAAGAAGATTATGAAGACGCTAATATTGCAGCTTATTCTAATAGAATATTGGCCATTGAAAAATCACGTTTGAATGAAGAAAAATCATCTGAATTCTTTGCTCATCTTAGCAATTCAAAAAAGCCACTGATTTACTTTGGAGGCGGTGTAATCTCAGCAAGTGCATCTAAAGAACTCAGAGAATTTGTTGATTATTTTAATCTACCAGCGGTTTCAACCCTGATGGGCTTAGGTGCGGTGGATACTCAACATCGCTCATCTCTGCACATGCTTGGTATGCATGGCACTCCTTATGCAAACTATGCCGTTCAAGAAAGTGACTTCTTGATAGCGATAGGTTCTCGCTTTGATGATCGTGTTGCGGGCGTACCTGATAAATTTGCTCCGAAAGCCAAAGTCATTGCTCACTTCGATGTTGACCCCTCCGAGATTAATAAAGTGAAGAATGCTGCTTGGTCTCATCTGGGAGTATTGTCATTGGCGCTAAAAGATCTCATAAAACATGCGAAATCAAATAATCTTGAGTTTGATTTTGGAGATTGGGTCAGTCACACAGGCGAACTAAAATCAAAATACCCTTTAAACTTTAATCGCACATCTGATTTGATTCAGCCAGAGCATGTCATTGATTGTATTAATAAAGTCACAAAGGGCGAAGCAATTGTGACAACCGGTGTAGGTCAACACCAAATGTGGGCGGCTCAATACTTTGATTTCAAAGAGCCGAGGCTTTGGCTAACATCTGGCAGTATGGGAACAATGGGTTTTGGTATTCCTGCTGCGATCGGCGCTCAAATTGCACATCCCAATAAAATAGTCATTGATGTGGATGGCGATGGAAGCATTAGGATGAACTTGGGAGACTTAGAAACCATTACAAATTATGACTTACCGGTTAAAGTGCTTTTACTCAATAATTCTGGTGATGGAATGGTTAAACAATGGCAAAAACTTTATTATGGTGGCCGTTTATCAGCAAGCGATAAAACACTTCATACAAAAGACTTCATTATGTCGGCAAAGTCAGACGGCTTTCAGTTTTCAGAAAGATTGACTGAACAATCAAAAGTGGAAGAAACAATCGAACGATTCATCAATTTTGAGAAAGCAGCATTTCTTGAAGTTGTCATTGATCCTGATGCGATGGTATTTCCCATGATTGGCCCTGGAATGTCATATGATCAAATGATTACAGGCCCTTTTATGGAGGGCAAAGATCCTGATCCTGAAATCGATGGAGACGATCCTAAGTCAATGTTTTAAGGCTATCTCTCACCCATTGCATTGATATCATGGGTCTCTCCGTGTTGCGCATAAAGAACTTTTTTTCTAAAAAATCTAAGCATTCCCATCTCACCCATTCTTGATGCTCCAATCCCAGAATATTTGAACCAATTCTTCTCGCCATCAAAAACATATGTTGTTGCTCCACAATCTTGAAGTGTGATAGCGCCTGCATCAATTTGCTTAGCAATATTTGAAGCCTCTTCATGATTGCCAGCCAAAACAGCAGCTGAAAGACCATAAACGGTATCATTTGCTAAATTAATTGCATCTTCAATTTCCTCAAATGCCATAACAGGAATAATGGGGCCAAAGGTCTCTTCTGTCATCACTTTCATTGAATGATCAACACCTTTTATCACGGTTGGTTTGACCCACTTTCCACCACCATGATCCTCAATCTCTCCTCCAGTCAATATTGTTGCCCCTTTTTCTTTTGCATCTTCTATATGATCGGAAATGATATCTGCCTGTTTATCAAAAATCAGTGGGCCAATATGTCCTTTTCTTACGTCTGGATAATTGAGCGTCACCTTACTCGCTTGTTCGGCCAATGACTCGATCAATTGATCTGCGATTGATTGATGCACATATACTCGTTCTATTGACTGACACGCTTGCCCCGTTGCTTGAACAGATGCTCTTAGAATTATCCGTGCAGATTCTATAGGGTCTGCATTTTCAGTGACTATCACTGGATCTTTGCCTCCCAATTCAGCATAGACGGGGATAAAGTTTCTGGCACCGCTTTCGTAGACCAGTTTTCCTGTTTTAACACTACCTGTAAAACAAAGGGCATCCACATTATCAATTAAATCCTGACCTGTTTGGCCTCCGCCCTGAACAAATCGGCACACTTTATGAAGCTCGGGTATCTTTTGAATAATGTCTTGTATTGGCTTAATAAACCTGGGTGTAATCTCGCTAGGCTTTACAATCACAGTAGATCCTGCCATGAGTGCTGGTATTAAATCAATCAGGGTAATTAAGAATGGAAAATTCCAAGGGCCTATAATTCCCACGACCTCAAATGCCTTATATTGATGAGTATAGGTGACAGTTGGAACAGACGACTGAAGTGGTTCTTGCTCAGAAAAAACCCTATTTCCAATTGCTCTCCAACCTGGGACCATCTTTGTCATTTGAGCAACTTCACCGGTACAAATAAAATAACGACCTGTGTCTGCAATCAGTGCATCTAGAAGTTCACCACTTTCAGCAACCATCTTTGCCCATTGATCCAGAACATCTGCCCTCTCGTCAATACTTTTCGCAGCCCAGCTGGCTTGGTTTTGTCTTAATTCAGAGACGATGCTTGAGATTTCATCAGCCTTTGTTGCCTCGAAACTGTAATCATTTTCGCCTGTTCTTGGGTTTCTAACCTGTATTGTATTCATGTATCGGTCACCTTGCGACTATTGTCAAAAAACCATCATAAGATACGATTTATGAAATGATACATCAATGATTAATTAATGAGGTTCTGGTGCCTTTCTTTTGAAATATTGCCTCCACTAAGGACCACAACAATGCTTTCCTCTTCTGTAACTTCTTTTCGATTAATCGCTGCTATTGCTGATGCAAGCGAAGCCGCACCTCCCGGCTCAACGACAATTTCAAATTCATCAAATGCAAATCTCATCGATTCAATTACCTGTTGGTCAGTGACCGTATCAATGGAGGAGACCAGCGAATGATTAATTTTAAATGTAATTTCTCCTGGTGTCTTTGCCATCAAAGAGTCACAAAGCGTATTGGGCTGAATCTCAATCGTCTCTCTTTTGCCTGAAGCCATTGATTTTTGAGTATCATTTAGCGATTCAGGCTCAACTCCAATGATCTTTGTATTTGGATTCAAAAGATTCAATGCCGATGATGAGCCAGCAATCAATCCCCCTCCTCCGATTGGGCAATAGAAGCGGTCTATCGTTCGACCAATGTTTGCCATCTGATGAAATGACTCCAGTCCGACTGTTCCCTGGCCACATATCACATCCTTATGATCATAAGCAGGAATCAAAAATGCATCATTCTTATTTGCTAAGCTCTGCGCAATCTCCTCTCTTGATTCGGTGTAACGATCGTAAAAAATAACCTTTGCTCCTAGAGCAATTGTATTTTTAATTTTTGATTCTGGCGCATCGGTAGGCATGACAATGATTGCCTTTACATTCTGTAATTTTGCAGCAAATGCGACACCCTGAGCATGATTGCCAGAGGAAAAAGCAACAACATCCCGTTTGCCACTTCTAATAAACTCTCGATGCATAGAATAATAAGCGCCTCTTAATTTAAAAGATCCAGTATGCTGAAGACACTCTGCTTTGAGGTACAGATTGGATCCCAACTTCTCATTTAAGCTTTTTGACCAAAGCAACGGGGTCTGCATAATGATTCCTGATAAAGCTTCTGCCGCATTAAAAAAATTTTTCTTCTGATACATACACTTGATTCATTTCTGGTTGTAAGATGTCTTAAAAGCTAAAGTAATTCAATCAGAGGATAAATGAAAATGGAAACTTATATAGTCACTATTTATGCCAAAGAAGATCATGCTTCGGATGTGCAAGAATATTATCAGGACTTGCAAAATATATATGAAAAAGCTCCTGGTTTTATTTCAAGAAGAATTTTCAGGGCGAAAAATGGAGCAATGGCAAAAGCCGTCAGAGCCACTTACTCGGAAGAAGAGCTCGCCAATATTCCCGAGGAAGATCATGATCATGGAGAACATTTTGTCATGATTGAGGAATGGGAGAGCATTCAAGACAGAATAAATTTTGGAAGGAGTATGAGCAAGGAACATCATATGAAGGTGATCCCTTACTTATTACCAAATCACTCTCATGAATTTTATGAAGCGCTTTAAGCTAAGATATTGTCTATTTTCTTTGCACAAATAAAATCATTTTCAGACAATCCACCAATCGCATGGGTTGTATAGAGAACAGTACAGGATCCATACTTCACTGTAAGGTCTGGATGATGATCCTCAGACTCTGCAATCCAAGCCACAGCATTCACAAATGAAATGGTCTTGTTATAACCATCAAACTTGAATTCTTTTGAAATCGACTTGAAATCATCTGCTATTGACCATTCGGGATCAATTGCTTTTGCAATTTGCTTAGCCGCATCCTCATCAAGCGGATCAACTCCACCCTCGCAGGGTACACAGTGTTTTTTTTCTAATTCTTCAATACTCATTGTTCATCTCCTATAAAGTTGGCAAAGCTACAAATGTGCCGCCATTTTGTTCTGAAAGTGTTCGCATCAAATGTGCAAATTTTGCGCCGTTTGATGTTCCTGTTTGAGTTGGAAAGCCAATCCCATGTATTCTTACCAATCGATTACCAAATCGATCAGCTTTGTTGATTTGAGCAATATAACGACAAACAGCCTCAACAGAACCTCGTGAAAAATCATCTCCAAAAACATATATGCTAATCTTTCGATCAGGGGTATAAAAAGTATTGATGGCTTCAGTAATCCCCTCTACAGGGCTTGAATCACTTGGCGGATTCCAAAACCTGAGGGTCTGTGTGATGTTTCTCCTAATTTCTCTTGAATCGGGTATCCATTTGCCAGCATAAGATGAAAACATATAGTCACCTTCATCATTTAGAACCTGTATGCCTTTGATCTCAGGATATACTGCCAAAGTCTCAGAAACTTTTTCAATAACTAAATTCCATGGTCCTTGGAACATGCTTCCGGATGTATCAATTACAAAAATAACATACTCACTGTCAACTGGGATTCCGCCCACAGCACTATCATCAAGTGGATCGTAGTCCACCAATAACTTCTTCATTTCCTCCGTGAGTTGTTGTCTAGCCGACAATAAATTGTTGAGCATTCCATCCGACTCTTCTGCCATTGATTGACTCGCCTTGAATTCAGCCTCCAACGAAGAAATGTCTCCACTGAGCTTATTTTTTCTTTCGCTGTTTTCAGAAATCTGCTCTTCTAAATCCAGCATCTCTGTATTCAGAACCGTTGATTCACCCCTTAGTTCATTGAGTTGCCTCTCAAGCTCGACAACAAGCTCCTCCATATTCACCTTACTTTCCTCGATACTTATAGGTTCGTATATTTTAGTAATCACTAAAAGAAGAATTACTGCGCCAAAGCCACAACAAACCACGTCTAAAAAAGACAAATTAAAGGTTTCCATGTTTCTACGCTTTCTCATTATGGCCAATCACTCGCTGGCGCCATAAAGCTTCCCCTTGATCTTATTGCGAGACGCCAATATGCCTCGGCTGCGAAAGGGTCACCGTCGATTGGAAATAAAAGAACATTCACTGGAACCGGTGGCAGTTCTCTCAAGGCTTGCTCAAAAAAACTCAATCTTTGTTCAGGTCTGATCATCTCCCGAATTGGCTTTCTCTTTCCTTGAGTTGGAAGGCCATCAGTAATCAGGAAAATATTATCGGGCCTTGGTGATAGTTGATTGATCTGACTGAATGCATTCACAAGGCTTGTTCCCTTATCAGGAACGACTGATTTCAAATCTTGAATAGCAGAGTCAACCTCTGTTCCATCTTTGACCTCAATCCAATCTCCGTCTGAGCCAGTAATGATGGTTTCTGCATCTTCATTGAAAGCATAAATTTGAAATTTAGTCCCGGGCTTGAGTCTTGTGGTCAACCAATCAACGCTATTCACAACCTGTCTCCATTTGGGTGCCTTAACTTTCATTTGATCTGACATATTTCGATAACGTATGACATTGACATAAGTCCTGCCGAGCATACTAGTGGAAGAATCAATCAGAAAAAGAACGTGATCCCCTCCGAGTTTCAATTCTGTTAGGTATTGACGATCGCCATCTCCATCAAAGCTTCTCAATGCGTCTCCTGGATTGCTACTGGCTCTTTCCATCTGAGACATCATTCGTTTATTCGCTTCCTCCAACTGTTTCACATCAGATTGAAGCTGATTGATATCGGCGACAGAGGCAACTGAATTATTTTCTAGAAACTCTATTTCTCTTAGAAGATCCTCAATCTTCTTAGCCAAGTCATTGACACTGCCCTGTATGATTACATTCTCGGCATCCATTTGATCGATTGTATTTTTAAGGACTACAAGTTTCTTCTGTTCGTCAAAGATTCTCTCTTCTAAAAGTTGACTTTCGGCTTGAAGCTCCACATTTGCCTGCTCGCTTCTTGTCTTTGATTGAGTGTTTATGATCATAAAAAATAGTATCACCGCACCAAATCCACATGAGATCACATCTAAAAACGAGAGATTGAATACGTTGAACTGTCTTCTAGCCATAAATCAGGGAATCATTCACCTTTGAGATGCGTGATCAGATTTTCATCGCAGTAGGTTTCTGTTTCAAAGATTTGTCTTTCTTGAAGCAGCTGAAGTTGATGTACCATAAACATGATGACAATGCTGATCAGCAAGGCAATGAAGGTTGAATTAAAAGCAACACCCAAATTCTGTGTAACACCACTGATGTCTCCGTCCACAGCCCTATGCGCCAATGAAAGTGCAGCTCCAATTCCTCTTACAGTGCCGATGAACCCGATTGAAGGGATTGCCCAAGCAATGTATCTGATCATTGAAAGTTCTGATTCTAATCTTTCAGCTTCAGACTCTACCATCGTGTGAGTGGTGGTCGATACATCTTGAACATTCTTAGTTGTGTTAAAGCGTTTCAGTCCATTGATCAATGTTCTGGTCAAAAATAGATCTTGCTTTGTTTCATCCAATCCTTCTAATTGACGAAGATAGTCAGTGGCAGACGTTGGGTTGATGCTCTCTCCTACTCGTATTGGAATCAAGTCTTCTCCTAGTAAACGCCTTTCATTGATCGAGGCATTCGCTTTAATTGCCATGATTGCAAAAGCCCAAAGCATTAGAATAAAACACGCCTCCTGTTCAAAGTCTCTGACAATGACATAGAACGACCTATCTGGCACATAATTGATGTCTTGTTCGATCATCATTTGTTGCTCTGCGATGATTGCCTTTGCCTCAGGTCTTATCAAGGAAACATAGGTCGCATGAACCAATATTATGGAAACGATCAAGGCAAGTGCTTGATATAAAAATTCCTTCGATAAATTACTTCCATTCATTAATTGCTCCTAAATATCAGATGGAAAGCTCACTGCAACATCTGCAGACAATGGCTCTGATGGTACAAATTCTTCCAATGATTCTTCTTCGTACGCCTCTTGAATCTTTGCCAATTCCTTTTCAAGCTCTCTATCAATTTCCTCTTGTGATTTTGCCTCGCTTTCTAATTCTTGTGCCCCTGATGAAGTGATACCAAATAATAGTGAGGATCCTATGATCACAAAAAGAAACGATTTAATTGTTGTTTTCATCTTTTTCATTGTCCAGTTCAGTATACCTTGCGATTCTGAATCCAACATCCAATCTTCCTTGCGTTCCATAATCTCTGAAAGCAAAACGAAGCTTTGTGAGAGATGAATCTCTCCAACTTGATCCTTTGATTACTCTTGCGGTTCCTTCAGACGGACCTGAGGGATCATTTTCCACCAATCGGAGTTGACGCGTTGGAACAGCATAATAATCAGAGACCCACTCAGCCACATTGCCTCCGAGATCATAAATTCCTAACAAATTTGGATAAAATCGTCCTGAAGGTGCAGTGACTGGATAACCGTCCCAGTAATCACTGAGTACATTTGTCAAAAGACTTTCTGTTGATTCATCCGCATAATTTCCACTTTCTTCAACGGGAGGCATGCTGTCGCCCCATGGATATCTTTGCTCGCCTGCCCCACCATTGTATCTTGAAACCCATTCCCATTCGGCTTCTGTCGGCAATCTGTACCCATTCGTCACTGGCTTTTTGAGCTTATATTGCCCATCAACATTCTCATAAGCAGGCATCAAAGATTCCTGCTGACTTAACCAATTGCAATAAGCTGCTGCATCAGACCAACTGACCATCACAGTTGGATGCATTCCATTGGAAAGCTCTCTGAACATTTCAGCACCGGATGTGTGCTTTGGTTTGAAAGCTCTGAACTCATTGTTCGTCACTTCCTTTGTTCCAATATAAAAAGGCTTGGTGATCTCAACCAATCTTTCATTCTCGTTTGACAACCTTCCTTGGGAGCGTCTGGGCGTTCCCATGATAAAAGAACCGGGTAAGATCAATTTCATTTCTTGTGATTGAGAGGTCATCAAAGTCTTTGGAATCGCAGCCAAAACCGCTTGCTCCTCGGTCAGTAGATTTACTTCAATTTTCTGTGGGTAATTCGGATTAGGGGTCATCTTAATTTCTTGGCTGACCAAACCATCTTTCTTGACTTGCAGCAATTGTTGTTCGCTTATCATTTCAATATCAAAAGGAATCACGCCAATCAGATCACCCGCACGATAGATCTTTGCTCCATCAGTGCCAATAAAGGATACTTGGCCAAAAATTGCTTGGAGTGAATACTCATAAACTTCCCGTTCTTTACCTTCTGAGGACAAGCCCTCAATGGTATCGAGATTAACGCGTTTATTGATATCTTTATAACCGGGTTTTGAAACTATCAACTCATGATCGACAAGAGGTTCAAGCATGATTTCAATCGGAGTTAAACCTCTATACAAAGAATTGATATTGACCGATGCACCTTCCGGCGTAGTGACTATATTTAATGGTATATCGAGTCGAGAAAGCGTTAATGAGTCGAGCGAGATAGATTGCTGAGCAACAATATCCAATTCGATAGGAAAATCTTTATATCCTGATTTTTTGAGTGATAGATTATTTTTACCTTGTATCAACTGAATATTGGATGGAGTATTGCCTAATTTTATATCGCCGTTAAAAATGCTTGCGCCTTCAGGTTCAGAGATTACGCTTACATCTGCCCATGCAGGCTCAAGATCAAATGAGTATTCTTGTGTCTCACTCTTTCCTTCAACAAAGATTTTCTTCTTGACTGGAAAATATTTATCGAATCGAAGTTCGATTTCCCTCTCTCCAGCATTAAGCAATGGACCTTCCAGAATGAGGGTCTTAATACAATTATCTGATTTATTCTCGCAGGATTCAGATGAAAACCTCGATCCATCAATGAAAAGGTCAAATTCATCATAAAAATCTCCAAAATCTGGATCTGTAATCAATTTAATTTGGCCAGGAAGCCTTCTTAATTCGAAGTCAATGTCCTGTGAGTCACCGTCATCTATATTAATGACTTCATCATATTTGATGAAATAACCAGGAGCTTTGATTTCAATTGCATAACTACCGCTCCTTAGCAAATACCGCCCTCCAATATTTGCTTTTGGAAACAATCCACCGCTTATAGATACCGTGACTTCATCGCTAATGAGGGTTTTATCTAATTGATCCAAAACATCAATCTTGACTGCTTTTGCTGTGAAAAAGTAAAAGGCAAAATAAATGATTAGAAGCGAGACGCAAGCTCCGATGTATCGGAAAGCTTTATTGTCAAATATGCTGTCTGATTGTCTTTTTTCAAATAAGGTAGGCTGTTCTTCGCTGATGTCATTGACCGAGAGCAGAAGGTCATTGCCGTCATGATTAAATTCGATAATTGCATTATTGATATGTATCTCATCTCCAGTCTCAATCCAATGGCTTCCCTTCAATCTCTCTCCATTCATCAAAACTTCAATGGATTGATTGGTAATTTGCAGTAGGTATTTATCGCCTATCCGATCAATGGTCGCAGCCAAACCTTGAGCAAGCGATCCTGATATCAGAACATCAGAATTGAGATCAGTACCAATCCTTATAGGGAAATTATCTTGCTCAATCGTTTTAGATTGATTGCCATTTTGGATAATAATTTTGCTCATATTTTCTTATTGCAAACAATTCTGATTCTTTGGTTCTGCTGATTCGGCACTACTCTGAATCTTATGGTTTCATCTTTAAAGCCTCTTCGACTACCTCTAGCAGTATAAATTCCTGGCCTCAAGGAAACTATTCTTTGCAGAAAAGTGCCCATTTGATCGACTTTAAAGATTGTTACCTCGGTCAGCTCATCCGATTCAAATATGACATCAATTGGAATCAATGCAACTTGGATCAAAGCATCTAACTTTTGAATAGATTCTTGCAATTTGGGTCCGATTCGCTCGATCGACCTCGCTGTGTCTAATATTGCTTGAGCTTGTCCCAGAACCTTATTGTCATTATAGGAGTCGCTTCTGGTTATGATGGATTTCATTTCAGAGGCAAGCAAAATCCTGGATTCAACTCTACTAAGACTCTCTTTGACCTCCTCAATATTTGGATCAATTACAAGAATGTCTTCATAAAAGCCCTTCGCTTGCTTCCATTCCTCATTGACTTCTGCGATCAAGCCTTTGTACTTGAGTGATTTTGTGAGACTAGCAATTCTTTTTAAATTCAGCTCATCAAGCGCCTGTTTAGCCTCTTGTGAGTTTGGCCGAATTAATAAAGATTGATTAAACAAGTCCTCGGCTTCCTCAAAATTCTCTTCATTTAAATATTGATATCCCTTTGAGATTGATTCCTGGAATATCTCTTCTTCAAATGATTTTTTGGATCGGTTGAGTCCATTCTTTGCGGGTTCCCAATTTGAATCAATTGACAGAGCATCTTCAAATGATTGAATGGCAAGCTCATAGTTTCCCATGTCAAATTCAATTTGACCTTTTTGCGTCCTCTCTAAGACTTGATCAAGCTTTAGGGCGCGATCCAAACCCTCTTTGGCTTCTAAATTGCTTCCATCAATGGCCAGGGCAATTTCATAACTAGCAATCGCATCGTCCTTATTGCCATCCAGGATTGATGCCTTTCCTGATTCAAGTGCATTGGATAAAACATTCGGTATAGAGATCTCCATATCTGATAGTTTTTGAAGAGCTTGTCGATATTGATCTGCAGCAATATCATACTTCTGCTCAAGGAATGCTGAATCGCCCTCTTGTTGTGCAATGAGTACGTCTTCCCACTCTCTCATTCCCCAAAAAAGAATGCCCTTAAGCTTTAAGGACTCAATCTTTATGAGTAGTTCAGAAAGCAGTGCTTCGGCAATTGGTTTCTGAGCGAGTATTTCTTGATTTGGAATGAGGATTGGATTTTCGTCTATCTCTTGGGTCGGCATATCCTCGTTGTCATCTTGAACAATTGAAGGAAGAATAAAAACAACAAGAACCAATAAAAAAGTTAGACCAAACAGGACTCCAGCTCCTTTTCGAAAACTGACTGACCTTGACCGCTCTTTCTCTAGTTTCTGCTGATATAAGGTTTTTTCATCAGATTTTACTGATGCATCAGTGGTTCTTTGATCAGTCGACTCACTCATGAGTTTTGATTATTCAGCCTGAGCCTGAGGAATGCTGAAACCTGTCTCGTCAATGTAAATTTCTTTGAGAAGCCTTCGCCACTCTTGAAACTTTTCCTCGGCGCTACCAGATAATCGAATTGTTTGTCCTTCCAATTCGATAACCAGCGGTTGCGCTTGGGCATCAAAGTCTGCTCCGGATTCTTTTAATGATTCCTGATAAATCTTTGCTTCAGAAGCCTTTGAGAAGCCGCTTCTCATTGCTTCCATTCCGCCGTAAATGGCCATTTGTCTAGCCGTACTGCTCGCTCTGCTGTCCCCATCCGTAGCCAAAGCGCCTGCCAATGCCACAGCCCCCAATATTTTTCTGGTTCTGGCAGATCTTTGGAGTTCCTCATAGGTAATCATGTCTTCCCTAGAAAGCCTTCTCCAATCTTCGTAAGGCTGCGATAAGTTTTCATAAAGTTGACCATAATACTCATTCAAAGTATCGAGCAGCAAGAATTCTCTCTCTTGCACCTCGAGTATTCTTTGCATGATCTCGTCATCTTCAGAAGGAAGACGTTCCAGCGAATAAACATTCTTCTTATTTTTGGAAATGTAATCATCGTAAACGGGTATCAGCTCTGAAGCAAAACGTATTTCTCCAGTTTGAGATAGCCGAATGAGCTCGTCTCTGGCCTTGGATTGTTTGATTTGCAAGAGATCATTGGCGATCTTATTAAAGATATTTTGATATGGGTCTTGTGTGATATCTCTTCGTTTGCTGTAAGAGCTCTTGGCAATATTTGACTTGTATGTTTTATTGACCCATTGAGTTCCAACAATATCCCATACTCCGATTTTTAATTCCACATCAAGACCATCGGATTTTTCAATTCTACCAACAACGATTAGATCAATGGCTTTTGATCTCTCGGGAAGAACCCACACACCACCCCAGTGACCAGTGCTCTCCAAAGTCTTTTTTAGATGGTATGGCATATATCTAGCCTCAGCCTTTCTGATTTCAGGAAAAATCATCGGATTCTCCTTTTCAGGTACATTCGGATCAAAGAGCATGATCCCTATATCGAGCAATTCTTCGAATGGGATTTCGGTTTGAGCGATATCAAGCTGAACTTTCTCGTACTTAATTGTCTTTGCCTCTGTTTGGTGACTTCCAATGAAGAGCATCAAAGAGAGGAATGAAAGTGTCTTTAAAACTCCCGTCATTTCTTAATTCCCATATGTTTTCTGTATTCTTCCCAAAGTGCTTCTCGGATCATTGGATCATCTTCTTGAATAGCTGCCTCTCTTATTTGTCTCGCTATGACATCTTCACCCGTCCCGTCCATCGGAATATCATCAGGAATTCGTTCCTTTTGTTTATCTGCTTTCGATTGAGATGATTCGTCACTGGAATCAGAAGTTGACTGACTTTCCTGAGCCTCACCTTCTTGACTTTGAGAAGCCTCTGCTTCGGACCCACTGGTGCCCATAGCACCATCCATTCCACCTTCCAATGCACCCTCACTGATTGCAGATGCGTCGGCTGACTCTTGCCCAGTCATGCCATCTCCTCTGTCTGCCGATGCAATGACCACTCTTTCTGAGGCGATGTCCTTATCAAAATCTCCAAGTGAGTCTTCAAATATAGAGGATGCAGATCTTTGCGAACCGCCCATTGTCCCACCGCTTTGTGAGGATTGACCAGCGGAAGATGTCATGGGGCCTGAGCCCATTTGACCTGAATTGCCTCCGGCTGACTGCGAGCTGCCGCCTGTTTGGCTTTGTGCGCCAGAACTGCTTTGAGAGCCCTGTTGAGTTGAACCGCTTTGTGAAGAGCTTGATGA
>MDTB01010561.1_pt1 | contig 51838 bp, 53 predicted proteins | sample 811161 | NCBI WGS metagenome assembly MDTB01 (sample SAMN05326650, study PRJNA326480) | marine metagenome | isolation source: seawater | place: Mediterranean Sea | collected 2009
GCGGGGTGGAGCAGCCTGGTAGCTCGCAAGGCTCATAACCTTGAGGTCGGCGGTTCAAATCCGTCCCCCGCAACCAAATTAAAATAAAAGTTTAAAGATTTTTAATAATATCTTCAGTCATTTTTTTTGCATCAGCAAAAAGCATTAAAGTATTATCTCTATAGAATAAATCATTATCAATTCCAGCGTAACCTGGTGATAAGCTTCTTTTAACAAATAAAACTGATTTACTTTTTTCCACATCTAATATTGGCATACCATAAATTGGGCTTTGTGGGTCTGATTTAGCTACCGGGTTTGTAACATCATTAGCACCTATAACGTATGCAACGTCACAGTTTGCGAAATCATTATTTATTTCTTCAAGCTCAAAAACCTCATCATAAGGTACATTTGCTTCTGCCAATAAAACATTCATATGTCCTGGCATACGTCCAGCAACAGGATGAATTGCATATGTTACCTTAACACCATTTTTTTTTAATGAATCTACCATTTCTCTTAATGCATGTTGTGCTTGTGCTACAGCCATTCCATAACCAGGAACAATAATTACTGATGAAGCATTTTTCATTAAAAATGCTGCATCATCTGCATTTCCATTTTTTACAGGTTTTTGTTCTTTTGAGGTAGTTTTTCCAGTTTCATCTGAAGCTCCCCAACCGCCAAGTATAACATTGAAAAAAGATCTATTCATTCCTTTGCACATTATATAAGAGAGAATTGCACCAGAAGACCCAACAAGTGCTCCTGTGATTATCAAAGCACTATTTTCTAATGTAAAACCTATTCCTGCGGCAGCCCAACCAGAATATGAATTTAACATAGAAATTACAACTGGCATGTCAGCTCCACCTATTGGTATAATCAAAAGAACCCCAACTATGAAAGATACAAGAATTATTGTCCAAAATAATTCGCTTTTCTGATTTATACATAAAAAATATATTAGACCGACTAAAGATAGACCGAGTAGTAAATTTAAATAATGTTGGCCAAAAAACGTTATAGGCGCACCTGACATTATGCCTCTAAGTTTTAAGAATGCAATAATTGAGCCTGTAAAAGTTATTGCTCCGATTGCTGCGCCTAATGACATCTCAATTAAACTTGCAACTTTTATACTTCCTGGGGACCCTAAATTAAATATGTCAGGATTTAAAAAAGCAGAGATTGCAACAAACACCGCTGCTAAGCCTACTAAACTATGAAATCCAGCTACTAATTCAGGCATTGCAGTCATTGGTATTTTAAAAGCTATAAATGCTCCTATTGACCCACCGATTAAAAGGAATACTACTAAATAAATAAACCCAGCTGAGAAATTTCCTATTGATAAAATTGTTACCCCAATTGCAATTGCCATTCCAATTATTCCAAAAAAATTACCTCTTCTAGAAGTCTCAGGTGAGGATAAGCCTCTGAGTGCTAATATAAATAGCACACCAGAAATTAAATAAAAAATTGCCAATATATTTGCTGACATTATTTATCTTTCTTTTTCTTTTTATACATTGCAAGCATTCTTTGCGTCACAAGAAAACCTCCAAAAATATTTATAGCAGCAAGGACAATAGCTAAAAAACCAAAAATATTTGAAATTTCAAAAACATTAGTATTAATTCCAGCCAAGGATGCTATTATTGCTCCTACAATGATTACAGAGGAAATAGCATTTGTCACTGACATTAAAGGTGTATGTAAGGAAGGTGTTACGCTCCAAACAACATAATAACCTACAAAAATTGACAATATAAATATACTTAGTCTAAATATAAAAGGATCTATTTCCATATTATTTTACCAATGTCTTATTAATAATTTCATCTTCCATGTTAATATCTATTTTTTTATTTTCTTTATCATAAAGATTTAATACGAAATTAAACAAATTTTTTGCATATAGGTTTGACGCAGAGGTTGGTAATTTATTTAATATAGTGCTTTCTCCAACAATTGTAACTCCATGTTTCTCTAAAACCTTGTCAGATTCCGTGTATGCAGCATTTCCTCCCTGTGAAGCTGCTAAATCGTATATTATGGATCCAGACTGCATATTTTTAATCATATCCTCATTTATAATTTTAGGCGCTTTTTTTCCAGGAATTAAAGCTGTACAAATTACAACATCAATTTTTTTTAAAGTATCCGCCAAAAGTTCTTCTTGTTTTTTTTTAAAATCATCAGATGCTTCTTTTGCGTATCCACCTTCAGTTTCCAAATTTTCAGCACCTTCTACGACTAAAAATTTACCTCCTAAGCTTTCAACTTGTTCTTTTGATGCTAGTCGAACATCTGTAGCAAATACTATAGCTCCCATTCTTTTTGCTGTGGCAATTGCTTGAAGACCAGCAACCCCGGCTCCAACTACTAATACTTTTGCGGCTGATATTGTGCCTGCTGCAGTCATCATCATTGGAATAGCCTTTTTAAATAAAGCAAAAGAGTCAATTACAGCTTTGTAGCCAGCTAAATTTGCTTGAGATGATAATATATCCATTGATTGTGCTCTGGTAATTCTTGGTAAAAGCTCCATAGAAAAAATAGATATTTTTTTTTCTGAAATCTTTTGGATAGCTTCTTTGTTATTATTAGAGCTAAAATTACCAATTAAGATTGCATTTTCTCTTAAAAGTTTGGAACTTTTTTCATCTGGTAGGGTTAGTTGTAAAATTATATCTGACTTGTTTAGTACATTTTCCCTATCTTCAATTTTGCACCCTTCTTTCGAAAACTCTTCATCAGAAATACCTAGATGGGATGCAATATTATTTTCAACTATAACTTCAAATCCATTTGAAATATATTTTTTTGCAATTTCGGGAGTTATAGAAATCCTTTTTTCAAAATCTTTATTTTCTGAAACGCTTCCTACAATCATTTGTTACTTTTGTCTTGCCTTAAATTTTGGATTTTTTTTATTAATGATGTATTCTCTTCCTCGTCTTCTGACCAATTTAGAATTTAAATCCCTTTTTTTTAGTGATTTAAGTGAGCTAGCTATTTTCATTTTTTATTCTTTTTTTAAATAACTTTATATACTCATTTAGATAAATTTTGCCATATCTTTTATGAACTTTATTTTTAAATGATAAATTGGTCAAAGCTGACGCATATCTCTCACCTGGTCTTTTAGGTAGATATCTCAATTTAGATTTAAACATTTTAGCAACCTGGAGTATTGAATAATATTTCTTATTTGAAATGCTGTAATGTAGACACTTATTTTTTTTCCAAGCCTCATAACAAGTCATAATTGTATCACTAATATGGGTAAATCTTCGAGTTTGATTTCCTGGTCTTACTATTGGTAAGGATAATTTTTTTTTATAATGATCTTCAAATATTCCAATTACAGTTGCCATATCTCCAGTTTTAATTTGTCTTGGGCCATAAACATTATAAAAATATATAACTTCAAATTTGAATTTAAACCATTTTTTTAAATTATCTAATAATTCTAAATTCTTAGATTTTGTAAAAGCATAAGGAGATAAGTTTTTGTCTTTCCCAGAATTGCCTAAGCTGGCTGAGGTAGCGGAGTAAATTAATTTTATATTATTATCTAAGCAAAATTTAAAAACCTCTTTAGTTCCAATTGAATTTGAGTCGTAACATTGATTAAATTTTTTAAAGCTCTGATAAATTCTTGCAAATTCTCCAAAATGAAAAACTGTCTTAATTTTTTTTCTATATTTAAAAAAAATATTATTTATATTTTTAGTATTTCCTTTTACGTATTTAACTTTACTGGTAACAAAATGATTAGTCTTGGAGCCACTGGAATAATTATCTAAACTTATTATTTTATAATTAGTTTTTTTTAATAAAAGTTCTATTAAATTTGATCCAACAAACCCTGCGCCTCCTGTAACTAAAATTATTTTTTTCATATGGGTTTGTAGCCTGGCAATGTCCTACTCTTCCGTATCTTAAGATAAAGTACCATCGGCGCTGAAAGCCTTGACTTCCGAGTTCGGTATGGGATCGGGTATTACACTTTCGCAATAATCACCAGGCAGGTTTTTATAACAAAATTATTTCTGATGTAAACATTAAATTATATATTTTTTTTAACAAAATGCTTAAAGGTTTCGTTAAATCCTAATTCTAATGGTGTCTTGCTTCTCCATCCATATGATCGAGCAACTGAGCAATTTAAAATTTTTCTTGGTGTACCGTCTAAACTTTTATTTAAATCGAATTTAATATTAATTTTTATATTTAATTTCTTTTTTATAAAATTAGCATATTGTTTAATCGTCATTTCTCTTTGTGTACCAATATTTATCAATGAGTGGTTTGTTTTTTTGTTCATAAAATATATGCATGCTTCAGCTAAATCGTTAACATATATTAATTCTCTTTTTGGAGTACCGGTTCCCCACAAAGTAATAGTTTTTTTGTTTTTTTTTGAATGATTGTAAATTTTCTTTATTAAAGCTGGGAAAAAATGAGACGTTTCAGAGTCATAATTATCGTTAATGCCATATGTATTACATGGCATTAAACATTTGTAATTAGTTTTATATTGCTTGTTATAATTTTCACACATTTTAATACCTGCTATTTTTGCAATTGCATATGGTTCATTTGTATATTCTAATAACCCTGTTAACAGATACTCTTCTTTGATAGGTTGTTTGCAATTTCTTGGATAAACACAACTTGAACCTAAAAAAACTAAATCTTTAATTTTATTTACATATGCAGAATGTATTATGTTTGTTTGTATACTTAAGTTTTCATATATAAATTCAGCTCTATACTTGTTATTTGCTACAATCCCTCCAACCTTTGCAGCAGCTATAATAATTTTTTTTGGTTTTTCTTTTTTTAAAAAATTATTTACTTCATTTTGATTAGTTAGATCTAGTTCTTTTCTATTTTTTACAATTATATTTTTATATCCCTTTAATTTAAGCAATCTTAAAACTGCACTGCCTACCAATCCATTATGGCCTGCAACAAAAATTTTGCTTTTTTTACCCATTTAAGTTTTTTAGTTCTTGTTTCACCATCTCTTTTACAAGTTTATTAATATTGTATTTAGGTTTCCAATTTAATCTTACTCTTGCTTTTTTGGCGTTTCCTAACAACGTGTCGACCTCGAGAGGTCTAAAGTATTTTTTATCTACTTTTATAATTTCTTTATTGTTAGTATTAACGCATCTTTGCTTTATGCCTTTACCTAACCATTTATGTTTTATGCCAAGCTCTTTTAAAACTAACGTAGCAAACTGTTTTACAGTATATTGTTTTCCTGTTGCGATTACATAATCTTCAGGTATTTTTTTTTGTAACATTTTCCACATAGCCTGAACATAATCTTTGGCATGACCCCAATCTCTTTTTGCTTCAAGGTTCCCTAAAAAAAGCTTTTTTTGTAGTCCAAGTTTAATTTTAACTAAACCAATAACAATTTTCCTTGTTACAAATGTTTCACCTCTCACCGGACTCTCGTGATTAAATAAAATCCCATTGCAAGCAAATATTTTATAAGCCTCTCTATAATTTACAGTTATCCAGTGGGCATATACTTTAGCAACACCATAAGGACTCCTTGGATAGAATGGTGTTAGCTCTGTTTGTGGCACTTGTACAACCTTTCCAAACATTTCTGATGTACCTGCTTGATAAAATTTAGTTTTATTTTCTAGTTTATGAAATTTAATTGCTTCTAAAATTCTTAAAGCACCTAATGCATCTGCATTTGCAGTGTATTCCGGAACTTCAAATGAAACAGCAACATGTGACTGAGCAGCTAAGTTATAAATTTCATCAGGTTTAATTTTAGATATAATGCTAGATACGGAAATAGAGTCAGTAACATCTCCATAATGTAGAAAAAAATTAGCTTTACTCTCAATTGGGTCAATATATATGTGATCTATTCGACTGGTATTTAGTGAGGAAGATCTTCTTTTTACACCATGAACTACGTAGCCTTTTTTAATTAACAGTTCGGCAAGATAAGATCCGTCTTGACCTGTTATGCCATAAATTAGTGCCTTTTTTTTCATAATAGTCGAGTGTTTATTTTGTTTGCAGAGTTATCATAAATATTATTATTTGCATATACATATTCAAATGTCTTTCTGAAAGGCATTTTTATTTTGAATACTTTTATAAAGTTGTTTTTAATTAAATAAGAGTGTAATTCATGAAATTTATAGTTTTTTTTTTATCATATTGTCATAATGGTGTTCAAAAATTATGTACTTTATCTTATTTAGAGAATTTTTTGCACCTTTAATAATATTAAATTCAAACCCTTCTGTATCTATCTTCAACAAATCTACATCTTTGATCTGTTTGGTTTTAATTTCATCTGAAAGAGTTTTAATCGAAACCTCAAATTTATTTTTTATATAATCACCTCGCAAAAAAAACTTTAAAAATTTGTTTTTTTTTTTAAAATAGTTTGAATTTTGGTCAATCATACAAAAGGTAGATGACGAGCTTTCATTAACTTGATTTAAAAATAATTTTTGATTATTTTCCCCTAATCCAAAATTATTAAGACTTATTTTATCATTTTTATTTGTGTTTATTTTTTTTTTTAAAATTTCAAAATTTTCTTGACTAGGCTCATAAGAGAAAATTTTATCAATATTAAATTTTTTTGTGAAAAATTTAATAGACTCACCATGATGAGCACCTACATCTATAATTACAATATTTTTATTTTTAAATAATTGTTTTAAAAAACTAGCGATTTTTTTTTTATAAAAAAAATCAATTAGGTAAATTATTAAATTAAATATATATTTCATTTTCTGTAATATAACGATCTTTTGTAAACTTCTTTATATTTTATAATTTCATTATTGCATGATACTTTATTTTCATTACATTTTTGCTTAAGTTCTGCAATAATATTATTGATTTTCAAGTTTTTAAAATTCGTGTTGTAAGATGGATATGTTATAAAATTATATTCATAATTAATTACTTCATTATTTATTCTATCTACGTTTCTTGATATAAATATTATAATTACAATACTAATTAGTAAAAATTTTTTTTTTAGGAGATTATTAGGATGATGTTTAAACTTTGAAATATATATTGCACCGGGTATAAAAATTAATAACGCAAATAAACTAAAACCACCGTATCTTAATGATGGATGATTTATAAACCATTCAATTAATAAAAATATTATAAAAATAAAAATAGTTAAAAACTTTATATTTTTTAATTTTAACTTTTTTTTTTTATTAAAGAAAATTACAAAAGTCGTCAGAAAAATACACAACGTTCCTATCAGAAAATCTAAGACTTTATTAAAAAAATATACATCTATCCAATTAGCAACCCAATTAAATGAAGTGATATATAACCCTGGATTCTCAACTCTCGTATTTGGGTTGGCGCCTGCTTTAGCCCATAATTCATACCATTCTCTCATTTGATTAACCTCATTAATAGGGATCGCCCACGGAAGAGTATCGAAACATGTAATATTTAGAGGATAGATCAGGCAACCAGTATTTATAAAATTAACGGAATAAAAAAGAATTATTAATGTTATACTAAAGACAAAAGCTCTGCTTGAAACACATTTAATAAAAAAATTAAATTTATTTTTCTCTAATAGTATAATTGGTAAAATAAGTATTAAATATACTGAGTAAAATGCCTTCAATGATATTATCAAACTAAATAATATCATTATATTATAAATTTTTGAATAATTGTTATCTTTAAAATTTATTCTTTCCAGAATTTCAATAATTAGGATTATAATTAATATTTGAGCTGATCTATCTGTGCCATGTTCTGACATTCTATAAAAAACTATATTTATAAATGCAAAAGCTAAGAGAGAAAGAAACTGTATAAAAATTTTTTTTGGGTCATTTGAAAAGAAAATCTTTTTTATTAATATTAAATTTGAAAAAATTATGAAAAATATTGCACCACTGTGTGCTAATTGATGTTCAATTACCGGAAGATAAAAAGATGATGAAAAATAAAATATCGATGAATGTGTTCTAAAACCGTGATTAAAATTCCCGATACCAAAACTTGCAATTTCATTATTTAAATAATTAATGTATCCAAAATGGTAATACTCAAAGTCGTCATGAGGCTTTGCGGATAACAAAAAAAATATAAATATAAATAATAAAAATGAAGTTATATAAATTTCATTTTTATGAGTAATTTTTCTATGATTTATAAAACAATAAAAGAAGGATAATATACCTATAACATGTAATATAGAATTAAAAACTAAGGATATCTTAAAAAAAAAATTTAATAAATACACAATTAATGAAATTGAAAAAATACCTAAAATACCTTCCATTCCAATATTTTGACTTGGTAAATTTAAAATATATTTACTTGTAATTTTTCCATACCCTAGAATTGATAAAAATAAAGCAATATACGTGATCAAAAAAGCTATCAAATTCATTTAATAATTAAATATTATATTTACTAATTTCGTTAAATTTTTATCAAAAAAATTATTGTATTTTTTTTTTTTAGTTTTATAAATTTTTTTCATAAACGAATGTGCTTGACCACGCTTTAAAAACCATTTTTTTGAATATTTTTCTTGATCACTCATTATTGAGTTATCTACAGACCTGTAAATAGATATATAATTATTTATGATCTTGCAATTTTTATAAATATTTCTGCTTAATACGTTTATAATAAAATCGATTTCTAATAAGTAGTACTTATTAAAAGTATACCTTTTAAGTATTTTTTCTAAAAATTTTTTTTCTATGGAAATTGAACTAGTATTTATAACTTGAGGCCAAATATGTTTTTGAAATTTTTCCTTTAATATAATTTTTTTAATTTTTTTGTTTTTTAATAAATATGGAGAATCAAAAATAACTTTTTTTTTACTTTTTATAAAACAATTATAAACTACATCTATTTTGTTTTCTTTAAAATAATCATCGCCATCTAAAAGACAAATTATTTTTCCCTTACATTTTTTTAAGCCATATTTAATTAAATTTATCTGATTTAAGGATCCATATTTTGATATTTTTTTTTTGTAGATAATCTTAATTTTATTCTTATAGTTTTTTAAAATACTTGAAGTTTTATCTGAAGAATAATTATCTACCAAAATGATTTCAAAACTTGTAAAATTCTGTTTTAAACATGAGACTATACATCGTTCTATATATTTCCCCTTATTATATGATGTTATCAAAATAGAAATTTTCATGATTAAATATTATTATTTATACTTATTAAATTTTGTTTTAATTATCAAAAACATTAAATGAAAATAAATTTACAAGATCAAATATTTTACTTATTATTTGTTATTAGTCTCTTTATATCCTTTTACTTTGGTGAAAACTCAAGTGGAGGGTCTGAAATAGATAATATAATAACTGAACCATATGTTAAAGATTTTAATAATGGATTTTTTTATGGAATAAAATCATTTATAGAAACTGGTCAAATTCATTCTCCAATATTTTACTTCTTAATTTCAATTTTAAGAAAAATAATTAATTCTGAATTTTTAAACATCTTATATGTTCTATTGTCTTCAATAATACCATTTATATTTTATAAGATTTTAAGTATAAAATTTAATAGGATTAATAAAAGATATATTTTTTTTCTTTCGTTAATTATATTTCTTTCACCGTATTTTAGATCTTCTTCAAGCTGGTTAACTAATGAAAACTTATCTTTGATATTTTTTTGTTTATCGATATTTTATTTTCTAAAATCTAAGCAAAGAGAAATGAAATCTAATTTAGAAATTTATTTGTGTTTTATATTTCTATCTTTGTCTGCCTATATTAGGCAGTACTACGGACTTTTTTTAATAATCTATTTAATAGAATTAATTAGAACAAAAAATAAGTTTTTAATTTTAAAGTGTCTATTTTTAAATATAATTTTATCTATACCATTTTTAATTTACATGTTTTTTTATATAAAATATCAGGGAGAAATTATTAGATCTCCAAACCCAACAAGTAATAGTTTTTTTGAAAATATTCCTTTTGTGCTCTCAATAATTATTTTTTATATTTCTATTTTTTTATTATCTTTAAATTTAAATTATTTAAAAATAAAAAAATTAGTTTATAAAAATTATGAAAAAATATTCATTATTACGCTTTCTTATGTAATTTTTTTATTTTTTTTAAACTCTGAAGATTATATGTTTGGTGGTGGTATAATTTATAAAATTGGATCCTTTTTAAACTCTGGTATATTAATTACATACATTTTTTCGGTAATTTCACTAATTGTAATATTTCTATTAATAAATAAAAATATAAATAATTTTTTAATAATTGTTATACTTTGTATTATTTCTTATGAAATGGTTTACCAAAAATATTATGACCCTTTAATTTTTATTATTTTTCTCACACTAATTGATTCAAAGAAAATAGATTTTGCAATTAACAAAGAATTATTTAATATTAAAAAGCTTTTTATTATCAAAACAATTTTTTTAATTAGTTGTAACTTGTATTATATTTAAACATTATAATTTTTTTTTAAAAATTCTTTGGAAGCTAAAAAAATATTCTTTTTTTGTTTCCAATTTAATAATACTCTTGCCTTTTTATTGTCTCCGATAATTTTTTTATTTTTACGTGCTAATTTATTATCTACTATATTTAATTTTGAATTGATCAGTTTAATTAAAAATAAAATAATTTCGTTAACACTGGTAAGACGATTAGATGATAAAATAATTTTATTATAGTTTTTTTTCGATTTAATTAACAAATAAATTCCATAACAAATATCGTAAGCATGTGAAAAATCAGCATAAATGTTTTCTCCAGTAATTTTTTGAAGAAAAAACTTATTTTTTTTCTTTATCGCTTTTACAATCCTTGGAATTAAAAATTTTTTATTTCTAAATTTTGAGTCATGATTAAATAGTATTACTGTGGAGAATTTTAGTTTGTATTTTTTTTTAAAACTCATCAACATTTTATGTGATTTTACCCTGAAAACTGAGTAATTATTTTTCGGTTTAAACTTTGTTTGCTCATTAACTCTTCTATGCTGTTCGCCATACATTTGAGATGAGCCAGGAAAGATCAATCTTATTTTATTATCATTTTTTTTAATATAATTAATTATATTTTTTAACACACTCATGTTTTCACTAAAGAAATTTTTTTTATTTTTAAGTTCTTTGTAAGATGGATTTTGAGATGCGAAATGTACTATGCAATCTGGTTTTATCTGTATTAATTTTTTCTCAACCTCTTTATAATTTAGCAAATTCAAATTCAGATATTTAACTTTTTTAATTTTATTCTTGTATTTTTTTTTTTTAATTATTCCATAGACTTTAAATTTTTTTTTTACTAAAATTTCTGAAAGTATTAAACCATCTTGTCCATTAGCTCCTGTAATAACTATTTTCTCCATCAAATTTTTTATTTTAGATAAATTTTTAAAATATACTTTATAGCTTCGATTATATCTTTTAGCCTCATTTTGGATTCACCCAGATATCTAGCTTGTAGTTTTATTGGAATTTCTTTAATTATATATTTTTTTTTTTAAAATTAATATACTTTCCCAAAAAAAGGAGTAGCTGTTGTTGGTGGCCCTAAGAATATCTGATAATTTTATATTTTTTATGTTGTAGCATCTAAAAGCCCCAGAGCTATCATGTGAATTATTAAATAAAAAATTTATAACAAAAAATCTTAGATAGGTTAAAAATTTACGGTGTAAAGGCCAATCTACTAACGATTTTTTTTTTAGAAATCTATTGGTGAGAACTATATCAGCTTCATTTGATAATTTTAACATTGAATTTACGTATTTTGGGTCGTGTGTACCATCGGCATCCATTGTAAAAACTTTAAAGTATTTTTTTTTATAGGCCCAGGATAATCCAAATTTATGTGCTGAACCAATTCCTTTTTTTTTTTTTCTTATAAATAATTTAATATTGTTATTTTTTTTCTTTAATTTAAAAATTAAGTCTTTTGTATTATCCGGTGAATTATCGTCTATAAATAATAAATCAAATTTTTTAACGTTACGTTTTATTTTTTTATAAATGAAGTTTATATTTTTTTTCTCATTATAGGTAGGAATTATAATTAATAATTTATTCATTTACTAATTTTTAAAAAGTTTAAGCTTAATTGCTTCATAGGTATAATTAAGAAATGTCTTAACAAATTTTGTTTTAGATTTTCCTATACTTCTATCTTGCCATTGAAAACTGATAACATTAAATTTGACTTTTATTTTTTTTAGTTGGAAAAGCAATCTAAAATAATAATCGCCGTATCCATAAAAAATTTTGTCAAAATTGGCATCCTTTATTTTATTTTTATCAAGTAAGAAAAAACCTGATAATCCATCGTTTGTTTGTATACCTAAAAATGGTTTCAAAATTGAACAATATATTTTACTACAATAAAATCTCAGTGAAAAAATTTCTGGTTTATCATTCATAAACCTAGAACAACAAACTAGATCATAATTATTTTTCTCTTTTTGAGAAATTAAATCTTTTAAAAATTCAGCCCTGTGGCTCAGATCGCTATCCATAAGTATAACATTATCATACAAAGAAATGGAGATACCATCACCAACAGAAGCCCCCAGACTTGCTTCTTTGTTGAATCTATTTATGTATCTGATAAATTCCGAGGGTTGCTTAAAATATTCACTCGTTCCATCTTGACTATTGTCATCCACTATAACTATTTCAAATTTTTTATCTTCCAACTTCTTTGTTATCTCGGGGATTAAAATTTTTAAATTTTCTAACTCATTGAAAACTGGAAGAATAATACTGTACATATTTAAATTATTTCAGTGAAATTTTAAATTTTGATAACAAATTAACAACAAGAAGAATATATAACCCTGACGATCCAAACATAAACATTTTTAAAGAATTTCTTATTTGTTTCTCAATATCATCAGATTTTAACATAAAGGCTAGTATCAAGAAAATAAAGTTTAATATCAATATGAATATAAGAAATTTGTCATGTTCATTAAGTTTATTTTTTCTGAAATATGTAATAATTAATAAAGTTAAAATAAGTGAATAGATTGGAAGATTTAAGGAATAATATATGAAATAAGTAATTAAAATTTTTAGTTTTAAAATTAAACTAACTAAATCTAAGTTAGTGGTTTGTTTAAACTCAAACCACTTTGAGTCTATACTTAAACCGTAATAGCTAGACACAAATATTTTAAGCACGAAACATATTATAAAACCAAAAAATATTAGGTAATTTTGCTCCTTACTTAAAATTTTAAAAGAAAAATAAGCCAATAAAATTATAAAAGAAAAAATAATACCCTCAATTTTTATCCAAAAAAGAATATTAAAACACAAAATTGTAATGAAAATCATTAAGGTTTTATCATAATTTTTAATATTATTTGAAAAAATAAATATTGAAATCTTCGTTAAAATTATTGTTACGCAAAATATAAAAATATCTTGTTCACCAGAAAAAAAATTATAGTTATATGTTAGGAGTATAAGTAATAATGAAAATATTATATTTAATAATTTTTTATTTGAAAGAGTTTCACAAATAGAAAAAATTGACACCACGTAGAAAAAATTAAAAAATAATCTTCCTAGATATTCATTAAATTCAAATGGAAATTTCCAAAAGAATGCCCAAATGAAAGGACCTAGGTGTGGCCAGTCAGGCACTGGAAGTAATGATAAATTCTCTATTGATTTACTTTGAAAAAAATTTACAACTTTAAGGTACCAAAATGTTTTTGTGTCCCAGTCAAATGTCAACTCGCTAGCAATATTTATTGATAAAATAAAAGTTAAAATAAAGAAAATTATTAGAGACAAATTCATTTTTTTTTTAATCTCAGAGAAATTAATAATAATTGATAACAATGTAAAAATTACTATAGCGATAAATAAATATTTATAATTAAAATTAAAGAATGACGAGAATAGTAATATGTTCGAGAAAAAAATAATATTTATTCCAGCTTTATCAAAAATTGATAATTTTATAGTTCTAAACTTAAATATCCTTGGAAATAAAAAAATATTAAAAAATAAAAAATTTTGGAATAAAATTAAAATTATTTCATTGCTTAACATAATAACATCTTCCATGATTTTCTATGATTTTTTTTAAATTTGGGTCATATAAATTTTGCATATCAAGGCTTATTTTTGATATTATTGAATTATTATTTTGCGTTCGTATTAATATTTTTTCCCATCTGGAGTTTAATTGATCAGTCGAAAAATTTACTGGTATTGAAATTTTATTATTGAAATTTTCATCAAATAAAAAAGTTTTTATCAGCTTTTCCTTATTGTGAAATAATTTAATTATGTCAATTTTTATATTAACTCTTTCAACATTTTCGACTTTCTCTAAAATTATATTAATTCTTTTTATTCCAGTTGAATATTCTACTAAATCACTATTGATAAACTCATTTTTATTTTTTTTTTTAAAATTTATTAAATAATTATTTGGATAATTTATTAAAATTAAATCGTTTTTACTTAATTCAATATTGGTATTCTCTAACATCCAATATGGTGATGGATAAGATACATAATTAATGATGACGGGATTTTTTCTTAATTTATATTTATTTTTAATATATTTTATAAATCCATACCCCTCTCCAGTGCAAAAACCATATTTTTGAGTTAGCCTATTATTAATATTGTTATTTGATATGTCATAAGTTTTTTTAAAAATATTTAAGTTTACAAGCAAAATCATGAATAATGATATTAACAAAATTATACCTAATGGATTATTCAATAATTTTTTTTTTTATTTTCATGCTCATAAAAGACCTTTAAAATTTTTTTAACAAAAAAACAATTAATACTATAATTTTCAATTCTTAACAAAAAATTATGTTATAAAATTGGTGATTTTATAAATATATCAAATTATAAAAATAAAAGTTAAATTATTCCTATGTCTAATCTTTTGGCAAAACATATACCAAAATATTTAATCGGATTTTACCCATTATCATTAATATTAGGAACATTAATATCTGAGAGTATCACAGTAATTTTGATTTTACTTTTTTTATTTAATATTTTCATAATAAGAAAAAAATATTCTATTAATGATCCTTTAATTTACGGTCCTATAGTTCTGTGGATTTACCTTTTATTTAATTTATATTTTTCAAATGATTTCGATCAAAGTCTTTCAAGATCTCTTTTTTTTATAAGATATCCATTGTTGATAATGGCAATATCTTTTTTTTTTAAAGAGCAAAATTATAAAGTAAATAGTATATTCTTAATTTGGCTAATAACAATGATCATTGTAGTTTTTGATCTCTTTTTTCAATATTTTTTTGGTTTTAATACACTTGGTTTTAAAAATATTTATCCTGGCAGGTTATCAGGATTTTTACACGAAGAACTTAAAATTGCTCATCTTGTTATTGGATTTTTCATTTTATCAACTTCATATTTTTTAAATAAAACACATAATAAATATCACATTTTTTTATTGTTTATATTTGTTGTCATTATAATATTAATAAATGAGAGGGCGAACGCAATTAGAGGTATCTTAATTTTTACTTTATTTTTTCTATTTATCAATTATTTATCATTAAAATTTAAAATCTTTATTATTTTTCATACTGTTATCTTTGCCTCTGTACTAATCTTTTTAAATCCGAATATTAAACAAAGATTTGTAACAGAATTTACTGCGTTAAATTTAAATGATAGCTCATTTAAAAATGTAATTTTAGTTTCAAATTATGGGACTCATTATACAGCAGCATTTGAGATTTTTAAAAAATATAAATCATTTGGTTCTGGAATTAAAACTTTTAGAAATGAATGTAAACATGTGAAGATTAAAGATTATTATATAAAAAATAATCTGAAATTTAATACCAATACAGATAAATGTTCAACTCACCCTCATCAGTATTACTTTGAATTTTTATCAGAGTTGGGACTTATAGGTACTTTATTATTTATTATCTATTTTATTTATTTTTTTTATAGATTTATTAAGAGTTATTATTTTACAAAAGATCTAATTATACTAAGTTCTGGTTTATTTATTTTGACACAACTAATACCTTTCTTACCTACGGGAAGTTTTTTTACAAGTTATGGATCTACAATATTTTGGATAAATATTTCACTTTGTATATGTTATATAAAGAAATATGAATAATCTAACTTTACTCATACCAGCTAAACATGAATCTGGATCTCTACCTTTGGTTCTTGATGAATTAAAAAAATATAATTTAAAAATTTTAATTGTTATGGAAAAAGAAGATATTGAAACATCTGAAGCGATTAAAAATTACAATGTGAAGATTTTATATCAAAAAATTAAAGGTTATGGTTCGGCTTTAATTGAGGGTATTGAATATATAAATACAGATTTTATGTGTATTTTTAATGCAGATGGATCTTTTGACCCTGCAGAGTTAAAAGGTATGCATGAAGCTTCTAATAATTTTGATTTCATATTTGGCACCAGATACCAGGAAAATTGTTCAAGTAAGGACGATACTTACTTAACTTATATTGGTAATAAAATTTTTAGCTCTATAGGAAAATTTTTTTTTGGACTAAAAACGACTGATATTCTTTATACATTTATTTTGGGCAAAACATCATATTTTAAAAATCTAAAGTTAAAAGAAAAAGACTTCAGAATTTGTGTAGAAATTCCAATAAATATTAAGTCTAAAGACTTTTCTTACACAAACAGCATTAGCAATGAAAGGGCTAGGCTCAAAGGTGAAAAGAAAGTTAATGAATTTATCGATGGTTTTAAAATTTTAACTTATCTTTTTAGGAGATTTTTTAAATTTTAGAATTTTAATTAGAAAGTTATAAACAAAAATATAAAGTATTATATTAAAAATTATCATAGAAATTAAAAATTTGGTTTCATTGAAAAATATTGATCCCAGAAGTATAGTTAATAAGTTGTATAAACAAATAACAAAACCACATATATTATTAGAGTTTTTTAAATTCTTTTTTTTTAAAAATAAATAAATAATTTGATGTAAATGATAATTATCTGCATAAGAAATTTTCTTTTTTTGATATTTCTTTCTTAAAATTGAAAATAAATTTTCAAAACAAGGATACCACAGTAATAAAATTATAAAATATGGAGATACTGAAATATTATTATTAACAAAACTTATTAAAAAAAATGCAGTAAAAAAACTTATGGTATAACATCCTGCGTCGCCTAATTGTATCTTATTTATAAAATTTAGAAATAATAAAATAGTAAGTAGAAGAATTATATTACTCAAGAACTCATAATTTATTTCTAAATTTTGCGATAAAGAGACAAATAAAATCGAAAAATATATTATTAAATAATAACCTATTGTATTTAAATTTACACCGTCAATAAAATTAGTTCCATGAATTAAAATTAGAAAACAGAAACAGGTAAAAGACAACGAGATATAACTTAATTCAAGATATTGATTTAAATATGTAATTCTAACATCATTAATTAATGTATTGCTATAAAAAATAAAGAATATAATAATTATAATATGCGAAACTAACCTTAATAGAGGTGAAAAATTTTTAAATCTATCTGAAAATATACCAGTCAAAAAAATTAATAAAATTAATAAATACTCAAAAACTTTGAAACTTTCGAAAAATAAAATTATAAATAATAAAATATAGAATCCACCAGTTACTGGTAATTTTATACTATTGTTTATAAATTTTTTGTGCCTGGAAAACTCAGTTTTATCTAAATATAACTTTTTTCTTACTATTATCTCATTTAACAAAACAATAATTAAGCAATATAGAAAGAACATTTTTAATACAAATTTTATTTAACATTTTTAAGCATTTTGTTAAGACTAACAATAATAACTTGATATATGGATCGCAAAAAATTCATATTCTGATAGTAATAAAATAATCTAAAACAATCTTTTACCTTTTGAACACTATCTGATGATAATGAATTCGGTAATTCTCTCCAATAACTTAAAGGTATGTCAAAAGACCTAAATTTTACGCCTTTTTTAAGTAAATCTAACCATAAACAAAAATCTTCCTGAGTTTTTAAGTTAGAAAAAATTAATTTTTTTTTAATATTTTTTTTAACAACTACCGTGCTTAAGCCAATATCACATCCACGGCATAGTCTTTCGTAAGAAATTTCATTAGTTACTTTTCTTATTTTTTTAATTTTTCTAAAGTTATTGATTACGTAAAATGAAGTATATGAAAAATCGACTGAATGCTTATTCATAAATGATATTTGTTTTTCTAGTTTCGATTTGTGCCAAATATCATCACAGTCTAAGAATGCAATATAAAATCCATTTGATATTCTAATACCTCTATTTCTTGAATGACCCGCACCTAAATTTTTTCTATTGTTGATTATCTTAATTTTCTTAAAATTTTTTGTCTTTTTTTTTAAAAAATCTAAATCAATTTTATTCACATCATCGTAGATTATTATAATTTCAATATTTTTATAGGTTTGACGTACAGCACTCATAAAACTTTGAAAAAAATATTTTTTTTTTTTATAATAAGGCATAATTACTGAAACTTTTTTTTGACTCATAAATTTAGCAAAGTATTTTATTTAAATTTTTAAAATGATTATAAACAGTAAATTCTTTTATTTTCAAAAAGTTTTTTTTAATAATTAAATTAATATCATCTATTTTTAATTTATCGAATTTAGAATATTCAAATAAAAAACTCTCAATGTTGTCACTTTGAAACTGAATTCCATTTACATTTTTTTTTATAATTTCACGTGGACCATTAATACAATCGCTGGAAATTACTAACGTTCTTAAATAAGCTGCTTCAATTAAAACGAAACCAGGGTCCTCATACAAGGAAGGAATTATTACTGCTCTTGCTCTAGATATATAATCATAAATATTTTTTTTATGCCCTATTAAGAAAATGTTTTTTTTCAAATCATTGTTATGGATATACCTATTGATTTTTTTTTGTTCTTCTCCTCCCTCGCCAGCAATATATAAAATTAAGTTAGAAAAACCTTTTTTCTTTAAGTTGAAAATACATTTGCATAAAAAGATAAAATTTTTCTGTTTTGTCAACCTTCCTATTGATAAAAGAAAGTTTTCTTTTTTGAAATTTTTTTTTTTGTTAATATTTACCTCTATAATTGGATCATATAATAAAAAAATCTTTTCGTTATCAACAATTTTTTCATTAATTAATTTGTTAACAGTTAGTTTTGTAGGACATGTTACTGAGTGTATTTTCTTCAAAGCAAATTTCCAAAGATTTTTTCTAATAAAATTTAGTTTTGGATAACCAGAAATTCTCAAAACAAACTTAGTTTTAAATTTAAAAAATATCAATAGAATTAGAGGCAAAGAGCTGATTTGATGAATTATTAAATACTCTGGCTTTTCTTGATCAAGTTTTTTTTTTAAAACAAAAAATGATAAAATAAAAATTAGCAAAAAAGAAACTCTGCTATTTATAAATCCATATCTTGGAAAAAATTTAATAATTTTTTCATTATAGAAATTTATTAAATTTAATTTTTTTTTCTCAATCTGATCAAAATAAGGATTAAATTCTCCAAAGAAGTTTAACAAAAAAGATACTTTGTCATTAGAATATTTATTAATGCTAAAAGCAGAATTAATTACCGCTTTAAATGTAGCTATATGTACAAATCCTGGAGACCAGTAGAATATTTTTTTTTTAATATGATTTTGCAATTTTTAACTCTTTATCTATATATATAATATCAAAAAAAAAAATAAATTTATTATTTAAATGAATAGTTATCATGAAAAAATAGACAAATACATATTACCTTTAATAAATAAAATAACAAACCCAGTAATATTTGAAATGGGTGTAAGAGACGGAATCTCAACAAAAAAATTTATAGATGTGTGCGAAAAAAATAACGGTGAATTATATTCTGTAGACATATTAGACTATTCGAATGTTTCTAATAATAAAAAATGGAAATTTATTAAAGATAGTGACAAAAATCTTGAGAACTATATCGATCAGTTGCCAAAAAAATTTGACTTAATTTATTTAGATTCTTTGCATGAAGCCAATCACGTAGAAAAAATTTTATATTTGTATTTTGATTTACTCAAAAATGGAGGATATTTTGTTATTGATGATATATCTCATCTTCCATATACGACTGAAAAAAAAAATAATAATTTTTACTGCGAAATAAACAATAAAGAAACCTTTAACAGAGTATTAGACATATATAACAATAATACAAATAATTTCGAACTAGAATTTAAATTTTTGTCATCTGGGTTAGCTATTATAAAAAAAATAAATGAAAATAAGTTGAATAAGAAAATAATCTTGAGAACTAGGGAATTGAGTATGAAAAACCTTTTACGAACTTTATGGAAAATGGCCAAAAAAAAATAATTTTGTTTATGCCATCAATAGACGGCGGTGGAGTTGAAAAAAATTTAATTTTAATTTCAGACTATTTAGCCAAACATTTAGATAATATATATTTGATAACTTATGACAATAAATTTAACAAATTTTTCAACAAAAAAATAAAAATAATAAATGTTACAAATTCGAATTTAAAAGAAAGTAAATATTACAAATATTTTAGATGTCTTTTGATATTAGTATTTCAATTTTTAAGAATTTATGATTGTACAGTTTTTTCTTTTCAAGCAAATGTTTATTGTGCTATTCTTCACAAAATTTTTAAATTTAGATTAATTGTAAGATCTAATTCTTCGCCTTCAGGTTGGTCGCATGGTTTAGTAAAAAAATGGATTTTCAGATTTTTTTTAAAAAGTGTAGATAATATTGTAGTTAACAGCGATGATTTTAAAAATGAATTCAATAAAATTCTAAAGTTAAAATCAAAAAAAATATATAATCCACTAAACAAGCAAGAAATTTTAATAAAAAGTAAAGAGAAGATAAAATTTGATTTTTTTAATGATAAAAAAGCTCTTAAAATTATTAATGTTGCAAGATTTACTGATCAAAAAGATCACATGACTTTGCTTGAGTCGTTCAACAAAATATCTAGTAAAATAAATTGCAAACTTATAATTATGGGTTTTGGACCAAATAGAAAGCTTATTCAAAACTTTTTGTCAAAAAATAAATTAGGTAATAAAGTTAAAATTTTAAATTTTCAGAAAAATCCGTATAAATATATTAAACTTTCTGATTTATTAATTTTAACTTCAAGATATGAGGGTTTACCAAATGTTCTACTAGAAGCAATGTGTTTAAGAGTTTTTATAATATCCTCAAACTGTCCCACGGGACCAAAAGAAATTTTAAATAATGGTAAATATGGGTATCTTTTTAGAGTTGGAGATTCAAAGGATCTTACAAAAAAAATTTGGGACTATAAAAAGTTAAAAAATAAGCAGAATATAAAAAAAATGATTAATTTAGGTTATAAAAGTCTTAAAAGATTTAATTATGAAGCAAATTGTCAAAAGTATTTATCCTTAATACAAGGACGGAAAAAATAGTGGAAGAGAATAGAAAATTACCAAAAATAACAATAATAACATCCGTTTTAAATGATGAAAAAGGCATTGAAAAAACAATTAAAAGTGTATTAAAACAAAATTATAAGAATTTAGAATATATTGTTATAGATGGTGGTTCTACAGATAGGACTAAATCGATTATAAAAAAATATAAAAGATATATACATAAATATGACAGCAAAAAAGATAAAGGAATTTATCACGGGTTTAATAGAGGACTTTCTTTTGCAACTGGTGATTTGATTGGTATAGTTAACTCTAGCGATATTTATACAAAAGATGCTTTCAGATTTTTGACAAAATATTATCATAATTATCCAAGCTCTGACTTTTTTTTTGGATCTGTAAGAAAACATTATGGAATACTTTACGGGTATAAACCATGGAAAATCTTCTTCAGTTGGGGTTTTTATTCTAGTCATAGCACTGGTTTTTTTATAAAAAAACATGCAGCTAAAGCCTTAGGAAAATATAATACTAAATACAAAATATCTTCAGATTATGATTATTTTTATAGAATGATAGTTAAAAAAAAATTTAAGGGTGTGAGTACAAAAAAAAACGAAATTTTCGGAATTTTTGCTAGAGGAGGTTTTTCAAGTAGGGTGCCAATGTTTGAACGTACACTTGAAGAATTATTGATAAGAAAGGATAACGGACAAAATATTCTTTCGTTGCTATTTATATTCTTTTTAAAGATTTTTTTTAATTTCAAAAAGATGAATGATTAACTAGTGATATTTATAAATTTTATTATTTTTATACCACTCAATTAATTGCGGTAATACAGACTTAATTTTAGTAAAATGTATTTTTTTTATATTTTTTATAAATTTATTATTTTCTCCATTAGTTTTATAGACATCTAAGGGGTTTCTTTTAACTTTTTTAAATCTGATATATATAATTTTATTTATTTCATTTATAAGTGATTTTACGTAAATTGTACTTTTGGAACATATGTTAAATATATTATGATTATAAGGTAATTTTTTTTTATTAATTAAATCTATCATTTTTAAGACATCCTGAATATAAGTAAAGTCTCTGTAATGGTTACCATTATTGTTCAAATAAAATTCTTTTTTTGAAAAAAAACTTTTAAAAATTTTAAATAAAAGCATGTCAGGCCTGCCCCATTCTCCATAAACAGTAAATAATCTTAGACCAACTATTTTAACACGCCTTCTTTTTGAATAAAATTCAGCAATTACCTCATTTAAATATTTAGTTTTAGCATATATATTTTTAGGGTTAAGTTTAAAATTTTCTTTTACTGGATATTTTTTCTGTTCACCATATACTGAACTTGAACTTGCATACATAATCTTCTTAATTTTATTTTTTTCACATTCATCTAATAAATTTATAAAACCTTTAATATTACATTTAAAATATTCTTTGGGCTCAACTTGGGAATATCTTACGCCAGCTTGAGCAGCGAAATGAAATACGGAATTAATTTTATTTTTTTTAAAAATAGGGGAAATTTTAGCTCTATTATTTAAATCTATTTTTATAAATTTAAAATTTTTGTATTTTAGCAAATTTTTTAATCTTAACTTTTTATATTTTATTGGGTAATAAGAGTTTAAATTATCTATACCCAAAATTTTATAGCCTTTTTTAAGATAATATTCAGAAACAGAATATCCTATAAATCCACAAACACCTGTGATAAAAATCTTATTGTTCATACTTTATAAATCTGTAATAAATTTAAGAATATTTTGTTTGGGTTGCCATTTAAATGTTTTTTTGATTTTCGAAATATCTGCATAATTTTGAACAATTTCATTTTTTCTAAAATATTTTGGTGAGATTTCCAAATTATTTTTAATATTTAATTTATTATGTTCAAACAGTTTATTTATAACATCTTTAAGTTTGTAGGTTTTACCAGTTGCAACAATATAATCATCACAAAATTTTGATTTCGCAACTTTATTCATGAATGCTACATATTCTTTAGCATAGCCCCAATCCCTTTTAATATTTATATTCCCAACTATTATTTTTTTTTTAAAATTCTTATTCTGTTTAATCTTTTTTACTTCAGAAACCAATTTTCGTATAACAAAATTTGGCGGTCTTAAATTTGACTCGTGATTAAACAAAATTAAATTACAAATATTAATTCCAAACTGTGACCTGTAACTTTTTGAAATTTCAAAACTAATACATTTTGCCAAACCATAGAAGCTTTCGGGGTTTAGTTTGGACATTTCGTTAATTTTTTTTTTGGAATTTCCAAACATTTCACTAGACACCGCATTAATTAACTTAATTTTTTTTTTATTTTTTCTCAAAACTTCAAGTAAATCAATCAGTGGATCTAGATTACTATCTAAGGTTGTGTGATTAAGTTTCTCCGATTTGGAAACTGAGGATTGACCTGAAAAAAAGTAAACTTCCTTAACATGTTTTCTATTTAATAAATTTCTGAAAAATATTTGATTGTATTTTTTTTTAAATATTAAATCTATTTTATTTAAAATATTTAATTTTTTTAAACTTTTTGTTTTATTAGATGTAGTTGTTCCAATTACTTTATACCTCTTTTTCAGAAGCAAACTAGACAATAAGGAACCATCTTGACCTGTTACCCCTATTATAACTGCAGTTTTATTTTTCAAATTATTTTTTTATAAATGTTTAGAGTATTAATAGCACATCTCTCCCAGGTAAAATTAATTATATTATTATACCCTTTTTTAATAAGACTTTTTCTATAGTCTTCTGAAAATAAAACCTTTTCCATAGAAGCAATAATCGAGTCTATGTTGTTTGGATCAAAATATTCAACTGCATCTGATCCTATTTCTAACAAAGAACTAGTAGACGAGCAACAAACTGGGCAACCATATTTCATTGCCTCTAGCAATGGCAACCCAAAACCTTCGTACAATGATGGAAATACAAACAAAGAGGATTTTTCATAAAATTGTTTAAGTTTAGAATCATCACCTGTTTCAAAATAAATTTTTTCTTCAATTTTTAGAGACTTAATTATATTTTTTTCGGCATTGTCAAATCTATCATTGCCAAAACAAATTATATTATAATTTTTTTTTATTTTTTTTGATTTACTGTATGCATTTATAAAATTAATAAAATTTTTGTATCTTTTTCTGTGACCTACAAACAAAATAAATGGTTTATTTATTTTAAAATATATATCTTTTGATGTATTTAAATTATAATTAGATACTGCCAAGTGAGTTACGCTAACTTTTTTATCATCCATATTATAATAATTTAGTAAATCTTTTTTAGTATTTTCTGAGATACATATAATATGATCCATTTCTTGCAATAACTCTTGTTTTTTTGAAATATAATTTTCAGGTAGATCATAAAAATTACTAAACTTTTCGTGTATTAGGTCATATACAGTAACTACTTTTTTACCTGTAAATTTTTTTAAATAGTTTTCATTCGATAATGTAAAATGAATTAAATCAATAGAATTTTTTCTTAAATATCTCTTTATATAATTTTTATTAAAATTTTCTAAAAATTTCCTTGTAAATCTTGGATAATGATCGTCAAATTTAAAATAACTTACAGAAAGATTGTTATTATTTAAATACTTATTTATATGAAAGGGGCTAATAATTTTTGATTGAATTTTAAGATTATTTAACTCTTTGTTTAATTCAAAAATATATTTTGAAGCTCCGCCTAAAGGTTGTTCAAAAAAAACTTTGTAATCAAAAATAACATTATTCATTTATTTTCATGTTTAATAAGCTCTCTCTAAATCTAAGGTTACACAATGAAAACCTCCGCCTAGAGTTCGAGAATGGTGCATGGGAGTGTTTATTACTTTGAAACCTTCTCCTCTAAGATTGTCAGTCATTTCTTTTTGATTTGAGTCGACAAAAACAGTCTCTGGATTAGATGAAATTATATTTAATCCTATCCATTTTGATGAATAAGGATATCCTGAGAATTCTCTTGCATTCAGTTCATTGACCCAAATTTTTTTAAAATCCTTCAAAAACTTTGGTAAATTGTTCTCCGTAACTCTGCTTCCATTTAATATGATGGTATTTTTATTTAATGAGTTTATCGTGGAGTCGATATGTGCATGAGAATAAACACCATCCCAAATAATAACCTCAAAATCATTGCCAACCACTTTTTGTAACCATTTTGCACCAGCATAATTTCCTGTGCACGAAATCAAATATAATAATTTGTCGTTAAATTTAAGTACATTCGCTGCATCAAATATCGGCTGTTCCTCTGATAAAATTAATTTATCTTTTTTAATAGTGTAGTCACTTTCTCTCATTTCAGGTAGAGAGCTACTAATCCAATGACATCCGTCTTTAATTGCATTCTTTTTAATTTCTTCATATGCGAAAAATTCGTGATGTCTTGAAATATAAGGTGTGGGGCATTCAATAGCTTTATTATTAAGTGTCAGAATTAAATCTCTAGTACTATAAGAATGCATGCCTGTTGTTGTTCTTCCAAATTTTGTGTACTTCAACTCCCAATTTTTTTTTTGGGGTCTGTAGACTTTGACATTTTCCTTTTCTAATAATTCGACTAAGGAGTCTAAATCTTTGTTAGCCTGGTCCTTTATCGAATTTAAAATTGGCCCCCTTCTTAACTCTGCATCAAAAGTACCACTATTAATCATTGCATCAAAATAATCATCCCCCTCTGGCCAATTTGCAAAATCAATATTTCCAACAATCATCGATTTTAATTCAGAATATTCATTTATGGTATTAATAATCATTTTCTTATTTTAATTTTAATAGTTGTATGTATTTATTTCTCTGCCTGTTTATATAATTATTATGTAATTTCAAATAATTTATTTGGTTAATGTTTTTTGGAACTTCTAAATTATTAACCCTTAATATTAATTTAGCCAATTTTTTGTAATCTTTTACATTAAATAAAAAAGTTTTGTTTTTTTTTTGCTCTCTATGTACATCAATATTACTTAATAAAGTATATTTATTGAAAGCTTTGGCAATTTCAACAGATCCACTCTCACCCTCAGCTTTTGAAGGATTAATTAATGCTTTAGAATAAAAAATCAAATTTAGTAATTGATTCTGCTTAACCACACCTAATATTTTGAAATTTTTTTCTAATTTATTTTTTTTTATAAATTTTTTAATTTCAGAAAAATTCTGTGTATGTCTCCAATCATTTTTTTGACCTGTAGATACTATTAATATATTTTTTTTGTAACGATATTTTATTATTTTTAAGGCCTTTAAAACCAATATATGATTTTTATGTTTCCAAAACTGATTTGGCAATATCAAAAAATTATTTAAATTCAACTTGAATAATTTTTGTAATTTTTCTTTTTTTAGTATTTTAAAATTAACTAGTGTTTCTGGCATATTTATATACGAATTATTAACTTTCGAAGACTTGTAATATTTTTTGAAAATTTTATTGTCATGTTTTGTGCCTAACAATACATGGTTGGAATGGTTGGCACACATATAATTATTAAATTTTCTTAACAGAATTTGTTTTAAAGAAAAATTTTTAGGATTTATAATTTCTTGGAAATCCCATATTATAGGAATATTTTTAATGATAGATTTTTTTCCAAGAAAACCTGAAAGAACCAAAATATCAATATTATTATCGTTTAAATATTTATCTGTCTCTAAATCTCTACCTAAAATTAATATTTTTAATTTTGATTTTATCCCTAAAAATTTTTTAGGGTAAGAGAAATAATCTGTGACAACTATTTTTGCTAATTTAAAATCTTTATATATGCGATTTGCATTATTTTTATTACAAAACACTGTCAATTTACAATTAGTTCTTTTTATTAGATTATAAAAATTTAAATAATAATTGTAACCACCTAACCAACTATTTGCTTCGAAATTTAAAATTATTCCTATGTTGATTTTATTTTTGGACAATTTATTTTGTGTAAATATATCTATTTTCTCCATAACCATAAAGGTTATAAATTTTATTTTTAGAAAACTTGGATTTAAATACTCTTTCTATTTCATCATAATCTGAACCTCTGTGCCATCTTTTAAAGCTTCTTACGTTTAATTTTTTAAAAATTTTATCTACTTGTGTCGGAGTTTTTAGATTATTTATTTGCACCAGAACATGATCTAAAAATAAATAATAATATTTTGAGGATATTGGATGTAAATTAAAATAATTATAAATATAATTTCTATCTGTGAATTGTAATATAATTCTGCAGATTTCAATTATTGTCCACCTTATTCCACCTTCACCAATCAAAAATACTAAACCTTTTCCTCCTTTTTTTGTTACTCTAATCATTTCTTTCAGGCATTTTTCCATGGATTTTGTGTGATGAAAGACCCCGTAACTCATAACAAAATCAAATGAATTACTTTTGTAATTCATATTCATAGCATCTTGTTTGTGAAAAGTAATATTTTTAATCTTATATTTTTTTTTTATACGATTGCAGATATTTATATTGTTTTGACTAATATCATTTCCCAAAACTTGTTTAATTCCGAATTTTTTTAAAGAAAATGTATACCTTCCATTGCCACACCCGATATCTAAACCCTTTTTTCCTTTAAAAAATTTTAAATCAAAATTATTCCTAAGGAATCTTTTTTTTAGTAAACTTGCTGGTTGGCTAAATAAGTGAAATCTATCAAAATTTTTAAATAGTTTAGAATAGTGTTCGCCTGCTTTTTCGTGGATATCAAAGCTCATTTCTATTTCCTTATTTGATTTTTTTGTGAAGTATTTATCTTCTTTTTTTTTTTTTTTAATCAAGTTTATAATAGAGATGCTTTCAGAATACATTTCTTTGATTAAATCAATAAAATTTTTTTCAGCGGTTTTCTCATTTTTTATTAAAATTTCGTATTGAAAAAAAATTTTAAAAGCTATGTTACACCTAAGAAAATCAAATTCATTTTTACCCTGAATACCCATAAATAATCTTATCAGTTTTAAAACATCTTTTTTATACGGAGTATGATTTTTTAAACCAGTTAATTTATTATGAATCAAAAATGATTTCATTTAATGATGTATTTGTCTAAGAGAATTTTTAATTTAGTGTAAATATAAATTATATCTCTTTCTTTTAGATTAAAAGCTGATGGTAAAATTATTGATTTATTAAAAATGTCCTCACTAATTTTTTTAGAACCTACGTATTTAAATTTAAAACCCGACTGTTTATTTAATGGCCAAAAACCAGATCTAACTTCAATACCTAATTTCATTAATTTATTACCAATTTTTATAGTTTTTTTAAGATTTGAATTATGAATATATATACCATTTAACCAGTACACTGGTTTGGTATTATCAATAATTTTTTGAACGAAGGAATATCTTTTATCTTTAAATATCTTCCTATAAAGTTTCCCAACTATTATTTTTTTATTAAGCATTTTATTTTGAAAGTTTTCTATTTGCCCTCTTCCAAAGGCACCTAGTAAGTGAGGCAATCTATAATTATATCCTTCTCCTTGAGCATAATATTTTTTCCAATAAGGATCTTTTGAGGATCTATATTTGGCATTTCTTGCCGCATATAAATAAGCTTTATTAAATAATTTTTTTTTGTTTGTTCCAATAAAGCCACCCTCGCCGACTCCTATCATTTTTTCTGACCTTAAAGATGAAATGCTAATATCCCCAATTGATCCAGTATTTAAACCATTAACTTTTGCACCTAAAGCCTCGCTATTATCTTCTAAAAGTCTAATATTTTTTTTTTTACATAAAGTTCTAATTTTGAAACTGTCTTTTGCAAAAAAACCGTATACATGAACTAATTGTACAACTTTTGGCTTGTACAATCTGATAGCCTTTAATAACAAATTGTAATCTAAGCCTAAAGTTTCCCTTTCAACCTCTACAATGATAGGTATCGCACCACACTGTGTAACCGCAGATAAATTTGATAGACAAGTGTAATTGGGAACTATTACTTTATCGCCATAGCCTACATTTAATGCTTTCAGCGCGGTATGGAGTGCTGCAGTTCCACTTTGAACAGCAAAACCATACTTTAATTTCAAGAAATTTGAGATTTTTTTTTCAAATATTTTTGTATGTTCACCTTCTGCGGAGAGCCATCCATTTTTAATTACGTCATTTACATACTTCTTTTCTTTTTTGGTAATACTAGGTAAATTTAAATAAAACTTTTTCATCTTTATAATTTTTTGATTAATTATATTATAGATCTACCACCATCAATAACTAAGTTTTGTCCAGTCATATACTTCGTGCCATCACTGCACAAAAATAAAATTGCGTCATTATACTCATGTGTATTTGCCATTCTTTTCAATGGAATAAGACTAGATATTTGTCTAACTAGTTTTTTGTCTAAATTGTGATTTATTCCGCCTGGAGATAAACAATTACATCTTATATTAAATTTTCCATACAAAGATGCGTAATACTTTGTAAGACCAACGATACCATGTTTAATTATGGAATAAGATAAAGGTTTTATAAAATTTAGTTTAGCTTTTTTATAAATTTCTTGGTTTGGCGCAATAACTGATAGATCTGATCCTATGTTAATAATATTTCCACTCCTTTTTTTAATCATATCAAAAGAAAAAACTTTTATTACGTTTGCAGCACCTTTTAAACCGACTTTTATTTCATCTTCCCAAGTTTTTTGCATTTTTTTGGGCACAGGGTTTAAAGCAGCATTATTAATAATTGTATTTATATAAATTTTTTTTTTAACAAGTTTATTCTTTAGATTATTGAGATTTTTATATGAAGTAATGTCGCTTCTAAAATAAAGAAAATTTTTTGATTTGATTTTATCGGACAAAACTTTTAATTTTTTTTGATCAATATCAATACAAACACATTTGATATTTTTCTTTCTACTTAATGATTTGGCAAATTCAGTTCCTAATAATCCGCCTGCCCCTGTAAGCAGTACTGTCATATTATTTTTTTTTTTGTTAGCTTGTTTTTCCATCTACTCTTAAATCTGTTCCGGTAATATAATTTGATTTGTTTGATAATAAAAAGTTAATAACATTAAACACGTCTTCAGGAGTACAAAATCTTTTTAAACTTACTGTATTATTAATCATTTTAAAAACTTTAGCTTTGTTTTTTTTTATCTTTTTATCCCAAAGGTTATTTTTTTGTAAAATATGACCTGGTGATATAGTATTAATATTAATATTAAAGTCAGCAAGATGACCTGAGATAATTTTACAATAATTATTTAACGAATTTTTTGCTAAAGAGTAAGATAAGGGTGCATTACCATCAAAATACGCGGCTACTGAAGAAATTATGACAATTTTTTTTAATTTTTTATTTTTAAAATATTTTTTAAAAGACTGAACAATATTTGTATGCAAAAAGAAATTAAGTCTATATGCTCTTATCCATTCAGAATAATTTTCCTCACCAGTTTTTTTCATATCGCTTTTACCTGCGTTTGAAACTACTAAATCAATAAAATTATGTTTTTTTTTAATTTTTCTCATTAGTAAATCCACTTTTTTTTCATTTGATAAATCACACAAATAAAAAAAAGCATTTTTTGATTTTATTTTTTTTTTTGCTATTTTCATTTTTGAATGGTTTTTTCCAACAATAATTACGTTTTCATCTTTTTTTAAAAATTCATTTGCTATAAAAAAACCTAATCCATAAGTTGCACCACAGATAAGTATGTTTTTTTTTGAGGACATAGTTACAAGTTTATATTTTTTTTTAAATAATTGTAATTGAAAATTGTTTCTTTTGGTACATTGCTATTATTTGGAATATAAGTTTGGAGTATTAAGTTACCTGTATAATTTATTAATTTTATATGTTCTAAAAACTCTTTAATTTTAAAATCACCTTGGCCTAATCTCACAGATACTCCATTCTTTTTTCTATCTTTTATATGTATATTATAAACTTTGTTGAAATATTTTTTTTCATCTTTAAACTTATAATTTAACGATGAGGAGTTTCCTGTGTCATAATTAATTCCAAACCCTTTGCCAAATTTTTTTAAAAATGGTTTGATTTTTAGAGGATGATAGTCAGTTTCAAATAACAGCTTTATACTCCCTAATTTGTTGATTTTTCTGAAATGCAATAGCTGTGAAACTAATTTTTTTTCTTCATATAGATGTTTTATTGAACTTTGATCTACGAGCGGTAAAATTATATATCTTATTTTTAGCCTTTTACAAGATTCTAGTAAAATTTTTAAGTAATTAAGAGTGTAATTTTTTTTATTAAAATTTTTAAAACATGGTTTTTGCATAAAAAAATCTGCGGTGACAGATTGAATTTTAATTTTTTTTTTTAAACAGATTTTTTTGACACTTTTATAATTTTTTATAATTGGATTCCTTTTAAAGGTGTTATAATCTATAGTCCATTCAATTATTTTTATTCCATTTTTTGCCGCGATATTAAATTCTTTTTTCCAGTTTTTAAATGGGAAAGATTGCAATTTGCTTTTTATTTCTCTAGGTACGAGTCTACCCTGCATAATTCCAATTTTATTAATCATAACTCTTGTACAAACTCTAAATATATATTTTCCGGAGTTTTACAAAAAACTAATTTTACTTTTTTATCTTTAGATGTTAAAATTTTCGAATTAAATTTGACATTAAATTTTTTCAATTTTTTAACAAATTTTTCGATATTTTGGACAGTAAACGATAAATGAGTCAACCCGTTTTGATTTAATTTTAAAGGTTTATTTTTGCTTTTTTTTTTAAATTCCAACAATTCCAAAAAAGGAATATTTTTATAACCAAGTTTATAATGTGTGAGATTACCATCATCAATATTTAATAGTTTTTCAATATATTTTTTGTCTTCAACTGTTTTTCTTATAATTTTAAAACCTAATATTTTATTATAAAATTTTAACGATTTTTTCATATTTTTTGTAACTAGGCCTGAATGTCTAAAATTTAAAATATATTTCATTACATTAAACTTTTTGCATAATTAAAATCATAAATATCATTAATATCTATTTCAAGTTTTTTGTTTTTAATAATAAAACCTAAGCAGTTTTTTCCAATCATACTTTTATTTTTTTTAAAAGATTGTACTTTAGATATTAAAATAATCCCAAATGATCTATAAATATTTCTTAGTTTATGTCTATTAAATGATGCAGGTGAACCTTTATAAAAAATTTTTTTATCTTTTATTTTAATTGAAAAATCCTCGTGTGCAGTACTTTCTATTTTACCAACCGAAATTAATGAATCAAAATTTTTGTAATTTTTTAGAAAAAAATCAATAGCATTATCAATTAATTTCGTTGTTCTAAAAACATGTGTAGGATGTAACTCAACAATTATCTCTGGCTTTAAGTTAATATTGTTGATAACAAAATTTATTGCATGGTAAAGCTTTGAATTATCTAATGAAATTTTTCTTGGTCTTAATTTTTCACACCAAACTTTATATTTTTTCGAAACATTCATTATTTTTTTTGAGTCTGTTGATACAGAAATATGAGTTATATATTTACTTTTTTTTGCTTGAACAATTGTGTGCTCTACTAAACTTTTACCGTTTATTTTTAAAGAATTTTTATTCTTTAGGCCTTTAGATCCTTTTCTAGCAGGTATTATTGCTAAAATGATTTTTTTTTTCATTAGAATTTATTTGATATTCTTAATTGATTTATTAGATATTTCTAACACATTATCAAAGTTTTCTGAAAGATCCATGTTGTGACTTATGAATAATATGGTTAGACCATTTTTAATTTTTATTATATTCTGGATTATATCTTCCTCATTTTTTTTATCTAAATTAGCGGTTATTTCATCAAAAATAATAAGATTAGTATTTTTCTTATAAAGTGCTCTTGCTAAGCCAATTCTTTGAATTTGACCACTTGACAATTTTGAACCATTATCTCCAACATTATTGTTTCCTAATTTAGTTGCTAAATCATAAATATTAGAGCTTAACAAAGCATTATTATAATCGTTCTCTCTAAAGTGTTTTTCATCTTCGCCAAATAAAATGTTATCTTTTATAGAAGCATTAAATATATAAACACTTTGTGGAAGATAACTTATATTATCTTGCCAACCTTTTATATTATTATTAATATTTATTCCATCAACTTCAATACCTCCTTTGTCCGGAACTAACAATCCTGAGATTATCTCTGCTAAGGTTGATTTACCTTGACCTGAACCACCACATAGAAAATATGATTTACCTTTTTCTATATTCAAATTAAGATCCTTAAATATGTGATTATTCGATTTAGAATATTTGAAGCTAATTTTATCTAAATTAATATATTTTTTGTAGTCAAACTTTTTTACATTCTCTTTTAACTCTATATCCGAAAATTGCAATTCTTCATTGTATAGATTTATTACAATAGGCATAGACTCCTTGAACCTTTGAAAAGCATTTAAGGTCCTATTAATTGATGGTAATATTCTAATTCCTGCTAACACAAAAAGACCTAGCTGAGGAAGGATATCTGAAAATTCATCATTGCTATTAAACTTATAAATTATAAATACAACTATTAGTACAATTGAAACTAATTCAAAACAATGTCTTGGTAGAATTCTAAATAAAGCTACTAGTTTTGAGTTTCTCATAACTTTAAATGATTGTAATGAGTATCTCTTTAAAAAAATATTTTCAAAATTAAATATTTTTATTTCTTTTTGTGCACCAAAACCTTCCTGTAAAAGCTTAATTCTTTCCTGAGTGCTTTTTTGAATCCCACTACTTAAAAGAAAAATTTTATTTTTTATATATAAAAAATATATACTAGCCATTACAATAAATATTGAAAACAAAATTAATGTCTCAAATGGATAATTTAAAAAAAGAAATATGAGTATTAGTGAAAAGGTTATTAGTTCAACTGAGATTATTAGTAGTGTAAAAATGAAATTTCCAGCATACAGGGCTGACTGATTAATTACGTTTCTTATTATTTCAGAAGAAAATTTACCAGAAATTTTCTGAATTGAAGAAAAAATATAATTTTTATAAAGTTTAATTGAAAGTTTTGTTTCTATATTTAATATAAATACAGTTTGGTAATAACCAAAAAAGACCAAATATATATTTTTTATAAAAAAAATTAAAACTATTGAGCTCGTTAAAAAAATTAAAATAAATTTATCATCGTATAAACTTAAAAAATTGAACATTTTAGTATTAATTAATTTTAATACGTAAGTGTTGTCTGTGAAATTTCCATCTACAAGGAATTGGAATATTGGTAATATTAATCCTATACTTGCTACTTCTAAGATGCCTGCAATAAGCATTAAAAAGTACATTAATGTCAATTTCTTTAAACTAACATCTCCAATTGATAGATATTTTCTAATCATTTAAAAAATTATATAAATATTTCTTTTTTTTTATTTTTTATATAATAGATTAAGTTGTTTTTATTATGACATTCTTAATTGCAGAAATAGGTATAAATCATAACGGGAGCTTAGAAATAGCAAAAAAACTTATTGATGAGGCAGTTTACGCTGGTTTTAATGCTGTTAAGTTTCAAAAGAGGACAATTGAAAAAGTTTATTCAAAAGATGATTTGGAATCATTTCGAGATAGTCCATGGGGCAAAACTCAGAGGGATCAAAAAAATGGGTTGGAATTTAATTATAACGATTACGATGAAATAGACAGTTACTGTAAAAATAAAAAGATTGAGTGGTTTGCTTCTGCTTGGGACTTGGAAAGTTTAAGTTTTTTAGATAAATACAACTTAAAGTATAACAAAATTGCGTCGGCCATGATTATTGATAAAGTTTTTTTAAAAAAAGTTGCAGAGAAAAAAAAGTATACTTTTATATCAACTGGAATGTCCTCATTGGAGGATATTAATTCAGCAGTAGATATTTTTAAAAAAGCAAATTGTGATTTTGAGCTAATGCATTGTGTATCAAGCTATCCGTGTAGACCAGAGGAAGCTAATTTAAATGTTATTGACAGTTTAAAAAATAAATTTAAATGTAAGGTTGGTTACAGTGGTCATGAAAATGGTATTGTCATTTCACTTGCGGCATTTACTAAAGGTATTTCGTCTTTTGAGAGACATATTACTTTGGATAGGACTATGTATGGATCTGATCAGGCAGCATCTCTCGAAATACGAGGTATGAGAGAATTAGTTTCAGGTATAAAAAAGATTAAGTTATCTTTCGGAAAAAGTGAAATAGGACTGATTAACGACGAAGAATATAAAATTGCAAAAAAATTAAGAAAGCACATAAAAACTTAGCAATGTATTTAAAAAATGCAATAAGAGATTCAATAAAATTAAGAAAAAAAACTTCTTTAAATAAAAGAAATATAAATACGTTTATAGATTTAATATTTAAGACATTAACTAAAAAAAAAAAAGTTTTTATCTGTGGTAATGGTGGTTCTGCTGCAGAAGCACAACACTTAGCTGCAGAATTTTTAGTAAGGCTTAATCCAAATGTTAATCGAAGGCCTTTTCCAATTATTTCTTTAGCCCAAGATGTATCAACTATAACAGCGTGTTCTAATGATTATAAATTTGAAGAATTATTTTCAAGGAACCTTGAAGGAATGGCAAACATTGGAGATTTGTTGATTTGCTTATCAACCTCAGGAAATTCAAAAAATATTATTAAAGTTTTAAAGAAAGCAAAAAAAATTGGAATAACTTCCTTAAGTTTACTTGGAAATAATGGTGGCAAATCAAAAAAATTTACAGATCACTCTATAATTGTAAAATCAAAAAATACAGCACTAATACAAGAGGAACATCTTTTTTTAGGTCATTTAATCTTAAATGAGGTTGAAAAAAAACTTTTAAGATTGATGTAATAGATGAAAAAAAAAGTTTTAATATCTATAAATGACGATATTTTTGTCAGAAACTATTTAAATACGAATTCGTTTTTAGAATTAGGTAAGATTTATAAATTATTTTTTTGTATTAAGAAAGATGGAGTTAAAAACTTAAAAGAAATTAAAAAATTAAAAAATCTTAGTTACTTTAGCTATAATCATAAACAAAATAAATATTATAATAATTTTTGTTTAAAATATCTAATAAAAAACTTTAACAAAACTAATACAGTCTTGATGTCACTCAAAGTAGTGCTGAATTTTAGTTTTTTTTTTAATATTTTTCCAAAACAAAATAGGATGTTTAATACTGTTAAAGCAAGCATATTTTATTGTATAAGATTACTTAATCTGGCCTCTTATTTTTTCCTATATAGAATATTAAAGCTCGAAATTATTTACAAAAAAAAAATTAATCAAGATTTAATTAAAATAATTAAAAAAATTCAGCCAGATATTGTCTTAGTCCCAGCAGGTGGTCATGACATAGGATATTTTGAAATTGTTAAATACTGTAAGGAAAAAAAAATTAAGACATGTGCACTTATTGATAATTGGGATAACCTTTCCTCAAGAATACACCCAAACCCTAAACCGGATAAATACCTTGTTTGGGGAAAACAAAGTAAAAATTTTGGTGAAGTTTATCAAGATATACCAAAAAAAAATATTCATATAATTGGAACTCCTAGATACGAAGAGTACTTTAAAAGTAGAGAGAAGAAAATTAGTTCTATGTTTAAATTTAAATACGCATTATTTGTCGAGGGTTTTGGAATCCAAGAAAATTTAGATATACTTTTTAAAACTATAAATAATGAGTTCGAAACACTAAAAAAAAAAAATATTAATTTAAAATTGGTATACAGGCCACACCCTTGGAGAAAAAATCAAAAAAAAAATAAATGTTAAAAAATTTAGAAACATTGTTCTAGATCCTCAATTAAAAAATTTTTATAATAAAGGTATATTTAATAATAGTGTTCAACCAAACTTACAATATTATCCTTCATTAATCAAAAATGCAAAATTTATTATCGCTGCACCAAGTACAATGGTTATTGAATCCACAATTTTTTGGAAAAAAATTATATTACTTGCTCATGACAAGCACCTAGCTTTTGGAAATTATTCATATTTAAAAAATATAGAGCATTTTGATGGTATTGTTAATTTTCCAAATATAAAAGTGTGCTATAATATTGATGATTTAAAGCATAAAATTAAATTTTGCTTAAAATCAAAAAAAATTGATAAAGCCAAGATAGACAAATTAAGAAATTTTTATTTACATAATAACAAACTTAATTATCCAAAAAAATTAAAAAATTTGATAAATAATATATATAATTAGATAAATTAATGAAGTTTATAGTTCCTTTGTACGAACCCAGTATTGGCCTCCAAGAGAAAAAAAATGTTAATGAGTGTTTGAATACTAATTGGATATCTTCTAGAGGTAAATTTGTAAAAGAATTCGAAAATAAATTTAAAAAATATGTTGGTGTAAAATACGCAGTTTCTGTGTGTAATGGAACTGCAGCACTTCATTTAGCTTTACTTGCATTAAACATAGGAAAAAATGACGAGGTTTTAGTACCATCTTTTACTTATGTAGCTAGTGTTAATTCAATAAAGTATGTAAACGCTAAAGTTAAATTTTTAGATATAAAGTTATCCAATTGGCAAGTAGACGAAAATTTAATTCAACAAAATATTAAAAAAAATACGAAAGCATTAATAGTTCCACATATTTACGGGCAGATTGCTAATATTGAGAAAATTAAAAAAATTTGTAAAAGAAATAAAATATATTTAATCGAAGATTGTGCAGAAGCTTTTGGTACTTATTATAAAAAGAAGCACGCAGGATCTTTTGGTGATGTATCAACTTTTAGTTTTTTCGGAAGCAAAACTATCACGACTGGAGAAGGTGGCATGGTTTTAACAAATAATAAAAGTCTTGCTAGTAAAATTGATAGGTTAAAAATGGTAGGAGTAGTTAAAAATAAATATTATTGGCATAATATGATCGGATATAACTATAGAATGACCAATATATGTGCTGCCATCGGCTGTGCACAGATGAAAAAATCAAGTATTTTATTAAAAAAGAAAAGAAAGATATTTGAATATTATAAAAAATATTCAAAAAATTTACCTATCAGATATCATGAGGAGGTAAAAGGTACCACGCATTCATACTGGCTTGTTTCAATTCTACTACATAAAAAAGGCATAAGGAATAAACTAATTAAATATCTGAAGAAATATAGAATTGAAACTAGACCTTGTTTTTACCCTGTACATACAATGCCTATGTATAGGGAAAATACAAAATTAAAATATCCAATATCAGAATATATATCTAGAAATGGTATAAATTTACCAAGTGGTTCAGATCTTAAAATTAATCAAATAAGATATGTAATAAAGTATATTAAAAAATTTTTAGAAAAAAAATAAAATTCACTATAAAAATGTTACCTAAAGTTTTAATTCCATTAAATGAAGAACACTTAATTCGATTAGGTAATAATTCTGATGGTGGATACATAATAAGTAAAAAAATATTTGAAAAGTGTAAAACGTGTCTTAGTTTCGGATTAGGCGATAACTTTAATTTTGAGCAGCATTTGAAAGAAATAAATCCACATGTTCATGTTTATATGTATGATCATACAATTAACTTACATTATTTCATTAAATATTTTTTTTATTGGCTTTGGCATAATATTAGATACAGAAGACTTAATTTAAGATTTATGTACTATTTTAGGTATCATAATTTTTTTCTTAAAAAAAAAAAAAAATTTTCATATAAAAGAAAAAGTTTCGGCAAACAATTCTTTGAGCAAAATAATAAAAACTTTAAATATTGATACCAATAATACTTTACTGAAAGTAGATATTGATGGAAGTGAGTACGAAATAATTGATGAAATTAAAAATTATAATTTTTTATGCTTAATAATCGAATTTGAAGATGCTGATAAAAATATAGAAAAAATAGTGAAATTTGTTGAAGAAAATAAAAACTTAAAGATAATACATTTGCATGCAAATAATTTTTTACCTGTCGGTAAAAACGATATTCCTAAAGCTATTGAAATTACTTTTCAAAATATAAGTTTTTTTAAAAACCAGAAATTATCAAATAAAAATTATCCAATACCAAATCTTGACTTTCCAAATAATCAAATGAAGGAAGATATAATATTAAAATTTTCAAATAATTAGCTTAATGCTGTATGCTTTCTTGAGAGAAAATAATCTTTACTTTTTAAAAAAATTTGAAATATTTTACAAATTTTTTTATGTTTCTTAATTGAAAAATTGTTTAACCAATATTTAAATAATTCATTAGAATAAATAATAGGCTTTTTATTTTTTTCTTTATATAAATTTGATATTTTTTCAAAAATATATTCATTATGAAAATAATAATTATTCATAAAATGATATTCATATAGCTCCTTTTTATCAAAATTGAGTTTCATTTTTTCTAAATTGAGGATTTTATTTTCGTAATCTAACAAATTTTTAGCACTGTAAGAAAATTTGTATTTAATATGTGGATTATGTGCATGTGCGTTTATAACTTTTACACCTAGGTAAGATAGCTCAGATGCACATGAGCCAAACACAGTAAGTGCAAAACTTAATCCTTGTTTAACTAGATCTAAATTATTTGCCTTAGAGTCTAAGAGCTTAATATTGTTGTTACTTTTAATTAATTTTCTTATTAATTTCTCTTCATCAGGGTAATTCGGATGAGGTTTAATATACCAATCATAATCTGTTTTATAAGAAATTTTAGATAGATACTTATACCATTCATAAAAATCTGGAAAAATAAAATTACCATATACATGCGGACTATCCAAAAGTGAATGCATAAAAATTACAATCTTTTTTTTATTGTTTTTTTTAAAAAAATATTTTTTTTTTTTTAATATTATTTTGGTTTTGAAAATAAAAGTATTTTTGTTTTCCTGACAAAATTTTTTTTAAAAATATTTTACCTAATAACAAGCCTTTTTTTTTTTCATTAATAGTTAATTTGTTAAATACTTTACGTGAACATTTATATTGATAATCAAACCCATTGGTTTTATCTCTAAAAGAACAAGTTTTTTTATCAATTTTAAAAAGTTGATTATCTACGCACACAAAAGCGCTTATATTATTTTTTGAAGCAATTCTTAGAGGTATAGCATTGGTGTATACAGAGTGTGAAACGGATATACCTTTAACTTTATTTTGTATAAAATAGTCTTCCCAGTATAAAAATATTTCAACACATTCTTTAAAAAACAATTTAAAGTTTTTACTTTTCGTATCGATAGTATAACAGCGATACTTTTTCAAATAACTATCATAGATTAAATCTCCAATCCATACGTTTTTAATAAAAAAATTTTCTACCATTTTTTTAGTAATTTTTTTTTTAAAAAATTTTTCTGTAATTTTAAATGCTTTATTGCTAAATTTTTTATAAACATTTTCATTAATAAATTTATCTACTCCAAATGATGAATATATTCCAAAGTTTTTTATTTTTAAATTTGACCCTAAGTACCATTTTAAATTATCTAAAAATATAGTCTTTTCTTTTTGAAAAATTTTAAAACTCTCAAATGCTACGATTTTGCAATCCTGAATATTTGGAATAGAATTGATTAAATAAGAATTTGCTATTTGGGCTCCTTGCCATCCATTAAATTCAATTAAAAAAATTTCTTTTTTATTTTTAAAATTATTTTTTTTTTTATAAAAATTTTTTTTGTTATGTTCAATGAATTTATTAATTACGTTATTTTTATTATACATTATTAATAGACAAATTAAAATTTTTCATCTTTTTAAGATTTTTTAATTATTTATATTATTATATTTGATAAGTTTTTTAATTTCACTAACAGTCAAAAATTTAGAATTATTTCCTGAGTTATAAAAAAAATTCTTACTTACTTTTTTTCCTTTTTTTTTTTAATATAGTAATTTGTTAATCTAATATCGTCTTGTGAAATAATAATATAGTATTTTCCCAAGTCTACGGTATTATTACTTTCTGATACTGTAATTAAATCTTCATGAATTTTTTCTCCAGATCTAATGCCTATAACTTTATATTTCAAATTTTTAGATATTGCTCTAGCAAGATCTAATATCTTGTATGAAGGTATTTTTGGAACTACTATTTCACCTCCAATTGAATTATTTATTGACCATTCGACCATTTTAATACTATCAGCCATAGTGATATTAAATCTGGTCATATTTACATCAGTAATTGTAATAATTTTATTTTTATCATTTTGTGAGATAAATTTTGGAATTACCGAACCCCTACTGCTCATTACATTTCCATATCTAACAATACTAAAAACTATTTTTTTTTTTCCTCTAATGTTATTCGCCGCAAGAATAAGTTTATCTGAGCAAAGTTTTGATGCACCATATAAATTAATAGGAGCTGCAGCCTTGTCTGTTGAGAGAGCTATTACCTTTTTAACAGATGAATTACTGTCCAAACATGCCTCTACAATATTTTGAGCACCTATAACATTTGTCTTAATTACTTCAAAAGGATTGTATTCAGCTGTAGGTACCTGCTTGAGCGCGGCTGCATGTACAACAACGTCAATATCAACAATCGCCCTTTTTAATCTCTCTAAATCTCTTACATCACCTATAAAAAATCTTAGCATAGGGAATTTTTTTTCTGGATACTTTTCTTTCATTTCAAATTGTTTCAGCTCATCTCTGCTAAATATAACAATTCTGTTTGGCCTTACCTTTTTAGAAAGAAGATAGTCAATAAAGTTTTTTCCAAAACTACCAGTTCCTCCAGTTATAAGTATAGATTTGTTTTGAAACATCTTATTTATTTCTAATTCCTTTAATGCTTTCTGGCACCTCTAACAAATTATTTATATTTTCAACATCTTTCTCACACTTACTAATTTTGTAAAATATATTATTTAAAATATTAAAATATTTATCAAGTATTTCATCTTTATGAGAAATACAAGCATATATAACATTTGAGGCAAGAATATTATTTTTTATCATTTCTTGAGAAATAAATGTTTTATAGGCATTGTGTTTGTTTGAATAAAAACTAAAATTTGGAATAGCATCAAGACCATAAATATTTAACTTAATATTATTTTGTTTCGCAATTTTTTTCCAATTTTTCTGAATTTTTTTGCCTATATTTGAAATTATTTTCCAGGATTTTATATTATTCATGATTTTAAGAGTCTGTAATGCTGCTGTTGGTCCAATTCTTTCAGTCCAAAAAGTACTACTTATAAAACTACTATTTACCGATTTCATTATATCTCTTTTCCCGATTATTGCATTTATAGCATAACCATTTCCTAAAGCTTTTCCAAATATGGAGATGTCTGGATAAACTTTATGTTTTAAATGAATTCCTCCATAATTTTCTCTAAATCCGGAAGTACATTCGTCAAAAATTAAGACAATATTTTTGGCGTCAGCAAGTTTCCTTACTCTTTTTAAAAAATTATTTTTTGGTTTTTGATTCCTTTGAACTTCCATTTTTATAACACCTATATTTTTTGAATTTACAATTTTTTTTAATTGATCAAAATTATTATATTCAAAAGGAAAAACCGTATTAACAAGTTTTTTTGGTACACCTTTGACTGGCACATTGTTCATTAAATGTTGATTTAAATTATTTTTATTATTAATGTTTGTGGATAAATACCAGTCGTGCCATCCATGATAGCCACATATTGCTACATTATCTTTATTTGAATAGGCTCTTGCGATTCTTATAGCAACTGAATTTGCTTCTCCGCCTGACCTTGTAAATCTTGACATTTCTGCCCAAGGATGAAGGTCAATTAGTCTTTCGGATAATTCAATTTCTTCCACAGAATTTAGAGTTGATAGATTGCCTTGTTTAATTAAATCTAAAACTTTTTTGTCTACTGATCTATTACAATATCCCAAAGTATTGGTACCAACTCCCATTAAATGCAAATCATAAAATTTTTTTTTATCTATACTCCAAACTTTACATCCTGATGATTTTTGAAAGTATGCAGGCCATAATTTTGGCAAATGTAAATCTGGATTTTTAGAGAAAAGCATTGTTCCGCCAGGAATAACTTCTTGGGCTCTGACCCAATATTTTTGACCTAAATTATCTTTCTGCGTTTGGTCCCGATTTATATCGGCATTTTTTTCAAAGAATTTTGGATTTTTTTTGTATAAGTTCAAAATTTTATTTAAATTAACGTAAATATTATTATTAAAGTGCTTTAAAACTTTTTTAATTATATATAAGTCATATTTTGTATCAAGAGTTAATCTAAGATTAGAATAATCTTTATATAATTCATAATTATACCTTTTATATTTCAAGTTATTTTTCATTGCAGAAGTTACATGCTCTTTTTCGTTATTAATTGATTTTGAATTTATTCTCTCTTCTAAAATTTTAGTTTTAAATATCTCTACATCAAAACCGTCTGGCATCGTTGGCTTAATTGTATTTGAAACATAATCGTAACCCTCAAAAAATATGTCTATCATCTTATTTATTGTATAAATGTCAATTAAGGGACAATCTGAGGTAATTCTAACAATATTTTTAATATTGTATTTTTTTGATGTTTTTAAGATTCTGTCTTGAACATTTTTTTCCGATCCTACAAAATACTTTATATTCATTTTATTACATAGACTAATAATTTTTTTATCTTTAGGATTGTTAGAACATGCAACTATTATTTCTTTAATTTTTTTTGATTTTTTTAATCTTTTTATTAATATTTCAAGAACAATATTTTTCGCAATATTTTTTAAAATTTTACCTCTATATCTTGTTGAAGAATATCTAGCCTGAATTATTACTGAAATTGAATTTTCTACCATTTTCTAGGGTCTATAATATTTTTATCTCGAATATACAATTCTTTGTATTCAATTTTTTTTTCTTTTTTAAATGAGGAAATAATTTGATTTATTTGTTTCAAATTTTCAAATCCAACAGTTACTAAATCAATTTTTTTTGTTTGTTTAATAAAAGATACACAAGCATCTAATTGAGATATTTTTTTGTTATCACACCACTGTTGAAATTTGTTTATTTTAGTAGACATACATTTATTCACTTTTTTGTTCAAAAAAGTTCCTTTTTTTAACAACAAACCTTGTAAAAAAATTGATCTAGCTTGTGTAATAATTTTTCTTTTTTTAAGGTAATCAAGTGCTCCTTCATCAACCATTCTTTGATCAAAAATGTTAATTGGAAATTGTACAATTTCTGGCTTAAATAAGTTAAATATTTTTTTTAATTCTTTTGGATCGTAAATCGATATTCCAATTTTTTTAAAATATTTTTTTTTCTTAAGAAATTTAATTTTTTTTAGAAAAGTTTTTCCAAACTTTGAATACAAATCTTTTGAATTATGAAATAATATTGCGTAAAAATTTTCTTTTCTATTTTTTTTTAATTCAATTTTAATTTTTTCCTCTAAATTATTAATAAAAATCTTAGAATTTTTTTTTGGTAATTTTATTTTTGTTATAACCTCAAATTTCTTAAAATTATCCGCATCAAGGGATGATCTATAATTTGGTGATGTATCTATAAATTTAATCTTACTTCTAATTAGTTGATTAATTATTTTTTTACTAAAAAATTTTTTTTTATGCTTAAAATTTGACAACCCATACTTAACATACAAATTAGCTGTACCGAGAACAATTTTTTTCATTATTTATTAAAAAAAGATTTTATTTTTTTTACAATATAATTTTGATCATTAGCACTTAGTGAATAATATATCGGTAAACTTACTGTATTTTTATAATAAGTTTCTGAATTTTTTTTTATGTGATTACCTCTGTAAACTTTAAATTTATAAATTGGAATATAATGATATTGTAAAACGATTTTATTTTTCAACATATATTTTATAAATTTATTTTTCTTCTCAAGTGAAAAATTTTTTATATGCATTAAGAATAGGTGGTTGGATGAAATATAATTTGCGTTGTGATTAATTATTTCTATTTGTTTTAATTCTTTAAGTTTTTTTCTGTAAATCAATGCAATTTTTTTTCTTTTTGTCAAAAATTTATTTACCTTTGATAATTGTGATATTCCTAACGCACATTGAAAATCGGTTAATCTGAAGTTCAGTCCTGAATTATTGACGTTGTATTTCCAGTGCTGATTTTTTTTTCTCTCGATGCCATGCGACCTAAAAAGTCTCATTTTATCATAAAGTTCCCTAGAATTTGTTGATATAGCTCCACCCTCCCCAGTTGTTATAGTTTTAACAGGATGAAAGGAAAAAGTACACACATCGCTATGTTTACAGCTTCCAATTTTAAATTTATTATTTTTGCTTTTATATTCTGCTCCAAATGCATGACAGGCGTCCTCTATAATTTTACAATTATATTTTTTTTTTAATTTTAAAAATTGGTCTGAAAAATAAGGATAACCACCATTATACATTAAAATAATAGCCTTTACTTTTTTTAGTTTAAATTTTTTACAACAATCTTCGACACTTTTAGGTGAAATTTGACCTGTAAATTTGTCAACATCAGCTAAATAAATCTTTGCACCAAAAGATTTTGAGACATTGTATGAAGAAATAAAATTTACAGTTGGCATGATTATGATATCCCCCTTTTTGACTTTGATAGCTTTAAATGCAAGATAAATAGCTGAAGTTCCACTATTGCAAACAAGTGCAAATTTACATTTAAGAAAATTTTTTATCTTCTTTTCAAATGAAAGCACCAAGGGACCGGTTGTAATTTTATCTTTTTTGAGCGTTCTAACAACTTCATTAATATCGTTACTATCTATGAATTGTTTTCCATAAGGTAATGCTTTATGCATGCTTTAATTCTTTCGGTTGTAAATTAATATTTCTTTATAAAGTTTTTCATTAATCGGTTCACCGTATTTTAAATTTTTTGGTGATTTCATATTTATTAACGAATTATAATTTTTAGGAGTAATGCCTTTTAGTGGCCTTAAGCATTTAATATTTAAAAAATTTATTTTTTCATCCTTGCGTATAGTATCAAAAACATAAATTGACCTTCTAAATTTTTTATTATTTAACTCATTTTTAGATAAAAAATACTTATTTAAATTTCTATTCATAAATTTTATTTTTTTTAAATCAAAAATTAAATTCTTTACTTTGTTTATCTCAATTGAAAACTCTTTGTCAGGCGTGTCTTTATTGTTATCGAGCTTCACATGTTTTTCAATAATTTCAGCCCCAGCAGCAATGGCAGACTTCATTACATCATTATTATTAGAATGATCTGAAAAACCAATTACACAATTAAATTTCTTTTTTAATATTTTTATATTATTAAAACTAAAATCTTTATAATTTGAAGGATAATTGCTAACACAGTATAATATTGCAATGTCTTTGACACCCTTTTTTTTTAGATAATTATAAGTCATTTCTATTTCCATCAAATTTGATGTACCAGTAGAAAATATAACTGGCTTTTTAAGTTTTGAAATTTTATCAACTAAAGGAAAATCTGTTGTTTCAAGTGAAGCAATCTTAATAATTTTGCAATTTAATTTTTTAAGAATTTCAACACCCGTTTCATCAAATGGAGTACTAAAAGCTTTTATTTTTTGCTTAGTTGCAAAATTGAATAATCTCTTCTGCCAATGATAAGGTGTTTCTGCCTTTCCATAAAGTTTCCAAAGATTCATATTTTTCCATATTCCACCTTTAATAGAAAAACTTTTTTGTTTTGAATTAATAGTCATTGAATTTTTTTCATAAGTTTGAAATTTGACAAAGTCTACACGATTTTTTTTTGCTAACTTGATCAACTTAATAGCATTTTTAAAGTTACCTCCATGGTTTGCGGACAACTCTGCAATAAATAAAAATTTTTTATTATTCTTATTTACTAAATTTTTAAAATAGTCTGACATTATTTTATATTTTAATATAATATTATTTATAAGGATATATAATTATGTCAGCTTTTCTTAAATTAAAAGAAAAAATTTTATACAAAAAAATAACACCAAAACCATTTAAAAATTTTAGATTTATAAATTTTTCTCAAATCAATCATAAAAGTTTCTATAAACTCATAAGTAGTGCCCGAATAAGAAAAAATCTTAAAACTAATTATAATATTACCTATGAAAAACATTTAAGCTATGTCAAAAATTATAAAAATAAAAAAATAATTGATTTCATATTGATATGTAAAAATACAAAAAAAATAATTGGATTATTTAGTATTAAAAAAACCATTATTGGATACGAAATTGGAAAATCTATTTTAAATAAGAAGTTTTTAGGTAAAGGAATTGCAAAAAAAGGGACGATAAGGTTAATCGATTTCTTTTTTAATTATTTTAAAAAAAAAACTATTTATGCTGTAACTTCAACACAAAATTACAAGAATATAAATTTAAATAACAAGTTAGGGTTTAAAATTAGTGATATTAGAAAAAAATATTATATAATGAAACTTTCTTATGTGCGGTTTTACAATTTTTGTTTCAAAAAAAAATAAATATAAAAAAAAATTTATTGATAAAAAAATTTTAGATCATAGGGGTCCTGATTTTTTTAATACAATTAAATTTAAAAACATTTTAATAAATCATTGGAGATTATCAATTGTAGATCTTTCAGCTGAAAGTAATCAACCTATGGAAAATCAAAACTATATATTTGCTTATAATGGGGAAATTTACGACTATAATTTTTTATCACAAAAATTTGACCTAAATTATTCAGAAAATAGCGATACAAAATTTTTATTTAATCTACTTTGTAAAAAAAAGAATTTAAATCTTCTAAAAAATTTTTCAGGATTTTATTCTTATGCTTATCTTGATAAAAAAAAAAATAAGATTTATTTTTCTAGGGATATTTTGGGAAAAAAACCATTATTTTTTTATAAAGATAACGACAAGTTTATAATTTCATCAGAAGAAAAAGGAATATTTAATTTTATAAAAAAAGAAATTGAAGAAAAAAGTATATTTGAATATTTCTTTTATAAAAACATTCACTTTGATAAAACTTTTTATAAAAATATAAAATCAATTCCACCAGGTGCACAACTTCAATTCGATCTTAAAAAATGGAATTTGAAAACAAATAAAACTTGGACAAAATATTACAATCAAAGTTTGTTTAAAAAGGTAAATAAAGAAAATTTAAACAAAAGTTTTAGAGAAACATTTATTAAGTCTATTCAAAAAAGAAATCAATGTGATGTAAAAACTCAACTAGCTTTATCCTCGGGATTTGATTCTGCACTTATACTCAATTTGATAAAAAAAAACACAAATATAAAAAACTTTGATCGTGCAATAAGTATAGGTTTTAACAAGAAAAATAATGAGACTTTAATTGCAAAAAAAATTGCAGACACTTTAAATAGCAAAGTACACATAATTAATCCTAAAAATTTAAAATTATCAAATCTTGAAAAAATAATAAAATATTACGATGCACCACTAGAACATCCTAATTCTATTGGTGTAGATTTAATATGCAAAGAAGCAAAAAAAATTGATAAAGTTTTAATAACTGGCGAGGGAGCTGATGATTTATTTTTTGGATATAATCATTATCATAAAAGAAATAAAAACAGCTTTGCATTTAAATCTTTTATTAGAAAGGGAACACTTAATAAATTACTTTTAAATAAAGAAAATTTAGAGATTTTTAAAAAAATAAATTCCAAAACTAAATTATTTTTTTTAAGAAAAAAGGCTCTAAGTTCCAATTTTTTTTCCAGAGAACTTGAAATAAAAACCCATATGCTAACGTTGTTAAAAAGAAATGATAGAGTCTCAATGAAAAACTCAGTAGAAATAAGATGTCCTTTTTTAGACATTAATTTAATAAAATTAATTCCTTCCAAGGCTAGATTAAAAAAACAAATTTTTTTAAAACAGTTTTTTGATATGAAGATTTTTAAATTAGTAAATAAAAAAAAAAAAATTGGTTTCTTTATTCCACTTTTAAAATTATATAACTCTGATAAAAAGAAATTTAAAAAATATATAGATATTGCTGTTACCTTTTTTAAAAATCATGGATTTTCAATTAACAAAAGCATACAAAATAACAATGAAATTAAATGGGTGCTTCTTAATATTGGAATTTTTTTAAAACAGAATATGTAAGATGAATTTAGACAAAATTTTAGAATATGCTATTTATCATGATAATATTGAAAAAAAGATAAACCTTCCAGGAATCAAAAATGGATTACCAATTGAATCTTTTTTCTTAGAAAAAACTAATTTTAAATTACAAGATTTTGAATTTTTAACAAAAAAAGTTGTTAATAAATCCATATATAATACTAATAATATAAATTTGCTATGCTCAGGTGGAGTTGATAGTTCTCTTTTGGTGTGCTTTTTAAATGATGAAAAAAAAAAGTTTATAGGAATTAATAATTATTACCCAAATCATAAACTTAATGATTTACATAAAATTCATTCACTTAAAAAATTTCAAAATTTCAAAATTAAGAAAGTAAAAATATCATCTAAAAATTATATTTACGGAATGAATTTATCATTTAAAAAAAATTATTTTGGAAATACTTATGCTCCCACGTTGTTTTACTCGATCAATTTTTTTAAAAACTATAAAAATAGGATTTTAATGACTGGATCAGGGCCAGATGAACTTTTTTATGGTATGGAAAAATATAATTTAAAGTTTTTTAAGAGATTATCTTCTTTAAAAACTCAAGATGCTTTAGAAAAAATTGATACAAATTATAATTTTGACTTTTATGAAAAAGTTTTAAACTCCCTTGGAATTGAATTACTTAATAATGTAATTATAAAAAGAAAATTATTATATAAAAAAATTGCGGAGATAAACAAAGATCTGCTAGAAGCACAGAGAATACTTGCTTATTGCACCGTAACAAATCAACATTATGAAATGTTCGAAAAAGTTTCAAAAAGTTTTAATTACAAGCATTTAAGCCCTTTTCTAGATAAAGAATATATAAAATTTGCATTTTCATTTAAGTTAAAAAACTTCCTCAATTTTAACATAAAAAAAAATAAATTTGATGCAAACATGGGTAAACACCAGCTTAAAGAGCTTTTAGTAAAATATACCTCAACTAATCACGCATATTCTAATAAAATAGGTTTTCATGCTCCTGTTTCAAAAATGATAAATGAGGATAAAATTATTAATAATTTGAAAAGTAATTTATATTTAGAGAAGTTAGAAAAAATTATAGATATCGACAAGTTGACTCAAAATTTAAAAAAAATTAAAAAAGGGAAGCAATATAATCTATACAGCCTAATCGGACTTCAAAAAATGTTAACTTAATATTTAGGGTAAATTTTTGTCGCTACAGTCCAATTTCCAGTTTATATTTTTATATTTTCTTGATAAATTTTTTTTATAATCAAACTTTATTTAAGATTCATATATTGATAAATTTTTTATTATTTTAAATATTACTTTTTTTAATTTAGTTCTCAAGATTAGTAATATTAAAAAACATTAAATTAGTTCAAAAAACCTAATTTGCCTGTGTATAAATCTATGTGTATAAAATTATTTAAAAGTTAATTTTTTCGCCAAATTAGTAATTTTTTTGTCCTCGGATAAAATTTTTTTTACAATCACCATTGATTTATCAGGAGCCACTGAAAAAGCTAATCTATACAGATCCATCCAATTTTTATTATTTTTTGATCTTACTTTTTCAATTTGTTTAATAATTTTTAAGTACGATTTTATATTATTTTTCTTTTTCATATGTTTATTAGTTATTAAAAAATTGCTATACATTCAATGAATTTTTAAAAATAATACTATTTAAATTGATTACAAAAACTAGACATGTCGGAATAATTGTTAGGGATTTAAAAATCTCTTCAAAATTCTACACAAAATTTTTGGGTCTAAAACTTAAAAAAAAATTGATAGAGAAAGGAGAATATTTTAATAAATTAATAGGTGACAAGAGAAGAGTAGCAAAAGTTGTAAAAATTGATTTACCAGATAAGACATACATAGAACTAATTGAATTCACGGATTCAAAAAAAATTAGAAAAATTAAAATCGAAAAGTTTGACAAAATCAAACAAATGCACATATGCTTCACAGTAAAGAAAATAGATTTATATTTTAAAAGATTAAAAAAATTAAAAGTAGAATTTGTATCACCACCACTAAAATCAGATTTTGATCCTGTAAAAACCTGCTTTTTTTTCGATCCAGATTTTAATTATGTTCAGTTAGTAGAAGATACAATTTAGTTTGTAAATTATCTTTAAGTATTCAAAAAATTTTTTTCAGTGCATAAATCAAGCCAATTGAGTTATTAGTACTGGTCAGCTACATGCGTTACCGCACTTCCACACCCAGCC
>MDTB01085955.1_pt1 | contig 51783 bp, 48 predicted proteins | sample 811161 | NCBI WGS metagenome assembly MDTB01 (sample SAMN05326650, study PRJNA326480) | marine metagenome | isolation source: seawater | place: Mediterranean Sea | collected 2009
AATTTAACAATCAGTATACATAAGAGATTTTGCGATAACTACAAAATTTTTTTAATTTTTTGCTGCACTGAATGCATCAATCGCTCTTAATCTTGATTCCTTTAGATCTAATATTTGTTGAGGATAATTTAGTTGATCTCTAATCTTTTCAGATGGGTCATGAATTTCTTTTTTATCTAAATCTTTTAACTCTTTTATATGCTTTTTAATGAATAGTCCATCTGCATCAAAATTTTTTGATTGAGTTACTGGATTAAAAATTCTAAAGTAAGGTGCCGCATCTGTACCAGTGGAGCTACTCCATTGCCAACCACCATTATTTGAAGAAAAATCTCCATCTAGAAGATTATCCATAAAGAAGGCCTCTCCCAATCTCCAATCATGCAACATATTTTTTGTAAAAAACATTGCAACTACCATTCTTAATCTATTATGCATCCATCCCTCAGCAGTAAGTTGCCTCATTGCGGAATCTATTATTGGAAATCCGGTTCTGCCGGTCTTCCATGCCTCAAATTCATTTTTATCAAACCTCCATTTAATGTTTTTTGTATAGTCTTGAAATGGTAATCCTTTGCTAACTTTTGGAAAACTATGCATGATATTTTTATAAAATTCTCTCCAAATAATTTCATCTATCCACTTTACTATCCCAGTCTCACCAGTATCTAATTCAAAATCATTTTTCTTCAATGCCTCTAATATGCATCTTTTTGATGAAATTATCCCAGATGCTAAGTATGGAGAAAGTCTACTTGTTCCATCAATAATTGGATCATTTCTATCTTTAGAATATTTGTATACTTTTTTGTCTAGATAATCATTTAATTTTGTCATTGCATATACTTCTCCAATGCCCCATAAAGACATATCAACATAATGAGATTTTTCAAATTCAAAATTAAATTCATTTATATTTGAATTAATGCCTGAAATATTCTTAGGGGTGTAGCTAAACTCAATATCCAACAAATCTATATTAAAATTTTCAATCCATTTTCTTTTAAATGGGGTAAAGACAGAATATGGTTTATCTTCGTTTGTCTTGATTGTTCCTGGAGAATAAACTACCTGATCGTCGAAGGTTTCACAAAAAATGTTATGGTCATTAAGAATGGTTCTAACTTTTCTATCTCGGTTATTCTCATCTTCACCAAACATATTATTCCAATACACATTGCTGATCGATCTTTCATTAACAATATCTAAAATTTTGTTTGCATTATCACTAAATTTATCAGATCTTATTATTGTCAGTGGTATATTAATTTTTTTAAGGTCATCTCCTAAGCTTTTCAAATTTTTTATAACAAATTCAATCTTACAATTAGCTACATTATGAATTTTTAATTGTTGATTTGAAAATATATAAATACAGTGCACTTCATCAGAATTAGCGCAAGCATGCCTTAATGCCGGATTGTCATCCATTCGCAAATCATTTCTTAGCCAAACTAAACTTTTCATTTTTTTTAGTATTCGGTTTTAATTTCTTAATTTAATGAAATTACAAAAATTATATTAATTTCAGCCCCTATAGGAGACTTTATAAATAACATTAAATTTATCATCAGATAGAAGCATAGAACCATCATTCATTATGAATGGTGATACTGGCCTTCCCCATGCCAACTCATTGGATAGCCAACCTGTTATGAAGTCCTCTTGACTTACATAATTCCCATCTTCGTCTAATTGAATAAACACTAACTTATATCCAGATTTTTTTGTTCGATTCCAAGATCCATGAAGTGCTACAAAAATACTGTTTCTATATTTAACTGGAAAAATATCTTTGTCATAAAAAGCAATGCCTAATGGCGCAACATGCGGACCTAGTTCAGCAATAGGGTCAACAAATTCTCTATCTATAGAGGGCATAAGATGCCCAAATTCTGGATCGATAACATTTTTTGCATGTTTAAATGGATATCCAAAAAAACTTCCCTCAGTGTTAATTACATTAAGTTCACAATCAGGAGAATCATCCCCTAACCAATCTCTTCCATTATCTGAAAAATACAATTTTTTTGTGACTGGATGCCAGTCAAAACCAACACTATTCCTAACACCATCAGCTACTGTGATGAGTTTACCATCAACATACTTATGAATTGCTGCGAATCTTTTGTCGTTGGTCTGAGGCTCAATACAAATATTACATGGAACTCCAACAGGTATATATAAATTATCATCTGGACCAAAATCAATATATTTAAAACCATGCCAAGTGTCAGATGGCAAGTCGTTCATATATATACTTTTAGCTGGTATAGATTTTGAGTTTGAATTCAACCAACTATCAATGTCTTTTACAACCCAAATTGTATCTATCTCAGCAAAATACAAGTCACCTTTATGAATAGTAACTCCAGTTGGGTTTTGTAATTTGTCTGCAATAAGAATTCTTTTTTCTGCATATCCATCAAGATCCTCATCATAAAGTGCATAAATACTATCTCCTTTTTTTGAACCTGCAATCACATAACCTGCATCTGTTTCAGCAAGTTGTCTTGGAGACTCTAGATTGTCAGCAAAGATACTTATCTCGAAACCATCTGGTACATTTAGCTTATTTAAATTTGTACTAGCATTTATAAAAATTGAAATCAAAGATAGTGAAAAAATAAAAGAAAAATGTTTAATTGTGTAAAAGTGTGTATTAAATTTGCTCATATTAGTTATAAAATATATAAATGGATTTAACAATAATATTAGATTACATAATTATAAGCATTATTGCATCAATGACTATAAATTCCATTCTAAGAAATTATGCAAAAAAATATAATATTCTTGTTGATATTCCAGACAGAAGTAGAAAGTTTCATAAAAGACCTACTCCAATGACTGGAGGTTTAGGAATTTTAATATCTCTTTTAATTTCTGGCAAACTTTATATTGATCTTAATAATTTAACGGGATACATACCAGAATTCACTTTTCAATTGATGGTAATCTCAATACCACTTCTTCTGTTATTTTTGATAGATGATTTAAAAGAACTAAAACCAATTTTTAGATTTTTAATTCAATCTTTACTTTCAATTTACATGATAATGAGTACTGGAGTATATCTAGAATCATTGGGAGATTTATTTGGGTTTGGTTTTATTAACCTTGGAATCTTTGGTATTCCTTTTACAGTTTTTTGTATTGTAGGGATCATGAATGCATTTAATATGCTGGATGGGATTAATGGATTATGCTCTGGCTGCGCAATGATTGCTCTTATGTTGATTGGTTTTTACTCAGGATTAATTTATGACTCAATGTTAGTTTTAATTATTGGCTCAATGATAGGATTTATATTATTTAACCTAGGTATGTTTGGGAAAAAAAGAGAAGTTTTTTTAGGTGATAGTGGTTCAAATCTTATTGGTTTTTGGGTTGCGTGGATAGCAATTTATGCATCTCAAAGTGAGATTTATAATATTCAACCAGTTACAATGTTATGGTTTGTAGCCATACCGCTACTAGATTGTATTGGTCTTATATTTAAAAGAATTCGTAAAGGTAAAAGTTTAAGCACAGCTGGTAGAGATCATATTCATCATAAATTAATGGAAAAGTTTTCTTCAAAAGGAACGCTTTCAATAATTCTTTTAATAACATTTGGAACAGGACTAATAGGAATTGTGACTGAAATTAATCTTGACTCAAACATTTCAACATATTTATTTTTCGTTTATGCTTTAGCATATTATTTATTGACTAATTACTTGTGGAACAATTTTATAAGGGATAATTAAAATAAAATGTTTAAATTTTTTAAAAAAGAAAAAGAAGTAAATGAAAACAAACAATTAGATTTTGAAATGGAGCTTACTGCTGCAGTTTTAGCATATGAAATAGCAAGATCTGATGGTGAAATTAGCAATGATGAGCTTTCTTTATTAATGCAAGAAATTGAAAAGATATCTAATAAAGTTGGAAGGGATGCCAAGGAAATTCTGAATATGGTTGAAATATACAGTAAGGATAGCGTTTCTTTTCATGATTTTATAGAAGATATAAATAAAAGTTATTCAAAAGAGGATAAAATTTCTTTGTTAAATTTTATGTGGAAAACTGCTTATGCTGATGGGAAGTTAGATGTTGATGAAGAAAGATTAGTTAGAAGAGTTGCTGATTTAATTAAGATTAAAGATATTGAAGTACTTAAACTAAAAAACGATGCTAAGAATTAATATTCTATAAAGCTAGCATTCTCAATTAGAAAATTTTCAGATTTAGATCTGTCACAATTACCAGGATAATGTTTTATGTTTTCATCATATATGTCATTTCCAACAAATGTAAACATTTGAAGAAGGATTACACACTTTTCTAAATTATTTACCCTTTCATCGTTATAGAGTTCTTTTGACAATGACTCAAAGGTTTTTTTATCATTATTCATCTTAAGATTTTCTTTTCTATCCAAAACAATATATGAAGAAGTAAGTTCTTTATTTCTGACAGCAGAATCCCATTCAACAAAATTCGTTGATTCTCCAGGCTGACCATTTTTGGCAAAATTTGCCCAAAACTTCATCATATTTCTAGAGGTGAATAATTTTGATTTTCCAAAAGGATAAATTAAATCTGATAATGGATATCCTCCAACAAGTTTAGAGTTGCCTGCTAATAGTGGTATTTCTGTTGCGTGAGCTGCACCAATAAGTTTTTTAAAATCTCCTATTACAAACCTTCTGTGATCATCCCAATCATACCTATAAGCGAATAGATTCTGATTTCCTGAGTTATATAAGCCCTCTAGCGGAATATCAACTCCTCTAATCTTCCAGGCATGGCTTCTATAATAATTAAAAGCTTCAAAAGCATTTGCGTTTTTTAATTTCACCTTTGGGATGCTTAACAAAGATCCAAGAGGAGAAAAATCTAGTTCAACAAAGTATTCTGCTGTAGATAACCATAATTTAACTTCATCCTTGTTTGATCCAGCAATTGTAGGAACTCTATTCACTAAGTTTTTTTCATATAGGGCTGCCCTTAATCCAATTTTTGGTATAACAATGTTATCTGATGTTAACAATGGAAGTTCTTTATATGATTCTCTTTGGGCATAATATTTAAAAAATTCTTGTGTTGATAAACCTAACAAAATGCTTCTTATTTCCATATTTGTGTATTTTTTATCTTGATCATCAAAGTTATCAATAATAATTTTATTTACAATTTCTGAGCTCGTATATGACGATGTAGAGGATTCTTTTTCTTGCTTAAATGCATCACTTGGGTTTATGGAAGTTGTGTAACCAGACATTGAAATCGCTTTATGAAATAATCCTTTGGATTGGGGAGATACTAATAAAGAAAATACATTATGACCGCCAGCAGATTCTCCAAAGATTGTAATATTTTCTGGATCTCCACCAAAAAGCTGTATGTTTTTTTTCACCCAACGAAGTGAAGCTATTATATCGAGAGTCCCAAAGTTAGAAGTCTTGTCAAGATCTGTTTGAAATCCTTGTATAGATGGATGGTAAAACCAACCAAATGGACCTAATCTGTAATTTACCCTTACAACAATAACTTTATGTCGTTTCACCATCTTATTAAAATCATACAAATCTTTTAATCCAGATGTATTTCCTCCACCATGTATCCAGAGCATTACTGGTAATAAATCTTGTTTTTTATTGTTTGGAGCTGATATATCTAAATATAAACAATCTTCTGTTCCAACAAATGCCCCCTCTCCACCTGGACCACCAAGCGAAGATGGTCTTTGCACGCAATAATTATCCTCTTTTGATGAAATTATATTGTTTATATCATTAATTTCTCTAGGAGCTTTCCACCTTAATTCGCCAATTGGAGGCTTAGCATAGGGAATATCATCCCAATATAATACTCTTCCTTTTTTGTATCCATCGACGATACCAGATGATGTTTCTACCACATGATCTGCAAACGTAATAAGTGAAATAAAGCAAAGTACTAAGAATGAAAAATGTTTAGATAAGTTCAATGTTTTTTTTAAAAAATTTATGATTGCAGGTTAATATTATATATTAATCTATCGGGATGTAGCGCAGTCTGGTAGCGCACTACACTGGGGGTGTAGTGGTCGTCGGTTCAAATCCGGCCATCCCGACCATTTATTAATTAAAAAAAGATTTAACTTTATTTGAGGCTTTAAATGCAAGTTTCTCAGAAGGTAGAATTTTAAATTCTTCTTTTGTTTTTGGGTTTCTACCTAATCTAGCTGGAGTTTTATGTAAATAAAAAGTTCCAAAATTAGATATCTTTATATTGCGTCTTTTATTTTGTTTGATAAAACCAAGAAAAGCTTCTAAAACTAATGAACTTGACTTTGATGAAATAAGGGCTTTGGAAGAGACATTTTTTACAATATCTTTTTTTCCAAAGCCCATGTTAGGTCAGTCTATATTATGTTCCTGGGCTGCTTGTATCACCGCCTACTGTGTTAGTAGCAGTACCAGTTCCTGTACCTGTACCTGTTCCAGTACCTGTACCTGTACCTGTATCATCATCAACACCACCAACATCTCTTACCTGAACGGTGATGTCTTGTGTTGTAGTAATGTTTGTACCAAGAGACGAGGTAGCTGTAACCGTTGCAGTGAAGTCCATCGTTGCACCAGTTTCATAACCTGATAATGTCTCAGTTCTTACGGTTGGGAAACAGTTATTAGTTGCAATACCAACGGTATTACAGTCATAAGTATCTTTACCACCATACAATTTAACGTCAGGTACTTGTACATCATAATCAGGTGCTATATCAAAGGATAATGCACCAGTGCTAGCATCTATTTGAAGATTTGAGGTAGATCCGTTGCCGTTTATTGCAGGACCAGTTGTTGCACCAATAGTGTAGCTGACAGTTACAGTATTTGGAGCATCATCAATGGTAGCAATAACAGTACCAATCTCTGTTACATTTTCGTCAACTACGAATGTTGATGAAGATTTAAAAAATGGACGTGTATTATCAGGTTCAAGCGTATTTGTTCCTGTTCCTGTCCCTGTACCTGTACCTGTTCCTGTACCTGTACCTGTACCTGTGTCGTCATCAGCACCACCAACATCTCTTACCTGAACAGTGATGTCTTGTGTTGTAGTGTTACCAGAAGCATCAGTAGCTGTAACTGTTGCTGTGAAGTCCATTGTTGCACCAGTTTCATAACCTGATAATGTGCCTGGTAATATTTCAGTAACAGTACCAAAAGCGTCAGGATCTGCAAATACCTGTACGTCAGGTACTTGTGAATCATAATCAGGAGCTATATCAAAAGATAATACACCATCGCTTGTTATTACAAGTTGTGAGGCAGTTGTGCCTAGAACTGCAGGACCAGTTGTAGCTCCAATAGTAAAGGTAACAGTATCAAGATCAGTTGCAGTAACATTTCCAACTGCTGTTACATTTTCGTCAACAACAAATGTTGCTGAAGATGTAAATACAGGAGCTGTCGAATCAGTAACGTTAACAGTTCTTGTAGCTGTTCCAGCATTTCCTGAAGGGTCTGTAGCTGTGTATGTTAGTGTGTATTCGCCTACTGTATCTGTGTCAACAGTTCCAGAAGTAACTACTTCAACTGTTCCAGATGCATCGCTTGCAGTTGCGCCAGCATCAGTGTAAGTGTCACCTAATTCTGTTGTTGCAGGATTATCACCTGTTACAGTAACTACTGGTGCTGTTGTATCAACAACATTAACAGTTCTTGTAGCTGTTGCAGTGTTACCATCTTTATCAGTAGCAGTATATGTAATTGTGTATGATCCAACTGCATTAGTATCAACTGTACCACTTGAGGTTACAGGAGTTGTGCCATGAAATTCATCCATTGCAGTTGCTCCAGCGTCAGTATATGTTGTTCCTAATTCCACGGTTGCTGGATTACTTCCGTTAACAGTTATGACTGGTGGAACATTATCGTCGTAGCCATCATCAGTTAAGGAATTTATTGCAGCCAAACCAGCTATAGCTATTAATGCTTTTTGAATAGCGCTTAATTCAGCTCTAATCTCTGCAAGTCTGCTAGATGAAGATTTAACAGTTGAAGGGTTTTGAGTACTTGATTGAGTTACCATCAATTCACGCTCTGTTCTCATCAAATAAGATCTTCTATCCTGAAGTTCACTTAGACTCATTGAATCAACTCTAGACTCTATTTCAGTCATCTTTTCGACAGTTACATCAGCACTCAGTCCAAAAGAAATTAAGGTTAAACAAACTAAATAAAATTTTTTCATAGCCATATCCTCTAATTTTAATGCTATTAAAGAAGTTATATTCACATAATTTTAAGCGTTATACAACTCTGGGGGGAAATAATAACGCATAATTTAAAAAAAATACACAAAAAATGTAGTTATTATGAACATTTTCTTAATATCTATATATGTATATATTCTATACATTTTTATAACGTAAACTTTATTTGTAACTTAACTAAATATTAATAATATTTGAGTATTTAATTTATTGGTCTTAATCTTACCAATAGACTGTGTAAGGTATGCATTCTATTAAGCTTTGCACCTGGATCTTTTGTCAAAGGCCTCCAAGTATAATTTATTAAGTTCCCATATATTGGTATATTAAAGAAAACTCCTTTATCAAAACTCCCTTCACCAAATTGGTCTGTAGTAACATCAGTAAAAGTAGCAAAAGCTCCAAACTGCACGCCATTATAAAAAGATCTAGAGAATTCGAGAGTGTATCCAACGTCACCAGCAAGATATTCTCCAGCAGAGACCCTCATATCAAAAGGTATAGTTCCATAATTTCTATAATAGAAATTTGCGGTAGCAAGTGTGTTTTCATAATCTAAATGACCAAATCTCCAAGAATAATCTCTTTTACGTACTTTAAAAACATCTATTCCAAATGCATAATTAGTATTTGGTTTAAAAAATAAATATTCCATTCCTGCTCCAGAAAACATATCTTCAAAGATTCCAGCAGAGATCATAATATGATGATTTACAACAGGGGTTACATGATAGTCTAGTTGGGCTCTTCCTATCAAAATACCTCCATCATTCATTTTGTTTAGATACTCTTTAACATCTGATCTAACTTGAGCAGGGAAAACATCTACTGGTGGTATGTATAAAACGTCAAAATTGTCCCATAAGCTATATTTTAAGTTGGTGTTAAAAAACAGATTTTTTCTTATTATGAATTCAGTATCATTCTCAACTAACAAAGCGCCTCTAAAAAATTCTTCCCTAGATGCTAAAAATGGTCTAAATTGTAAACGAGTATTTGTACTATATTTTTTTGTACTTCTTCTTTCATATATCGTTTGAGCACTTGCTCTATAGGCATCATCAATCTCTGAAACAGCCAATAAGTTTGCAATTTCAATGTCTTTTACAATATCTTCAGTTATTCCAGCATCTCTTGCTGACTGATTAATAATGTCTTCTACGACTCTTAGATTAGGATGAATGACTTGGGTGAGTTGAAGGCCTATTGAATTTGCATTTCTAGTAAGTTTCTTTACGCCAATACCATTCTCTTCAAGATTATTTATTAACTGAGTGTACTTATTATCTCCTCTGCGAACATCTCCTCTTGCATATTCAGATTTCTGATATGTCCTGACAGGATCATTTTTATATACAAATTTAAAAGAAGCATAATCTCCCCTCTCATAAGAGACGCCAATACTAAAGTTATCAGTAATTAAATAATCTATGCCAAATGAAAAATCGTTCTCGGCAATTCTAAAAGGAACTAAACCTGGCCTTACCGAGGAATCATACTCTGCCTTAAGTAACAACCTTCTGTTTAAAGCATGAGATACTCCAAAAAAAGGTGATGCTGTCTCACCAGAAAAATATCTTGATGGTTGAAAGCTACCTCCTATACCTGCCGTTTCAGTTGGTCTTTCATAGAAACCATCTGATATATAGCCAAAAGGATTTTTAAATTGCAGATCCGAGCCATCTAATAGACCATAGCCTATTCCAAAATGAAAATCAGTTCTATTAATTCCATAACTACCAACTATATATTCAGAACTATAAATTCCTGTTCCTGCAAAATCGTTTAAGCCTATTGCTACCGCAGGAAACCTACCTTGTTTTTTAATTCTAGCCTTTACATTAAAACCTTTATCTTTAAAATCTTGGAGGCAGACATCACTTGTAAAATCATAACAGTAAGGTCTATCTTCAACATTTGTATAAAAGAAGGATGCCTCAAACCAGTCAAAGGGGTGTGCTGATAGTGTAACTGTTTGATTTGGAGTTCCATTGTATATAGTTACTCCGTGAACTCCTTCATCAAAAGTCCTTGCTGTAGGTGTATGAATTAATCCAACAATCCCGTAGTTGTTATATAGATTATATTCAAAGCTATCAGATTGAATTGAATTAATAGAAGTTAATAAAACTAATATTAAAAGATTTTTGAATTTATCTTTTCTTATTTTCATCCATCTTTATCTTAATTAATCATTTATAGCTGATAAAGATGCTAAAGCAATTCCTAAATTACCAAGAATTGATACATATGCCTGAGCTGCTAATCTTCTTGGAGCAGATTCATCAAGAGCTCTTGGCACAAAAATTATTGAACCTGGATAAATTTTAATTTCATTTTTAGGAGAGCTTTCAAAAATATTTCTTTTTGATCTATACAATTGCGACTCACCATTTGGATGGAGGATATATATAGATTCATTATCAGCAAATTTTTTATATCCGCCTGATTTATTAACAAAGTATTCAACATCTTTGTTTTCGGCGAACATAACAGCACCCTCTGTAGAAGTTTCGCCATATACATATACAACATAATTTGTCTCTGGTATGAATAGTTCATCACCTTCCTTAATCTTGTAAAGATCAACTGTTCCCTCATTAAGCAAGTCAATAACTACTCTTCCATTTACTGCGGTGTTTTTAATTTCTTGAGTTAATTGAACAATTGGATTTAAATCCAACCCAGATACATTTTGTTGGCTTACTGCAAGAATATTATCTAAAAATTCTTGATACAGAATTTCTTTAGAAAGTTCATTAATTAATTTTGCATCTTCGTTTTGATAAACTGCTCCAAATTGATAGGCATTTTCAGTATAACCCCCTGCTTTTTGAATTAAATCATTAATTGTTTCGCCTGCAGCCATAGTATAAGAACCAGGCTTGAGAACAGCTCCAGAAATTCTTGCCTGTCTGTATGGATACTCTCTGATATAAATAAGATCTCCATCCTCAGCTATTATTGTCTTAAATTGAACCTCATTCCGCACTGGTATAGTTTTCAAGGTCCCATCTAGCATTCTCTCCAGGGATATATTCCCACGATCTGCATTTCGAGTAATGCCATTTGCATATTCGATAACTTTAATGAGATTTTCATCATCTAACACTTCGTATTTTGCTGGTCTATTAACAGCACCATCGATTGAAACAATATTTTTTCTAGACTCAATGAAAACAACGTCGCCAGACCTGAGACGTTTTTTCAAGTTATATTTACCTTCAATTAGCAAGTCATATACATCTAGTGACTCTACTTTTTCGTCATTTCTTATAAGGTTTATTTCTCTAAAAGAGCCATGTTCACTTATTCCTCCAGCAGCAGAAATTGCATGTAAAATGTTTGAATTTCCTGTTAGCGTATATATACCAGGATTTTTAGCATTACCAGTAACCAAAATATTTACATCTCTCAATTCAGCTAGATTAATAAATGCTTCTGTGCCAATAAATGCAGAATTAACTTTAGATTTAATTAACTGAGAGGCATCGCTTAGAGAAAGTCCAGCAATCATGATTTTTCCAATATCAGGCATGCTGATTGCACCATCTTGATTAACTGGGAAATCTTCAATGTAATCATCCTGACCGACTAGTTGAATAGTTAAAACATCTCCAATGTCTAGCGTATATCCAGAGTCAGGATTGGGTTCATTTATTGGACTAAAAGAGGTTTGAAAAGTATTAAAAAAATCAGATCCATATAAGACTAAATCTTTTTCATTGCTAAAGTTACTGTCAGTATTTAATCTTCTTTCAAGTTCCAATAAATCTTTTTCTAATCTACCTTTTAAGGTTAAAAGTTCCTCAGCTTGACTTAGTTTTGATGAGTACAAATATGGCCTGTATGTTTCTTCTGATCCCATAACGCGACCTTCTTGTTTTTCCTTAAGGTCTTCCTTAATATCATCTGGCAGACTTTCTAAGAATTCATCATCTAGTTCTTGAGCGCTAACAGAAAATATTATTAATGAGAGTAATACTAAGTTTATTTTCTTCATAATTAATTGTTATCCCTATTTATTTAAATGTGAATTGCGGAGCTTAATTAAGTCCCGGTATGGTAACACCTTTAATCTTCTCTGTATGGTTTATTATAACACCTATTAACTCATTTACTTGAGTTTCTGTAATCGTCGTATTTTTTGATTGAAAAATAAACCTAAAACCAATTTTTATTTCAGCTTTTTTTTCATTAAAAAAATAATCGAACACAAAGACCTCTTTTAAAAGTTCATCATCAAACTCCATAATATATTTTTCTAGTACTCTACGACTAGAATAATCTTTAATTGAAAAAGATAAATCTCTTTTGGAATATGGCAGGTCGGATACCGGTGAATACTGATTAAAAGTTTTTGGTGATTTGGATTCTTCTTTATATTTTAAAACTTCTTGTGAAAAACTGTTGATATCTATTTCACAGCCAACAATATCATTTTTAATCTTTGTATTTAGAGAGTCTCTATTTATTGAATAGAAATTAAATGTTTCTGAAGGTAAGGCTTGATTAAATTTTTCAGTAAGGTATTTCTTATTAATTTGTTTCGAGAAATCTTCATGATTGTGTCCTGCTCTTCCGCTTGCAATTATTGCAAGCCTCCTACTCTTTTTAATTTGATTACCATCCAAAGAATAGACATCTGATATTTCAAATAATTTTATAGAATCCTTTTGTCTTCTCTCATTAAAAGTCAAATTATCTATTAAAGAGTCAATTAAATTTATTCTCATAAATTCTTTATTAGAATCTAGAGGATTGTCAATTTTTATAGAATCAACTGAACTTGCACCTACAAATGGAGAATTAATGACCTCATAAAATCCTTCATCTAATAAAAAATATCTTAGTTTATTTTCAATGTCATAGTTTGATGATATTTTCCCTCTGGGTATAGTCAATTCACTTCTACAGATATTATCGTAGCCAATTAATCTTGCCACTTCCTCAGCTAAGTCATTTTGGGTAATGATGTCGTTTCTAAAAGAAGGCACTTTAATTTCATCATTATTTAAAACAAATCCAAGTTTCATTAAATAGTCTATATATTGACTTTTGCTAATATCAACACCAAGAATTTGATTAATTTTATTCTCGTTAATAGGAATATTTACAGTCTTATTTTTTCTTGATTTAAGGGAAAAAACTGATAAATCTTTTATATTTGCATGCTCGCTTACTATTTTTATGAATCTTCTCAGTACCCTATCATGACATTCTGGATCAACAAATCTTTCAAATTTGTGAGCAGCTTCTGATTGAATGTCATATTTTAAAGATTTTCCAATAATTGCTTCAGGTTTAAAAAACGCACACTCAACAAGAACTGTCATTGTTTTAGACGAGCAAGATGTATTTTTTCCTCCAACCACTCCAGCTAGATTAATAACTTGATCATTTAAAATAAATACCGCATTCTTTTTTGAGAGATTGATTTTTTTATCAAGCAAGGTTTCGAACTCTTCATCAATTACCAATTCATTGAAAATCAATTTTCCATTAATTTTTTCCGCATCATAGCAATGAGTTGGTTGACCAGTTTCATATGATATATAGTTTGAAATATCGGTAAAAAAATTATTTTTTTTCAAATTTAAATCAGTAAAATAATCATTCAAATATTGATTATATTTTTTTGGTATTTTGTCTATTTCTAATTTAAGAAATGTAATACTAGGACATACTTCTTCAGCTAGATTATCAAAGTCAAGATCTAAGTTGTCTAACTCTTTGTCATAAATTTCTTGATTAAAATCAATAGTATAAAAAACTGCTAAATCTCTTAATAAACCATTTACAGAAAGACAGTCACCTCTATTGGGAGTAAATTCCATATTAAACAAATTTCCTTCAATCTCATGCTCATGCCCCAATTGGAGTAAGTTTTTTGAAATTTCCTTAATGCTTGGATTTTCTTTAATTCTTTTGACTAAATGATCGTATGCTATTTTCATTTAAATTGGCTCAAGAAATCTAAGTTCGACTTATAAAACTCTCTTATGTCTTTTACACCGTGTTTTAACATGGCAATTCTTTCGATTCCAAGACCAAATGCCAAACCACTATAACTGTTAGAATCTATGTTACAGTTTTCTAATACAATTGGATTTACTAGACCACATCCAAGAATTTCTAGCCATTCACCTTCTTGAGATAAAATATCAACCTCAGCAGATGGTTCAGTAAATGGAAAAAAAGATGGCCTGAATCTTAGTTCAATATCCTCTCCAAATAATGCATAAACAATTTTGTAAATAAGATCTTTGAGATTAGAAAAGCTTACGTTTTCATCAATTAATATTCCTTCAATTTGATGAAACATGGGTAAGTGTGTTGCGTCGTCATCTTTTCTATAGACTTTCCCTCCAGAAATAAAAGCAAGAGGTGGTTTTTTTTCTAACATTCCCCTAATTTGAACTGGCGAGGTGTGTGTTCTTAATAGATTTAATTTTTTTTGCACATAAAAAGTATCATGCATTTGTCTTGCAGGATGTGTCTTTTTTATATTGAGCATATCAAAATTAAATTCTTCAGTTTCAATTTCAGGTCCATCTACTATTTCAAAACCAAATGAAACAAGAAGGCTCATAATTGAATCTTTCATATGATTTATTGGATGTAATGAGCCTTTGTCCCTAGCTATTTCAGGAGGTAAAATGTCTTTATTGGATGACATTTTCTGGAAGCATATCTAGCTTGTAGCTGTTTTTACAATCTTTTTAAATGTAACACTGTCAGAAACAGCAATATCAGATAAGATTTTTCTATCTAAATTAATATTTTTTTTAGACATCTTATTAATTAAAACTGAATAAGAGATGCCTAATTCTCTTGCTCCAGCATTAATTCTTGCAATCCATAGAGATCTAAAAGCTCTTTTTCTGTTTTTCCTATCTCTAAAAGCATACTGCAAAGATTTAATATTAGATTGTTTAGCAGTTTTATAAAGTCTACTTCTAGCCCCATAGTGTCCTTTCGTGGAACTAAGAACTTTTTTATGTTTCGATTTTGCTATTACTGATTTTGTGGTTCTTGGCATGATTTATTTTCTTAACAAGTTTGAAGCCATCTTAAGTACTGTTCCTGATAGCTTATTAAGTCCTCTATTATGTCTTTTTCTTTTTGTAGACTGCTTAGTAAGGATATGATTTCTATTAGCACTTCTACTTTTTACAGATGAGCCAGTCTTCTTAAAACGTTTTGCAGCTCCAGAATGTGTTTTTAATTTATATCCCATTTTAATTTACTTTTTTATATTTTTATTCTTTTTCAGAGGAGATAAAACCATAAGCAACTGTCTACCTTCTAGTGATGGTTCTTGGTCTACTTGAGCAATTTCTGAAAGCTCGTCTTTTAGTCTATTTAAAAGTTCTAGTCCCATATTACTATTAAGTATTTCCCTTCCTCTAAATCGGACGCTTATTTTAGTCTTATCTCCATCAAGAATAAAGCTTTTAATCTTCTTTAATTTAATATTATAGTCTCCTACATCTGTTGAAGGTCTAAATTTAATTTCTTTTGTAGTATTTCTTTTTATTTTTACTTTTGATGAAGAGAAACTCTTTTTTTTGTCGAAAAGGTGCTTTCCATAATCTAAAAGTTTGCATACAACAGGATTTGAGTCTGATGGAGATACCTGAACTAAGTCTAAAGATGCATTATCTGCTGCTTCTAAAGCATCAACTATAGAAACAATTCCTTGTTTTTCTCCTTTATTATTAATGAGCATAACTTCACTAGCTTTAATCATTTGATTAATAGGAGTATTTTGTTTTTTTTGAGTAGTTATGAGAGATACCTTTAATAATAAAGTTTAAAAGACATAAATTATTTAATTGATTGTGATCAAGATAATGTTAAACAAGGACGAAAAAGTAAATCATAACTTAGTGAGAATTTTATACTAATTAATTTATTTCGCAAATATTTCATGCCTGCAAAAAACTTTTAACCCATTTACCACTTTGAAGCTCATAAGCTTCTCTTTTGTTTATCCTCGACTCATGCCCCTCCCAAAATTCGAAGTAAAAAGGTACAAATGAATAACCTCCCCAATAATCAGGACATTCTTCAAGATTATTATTCTTTAATGATTCTTCATATTTGCTTTGAAGTAATTTATATGAAGCTATTGGAAGAGATTGTTCTGAACAAATTGCTAAAGCATTTTTTTGTTTATCTCTTTTGGCAAAATAAGATTGATTAAAATCTTTACTGGTTTTTTCTATTAAAGCTTTAATCCTGATTTGAATATTTATACTGTTCCAATATATTAATGCTGTAATTTGATTATGATTATTAAATTCTTTAGATTTCGGAGACAAATAATTTGAAAAAAAAATAAATTTTTTGTCATCAACAAATTTAAGATTTACATATCTTGCGTTAACTTCTTTGCTCTCATCTGAATATGAAGAAATACTAATTGCTTCTATATTTTGTTGATTGGCTTTGAGAGATTCATCATATTTTTCTTTCAAAATGAGATATGGAGTTTCATTACTCAGATTTTTAAATTCAATCATTGAATCATCTATTTCTTATTAATCTTACTAATCCGCCGACTCCATATTTTGGTGATGGATCAAAAAAATGAGCTAATAAGGTTAGTCTATAACTTGAACTACATGTTGATACAGGATAATTAGTATGTAACGTTGTATTTCCTATGAAAAGCAATGGTTGATAATCTTTAAAACTATCTATTTTTTTCTGATATTTAGAAGAAAATTTTTCAATTCCCTCTTTAGATGCATATTTTTTGTAATAAGCCTTTCCAATAAAATTACTGATCTCATTTCTTGGAACTTTTCTAGCATTTGGGAAATAAATTAAATCTCCTGAAGTTCCGTTATTTGAGGGTGTAGGGATTTTAATAGGCAATACAATTGTAAAAAGATGAGAATCAAAATGAGCTCTATACATTTCCTTAGAATTTCCAGGTTCTACTTTTCTGGCAATATGGTATTGATTTGATATATCTCCCTTGAAGTTAAATGCCTCTTTAGCAATATTATATAACTTTGGAGCTAAATATTTTTCAATTTCTAATTCATCAAGTAGATTTTTATGACAGGCACCAAGTTCCTTAAAAGTAAGTGAACCCATCTCTTCAGAGATATCTTTGGCAATATGATCCAAATCAAACTCATTTAGTGAGGGCAATTTTACGAATCCATTTTCAAGAAGTTTTTCAAGTCTTAAATCTAGATCATGCCAATATTTTTCTATATTCATATTGATCTAATTTTAGAGGTTTATTTTTTGTATAACAACATATCAATATATAAAGTCCTCTAGATTCCCATGATTCTTAACATGTCTTGATTTACTGAACGAACATCAAACTTCTTTTCGACGATAATTCTACTTTCCGAACCCATTTCATGAATTTTATCCTTATTTTCTATGAACCAAATCATTTTCTCTGCTAATTCTTTTGAAGATCCAACAGGAACTTTGAAACCATTTAAGGGTTCATCAACTGTGTCTTTACATCCAACAGCATCAGTTGTAATTACAGGTCGCCCCATTGACATAGCCTCTAATGTACTCCTTGGCAATCCTTCATGATATGAGGGCAAAACATATACATGACATTTTTCAATATACGGTCTTACGTCACTGGTCGATCCTTTATAATCAACATAATTTGACCAGCTATTTACCTCTTCGATTGGAATTGCATCTAATGAAGCATCCTCGGATCCTACCAATTCAAATTTAATTTTAGGAAATTTTTCTTTAACAATTTTTGCAGCTGCAGCATACTCTCTTATGCCTTTTTCTCCAAGCAAACGTGATACTAGTAAAAAACTGACATCAGTTTTAGGCTGTTTTATAAAATAAAATTTTTTAGTATCCACACCCGAACCATTTACAATATGCGTTTTTGATGGATTAACTATACCTTTCTCAATAAATAAATCTCTATTATCTTTATTTTGAAAGATAACAGCCTGAGAATTTTTTAGTGCGATTTTATACAAAAAAGTGACTAGCTTTGTTAATAATTTTCTTTTAAATGACTTTCCTTGAAAAGCAAAACCAAGTCCAGTTATTAAAGCAAAAAAAGGTATATTTCTAATTCTTGCTGAAATACCTCCCCATATTACTAATTTAATTCCATGTGCTAAAACTAAATTTGGATTTTGTTCAGCTTGTAACTTTAATAAATTAAAGAGCGTTCTAATATCTCCGACTATGTTTAAACCATGTCTATTAAGAAATATTTCCTCATATGAAATACCCAATTTTTTCATGTGAATAGCTGAATTTGAATCAAGTGCAGATGATGAAGCTATAACGTCATGACCTTTTTTTTTAAAGTCTTTAATAAGGTCAGAACGAAAATTTAATAAATCATTTGGAACTGTTCCAAGAATTAATATTTTCATTTTTTGCTAATTTTAATATCTATTTTTTAAGAGAAGTAATATACCAATCAATTGCCTCGTCTAAACCGTCAGATATCTTATAAATTGGCTGGTAACCTAAAAGTTGTTGGGCTTTTTTAATACACGCTTGAGAGTGCCTAACATCTCCAATTCTGAAATCTCTATAAATTGGTTTCTTCTTCCTTAAATTTTTAATTTTTCTTGTTATTTTTTCTTCAAGCATTTTATGAAGATCATTAAGACTTGTTTTATCATTCAAGGCAACATTGTAAATCTGATTAGTAGCCTCATCACATTCAGTTAAAGCTGCTAAAATATTTATTTGTATAGTATTTTCGATGTAACAAAAATCTCTGCTGGTTTCTCCGTCTCCATTAATAAATACATCTTCATTATTTACAATAGATGAAACCCATTTTGGTATCACAGCGGCATAAGCACCATTTGGATCCTGCCTTTTACCAAAAATATTGAAATATCTTAATCCTATTGTTTTGAAATTATAGTTTTTAGCGAAAACACTTGCATAAAGTTCATTAACAAGTTTTGTTACAGCATATGGACTCAAGGGAATGCCAATCATATCTTCTTTTTTTGGCAAATCTTTATTATCGCCATATGAAGAACTAGAAGCAGCATAAACAAATCTCTTAACCCTTGCATCTCTGCTAGCCACTAGCATATTAATAAATCCATCAATATTTGACCTATTAGTAGTAATGGGATCTTCGATTGATCTAGGTACAGAACCAATTGCTGCTTGATGCAAGACATAATCAGCACCATCACATGCTTTTTTACAGTCATTCAATGAACTTATATTACCTTCAATAAATTTAAAGTTATCATTCAAATTTTTACCAGCAATATTGTTAGCATCGATTATAGCTTCATCAATGTTATGCTGATAACCAGTTTCAAAGCTATCCAAACCTATAACCTTTTGGTTTAGAACAAGTAATTTTTCAAGAAGATTTGAACCAATAAATCCTGCAACGCCAGTAATCAACCAAGTTTTCTGATTATCCTTTAAAAATTCTTGTAACTGTTCGTATTTATTCATCTATAACCTTCCATCAACTTCGTCGGCACTAAGCAAATATTTAATATCATAAATTACATGATTGTCTTTTCCAAAAGCTGCGATCTCATTTGATGAAAATTCTTTAAAAGCATCATGAGCAACTGCTAAAACAATTGCATCATATTTTCTGTTTGATGGTTGAGCGATTAGATTAATATTATATTCATCAAAAGCTTCATCTTCGTTTACCCATGGGTCATATACATCTACATTACAATCAAGGCTGTTAAATTTTTTAATCAAATCAATTACTTTTGTATTTCTAATGTCAGGACAATTTTCTTTGAAAGCTAACCCCATTATTAATATATGTGCACCTTTAATTTTAATATCTTTTTTTTGCATCAACTTTGATACTTGATCCACTATAAACGATCCCATGTTATCGTTTATTCGTCTGCCGGCTAGAATCATCTCAGGCTTATATCCAACCTCTAAAGCTTTATGTGTAAGATAATAAGGATCAACTCCAATACAGTGCCCTCCAACAAGACCAGGATTAAATGGAAGGAAATTCCATTTAGTGCCTGCTGCATCGAGTACAGATTTTGTATCAATATCTAATTCATTAAAAATTAGTGATAGTTCATTAATGAGAGCAATGTTAACGTCTCTTTGAGTATTTTCAATTACCTTCGCAGCTTCTGCAACCTTTATACTACTTGCCATGAAAGTTCCCTCACTAACAATCTCTTGATATAGTGCATCCACTTTCTTTGCAACATCTGGGGTTGATCCAGATGTTACTTTTTTTATATTTGTTATACGATGTTCTTTATCACCTGGATTTATTCTTTCAGGAGAATAGCCACAATAAAATTCTTTATTAAAAGATAGTCCAGATTGTTTTTCGAGAATTGGAACACATACCTCTTCGGTAGCTCCAGGATAAACAGTTGACTCATAGATAACAATATCGCCCTCTTTAAGAATTGCTCCTATAGTCTCGCTAGCACTTTTTAAAGGTGCCAAATCAGGTTTTTTCTCAATATCAATGGGTGTAGGAACTGTAATAATAAAAATTTTACAATCTTCAATATCATTAATATTATTTGTATAACTTAAGTGATGTGCACTGCTCAATTCTTTTTTTGTTGTTTCTAGAGTCTTATCAATACCTTTTTTTAGTTCTTCAATCCTTGATTGATTTATATCAAATCCAAATACCTTTCTCTTTTTGCCAAATTCAACAGCAAGAGGTAAGCCAACATAACCTAAACCAATAACAGCTATCGGTGTATCAATTTGCTGCATATGTTTTCTCCATAAAAATATTGATTAATTATTTTCAAGCCATGCTTGAAACATTAATACATTCCATAATTGATAACTCCAGTTTCGTCTCCCACCTAAGTGCTCTAACCATTTATTTCGAACAAATTCTACATTAAAAAATCCTTCTTCATGTAAACGTCTTTCATCCAATAATGATTCTGCCCAATCTTGTAATGGTCCACGTAACCATTCTGCTAAAGGAACACCAAATCCCATTTTGGGCCTTTCAATTAAATCTTTAGGAACATATTTATATAGAACCTCTCGAAGTGCCCATTTACTAACACCATTACGAATTTTTAATTCAATTGGAAGCGATGCTGAAAATGCAATTACATCAGGATCTAAAAAAGGAACTCTTGTTTCAAGTGATACTGCCATAGCTGCTCGATCGACCTTTGTTAATATATCTGTAGGCAAATAAGATATTAAGTCGTAGGCCATCATAGTTTCAATAGAGTTTAGTCCTTCAAAACGCTCAGTATCATCACTCAGTACTGTTTTGTATTCTGTTGTATTTTTTAACCAGTCTGATGGACTTTGTATTTGAGAAATTAGTTTAAAGTGTAAATCACGAACTGATCTAGATGGTAAAATATTTGCAGTTTTATGAAGTTTATGTCCAATGTTATTAAAATGCTTACTAAAAAAGCTGCTTAATATGCTATTCCATTTTTCTTCCGAAACACTAAATATTATCTTTGATATGAGTTTTTTTAAGCGGTCAGGCGCTTTTAATATTGTATTTAAAGCTTTTTCACTGAAAATATAACGATTGTATCCTCCAAACAACTCATCACCTGCATCACCAGAAAGAGCAACAGTAACTTTTTGCTTAGCGAACTTTGAAACTAGATAAGTTGGTATCTGAGATGAATCTGCAAACGGTTCATCATAAATATTTGGCAAGCTTGGTATAACATCTAATGCATCCCTCTCAGTGACATACTTATCATAGTGATTAGTTCCCAAGTGTTTGGCTACCAAGCTAGCATGCTTTGCTTCATCAAACTCTTTTGAATTAAAACCAATTGTGAATGTATTAACTTTAGACTTAGCATGAGATTGCATTAAAGCTACGATAGTACTTGAATCTATTCCTCCAGATAAAAAAGCTCCCAGAGGAACATCTGACTGCATTTGAGAAGCAACCGCCTCTGATAAAACACTCTCAAGTTGATTAACTGCTTCTATAGGACTTCCAATAAATTTATCAAAATTCTTTTTTTTATAAATATCTTCAAGCGACCAAAAATTATGCTTTTTTAATTCCATTGATGCGGAATTAATTTCAATAATTTGACCAGGCTCTAATTTATAGATATTTTTGTAGATAGAATAAGGAGCTGGTATTGAATTTAATCTTAAAAATAAAGCTAATGAGTTTCTATCAATTTCATTATTGAATCCTTGAAACTTCTTTATAGATTTTAATTCTGAAGCGAAAACAAATTGTTCTTTAACCCATCCATAATATAGAGGCTTCTCACCAATTCTGTCACAGGCAAGGCTTAATTTTTTAGCTTTCTTATCCCATAAAGCAATTGCAAACATTCCTTTTGTTTTGATAAGTGTTTTTTCAAGCCCCCACTCTTCTATGGCAGTTAATAAGGTTTCGGTATCTGAATGACCTTGCCAATTTCTTTTAGAAATTAAATCTAATTGTGAACGAATATGTTTGTGGTTATATATTTCGCCATTAAATATCATGACATGATTTCTAGATGGCGAATGCATAGGCTGATTTCCAGCAGTGCTTAAATCAATTATTGATAATCTAGCATGTGCGAGACCAATTTTATCATCTGACCAAAAGTCTTGATTATCAGGACCACGATGATTTATTGCTTTTGCCATTTCCATTAAGCAAAATGATGGGTTTTGAGTCTCTCCTAAATAACCAGCAATGCCACACATTTATTTACCTTCATAAGATTTCATTACAAAAATATTATGATTTATAACTTTTATTGCAGAAAACCTCTCTATAAAATGTTGCAAATTAGACCTCAAATTTTATTGACTGCTTCTATTTAAAATCAATTTACCATGTTTTAAATATAATTCATAAGCCACCCCAATTATAACAATAACTATAAAAGGAAACTTATATCTAACTGCTGTTCCAAAATTAAATACAACTAAGCCATAAATACTAAATGCGGCAATCAAATATGCAAGCCACTTTAATGCAATTTGTCTATCTAATCTTGAAGTTTTTATAAGCATGTAAATCAAGAAAATAAATATAAATATATTTTCAAAACTCTGAAGAAGCTGTAAGGGGCTGTCTGCCTCCCATGGCAAAGGCTTCATTAAAAAATAAGGTGCTGATTGAAGAGCTATAATAATAAAGTCCTCTATTGTTTGCATATTCTTATATGAGCCTCGATACCCTCCATCCTCAACAAACATATTTAGCCTAGCAATATCTAATATTTCAATTATTGTCATCAAAAATGGTGCTAATGAAGCTATTACAATAATTAAAAATAAATGTCTAAATCTATATATTAAAGAGTCACGCGAAAAGTATAGATGTGCTGCAAAAAAAACTAGGATTAAAAAAAAGTTTTGATATTTAATGAACAATAACGGTATTGAAAATAGTATTGCCAGCATTCTTTTATTTTCTATGAAATATACTACCGATAAAACCATAAATACCAATACTAGTGTATCTCTCAGAGCCAATGAACTATAAAGCAATAAGCTTGGATAAAAAATCATAAATAAAAGAGGCCATCCTCTTAAATTCCTAGATTTATATAACCAAATAATTAAGATTGTTACCATTAATCGATTAAAAAAACCTAAACTTTGTATCGTTTCTATATAAGGCATTGGTATTAATGCCAACATCCAGCTAGAAATTTCAACTGGTCTACTGTCATAAAACTCTAAATTTAAAGAACGAATACTTTGGGTTATATGAAAATATTGCCATTGATCTGGCATGTAACTTGGAGAAAATAAAACATAATTAAGAAAAAAGGGAGTAAAAGCTAAAATTCCTAAAAAGAAAGATAACCATAATGGAATAAATCCCATTCTAAAAGACACCAGTACTACCACCAATATTGATAATAAATTTGCTATGTCATAAAAAAACATTTAATGGTTGACCCTCCACACTTCCTTATATTTTTTAATCATCTTTTCAAAATCAAAGTTATTTACAATTCTCTTACGACAAGATTCTTTTCTATGCATCCAAGACTTTTTATTTAAATTTTTTTCTTTTATTGCTTCAATAGCTCCTTCAGCAAGACCTTTTGGATTTCTAGTATCTACAATCCATCCTGTATTGCCAACTATCAGTGCAGCATCACCAACATTTGTAGTTATACATGGAGTGCTACAAGCCATTGCTTCATTTAAGACATTTGGGAAAGCCTCAGATATAGATGAAAGGATGAATATATCAATTCCATTCATTACAGCTGAAATATCATTTCTTATACCTAATAAATGAACATGGCTACTCAGCCCATTATCAGAAATCAATTTTACAAGTTTTTTATTTTTAGAATCCAAGTTGGTCCCAACAAGAACTGCAGTGAAATTAAATTTATTACAATTTAAATATGCCAAAGATTCTATAAGAGTTTTTTGGTCTTTAAGAGGATCAAAGCTTCCAACGTGTCCAATAACAAAGCCGTCTGGAGATATGCCTATTTCATCTCGAAAATTTCTTTCTAGAGACATATCTTCTTTAAAACTTTTTATATCGTAACCGTTTTGAATAACTATACCTTTAGACTTTTTAAAACCAATTGATTCTTGAATTTCTCTAGATTTTTCAGCACAGTAAATAATTTTTTTGGAATTACAAATGATAGAATTGCATTTAATCTTACAATCAACATTGTTGCAATCTTAGACTTTCCTCTTATCAAAAATGTATGATGTACTCCCCAAAAAATATTTTTAATTCCAGCGCATCTTGCAATAATTCCTCCAATAAGATCTGCATGACTCATCCAAGTTTGAACAACATCTGGTTTAATTTTTTTTATAAGCTTATATAATTTTAATAAGCCAGAAATTTTTATTTTTCCATTTGGGAAATTTAAAGCATGTACAGAAATATTAATTTCTCTTAACAATTTTCCATAATTTTGAGCATCTGTTAAAGAAACAACGGTATGTTCATAGTCCTCATCGAATTGACAAATTCTATACAGCAAAGTTTCAGCACCTCCTCTTTTTAATCCTGTAATAATGTGTAAAACCTTCATCAAATTTCCTTAAAATATCTATTATAAATATTTAAACTTATTTAAATTTATTAAATATATACAGCGCATATTCTTTTATGTTTTGTGGTCCTGTGAAATCAAACGCTTCATTGATATACGGTTTTACTTGATTCCAGTTTTCTTTTTTAAATAATAATTTTTTTACTAACGAAAGTCTGTTTTCCTTTTTGCGTTTATTGATTTCTATAATAGGTAATAATTTATTATTAAGTGCTACTTCAAGAAAGTCCTCTACACCATTAAAAGCAATATATGGATCTGATTGGCTTAGTGAATCATTTCGAATATGCTGAATAAAGCCAGCTTTATTGACTCCAAAAAACATCCATTTTTTTGCAATCCTAAGAATTAACTCAAAATCTTCGTTAAATTTTAGTGACTCATTATATCCACTAATGTTTAATAAAATACTCTTTCTAAAAAGATGATTCGTGATTTGTCCTGGAATTCCATTAATTCGACCAACCAAACAAACGTCTAACTTACCATCTGATTCTAATACCTTAATTATTTTATTTGATTTTTCCAATGACTGTTCAATTCTACTGCAGTAAATTGAAGCATAACTTTCTCCAAGTTGTTCAAGTGCTTCCTGACGCCACTTAATTGAATTTGGTAGTAATTCATCATCAGCATCAATGAAAAGAATAAATTCACCTTTTGCTAAATTTATTCCGTAGTTTCTGGCGCTTGAGGGACCTCCATTTTCTTTTTTTTTATAAATAATTGGTATCTCTGTTTTATCAATATATGAATTAGTAATTATTTGTGCATCATAGTTATCAGATCCGTCATCAATTATTATTACTTCAATAGGTTTTAAGCTTTGATTGATTATTGAGGGTAAAGATCTCTCTAAGTATTCAGCATCATTATATGTTGTAACAACTACGCTTGTTTTACTTATATTGATTAGATTTCTCCTCGGTATCATGTTTGTAATTATTTATGCAGTCAAATAAAAAAGCTCCAAATATTTCCTCGTTAAAATTCTGATAAAACTCTTTTGACCATTTGTGCACATCATCACAATGTTGATTATAAGTTTGTTTATTATTTATCTTTAATAATATATCTTTTAAATCCTTGTAATTATTTATAAATAAATCTCTAAAAGGATATTGGTATTGGTTCAAAAACATTTCTCTAGGTGATGTTTCCACATGCATATCAATAAAAATTGTAGGTATTTTAAGCATGGCTGCATCAAAAGCTGAATTCGAGTTAAAAGTCATATGAAGACTAACTTCATTTATTAAACTAGATATTGTACTTTCATTATCGAAGTATAAAAAATCGTACTCTATATCAATATTAGGACAATCTTTGTGTACAAATCTAGGATGATGTCTAAAAATAATTTCATAATTATTTTCAGATAAAAATTTGGCATTAACGTCAATGATCTTTTTCACAATATCAGCATAATTTTCATTAACTTTTTTATTAAAATCAGGTGTTAGCTGAAGTGTAAAAAGTATTTTTTTATTATTTAATATTTCTTTTTTTTTCGAGTTTAGTGGCTTATTTAAGCCAACTGTAAGTACATTCTTTTCGCTATAATAATTAGATCTATCGCAATCAATTAATATACTTTTGTATTTATTACCGTGTACAAATGCTACTACATTGTTATCTGATATTAGTTTTGGAGGACGCCCATTATTTATATATGAATCCTCACCATCAAAAATATATGCATGCTGATAATCAACTATACAAGAACCTGGATTTATAGCTCTCCATAAGGTCACATTGTTCCATATGAGAGTTATATAGAAGTTGGAATGAAATTTTCTAAAAAAAATTTTTTTTATAATCTTTGAAAGTTTTTTTTCACGTGTATAGACCTGATCCTGTGTTGAAGGCTCTCCATATTTAATATGATAAATTTTTCTGAGAATGATTTGGATTACTTTAATAAAATCAAATGGTACTGACTTCTGATTAATTTTGTAATCTATGTGAGTTCCAAAAGCAGTATCTTCAAATATTATGTGACTTAAATCATTTTTAACACAGAACTTAATCATCGGCTTTAATAGCGTATTCTCCTGATTCTCACCTCTATTAAAGGCTGTAGAGCTTACAAAAACAACATCACAATTTTTGCTAAAAAAAATTAGTTTTAAAAAATAATACATTGAGATAAAGAATCTTTTCCAATTCATAATTACCATTTAACGTAACCCATAATGACTGTTTAATTTAATTATACCTGTGCTCAAAAAAACTAATTCACTAATAACTCAACCTATTATTTTAAATACTCAAAAAAGTTTTAAGAATATTGAGTCCAATTTCACCACTTTTTTCTGGATGAAACTGACAACCCATAACATTGTCTTTAGAAATCACTGCTGATAGATCATTACCTCCATAAATACAGTGTGCAAGAAGATGGTCGTCGTCATTTGGTTTAGAAAAAAAAGAATGAACAAAATATACATTGCTTTTCAAAGGTGTATTTGCTAATAAAGTATTATCCCAACTTTTGTTAAAAGATGTTTCAAGAGCATTCCAACCGATGTGAGGGACTATTAGTGACTCTCCTGCAATATCTTGCGGCGGTATTGGGATAACTTTTCCAGGTATAAGCCCAAGTCCATTAGTATTTCCAAATTCTTCACTTGAGTCCATTAAAAATTGCATGCCAAGACATATCCCAAGCAAAGGTTTACAATGATTTGCTACATCTATAATTGCCTCATCAAAATTATTTTTTTTTAGTTGTTCTATACCTTTAGCGAATGCTCCTACACCTGGAAGAATTAATCTTTCAGCATCATAGATACCTTCAATATTTGAAGCTAATATTACTTTAGCTCCAATAGCTTCAAAACCCCTTGAAACGCTTAAAATATTACCAATACCATAATCTAATATAGTTACTGAATTACTCACCATTCAACCTCACAGGTATATCATTTTGATACATTGCTTTTTTTATACCTAATACAGAATCTCTTTCATAATGAAGAATATCTGCCATTGCGACAGCTTTTACCCCCCCTATATTAACTGCATCTATAAGGTCCTGTGATTTTCCCATACCACCAGATGCAATAACAGGAATGTTTACAACATTTGTAATTGATTTAATTAAATCTAAGTCAAACCCTTTCCTTGTTCCTTCTGCATCTATAGATGTAAGAAGTATCTCGCCCGCTCCAAGTTCTTCAGCTTGTTTTGCCCAGTCTATGGCATTTATATTTGTTCTTTCTCTACCAGAATTAGTATAAACCTCCCAAACTGAATCTGATTGTTTTTTTGCTTCAAGTGATAAAACCATACATTGAGACCCAAAAATTCTTGAAACTTCTCTTATTAAGTTTGGATTTTCTACTGCGGCTGTGCTGATTGCAACTTTATCTGCACCTGCTCTAAGTAAATCTCTTACGTCATCGATACTTCTTATTCCGCCACCAACTGTCATTGGAACAAAGACATCTTTTGCAGCATTCTTAACTATTTCAGTTAATTTGCTTCTACCATACAAACTTGCAACTATATCTATGTATACAATTTCATCTATACCTTCTTTATAATATTTCTCTGCAAAATCATGTGGATCACCCAGAACCCTTAAACCTTCTAAATGTATTCCTTTTATAAGATTTGGTCCTTTGATGTCTAGCCTAGCGATAACACGAATATTTTGCATTCTTTTAATTACTTGAGTCTTTCTTGATTATGCCAAACCGCATGTTTGAGAACCCACTCTCCATCAACTTTTTCCCAAAGATGAGGAGATCTAAATTTGTCCAAAATTGAATGGAATTCACTTTCTGTAAGGGATATGTATTCAAGAAAATCTTTAAAATATTTCTGTGGAAATTCTTCGTCAAACTTTCTAACTAATTGTACCCCTTCTTCTCTTGTAATCTTATTATTTCTAATCTCTTGAGCAGCATCATAGGTTGCTCTTCCAATACCAAATTTTACTAGTGTAGTTAAATAATGAAACATATCTATCTTATCATCTATGCTACTGTACTTTGAATAGGTACCTTCAGTTCTCTCTGTATTTGACTGAAACCCAGTATGCTCGGTAGCATAGTAATAACATTCCTGTGGATCCCAAGGAAGGTAATAACCCAGATAGTGAACCTCAATTCCCTTTGACTCAAGATAATCCGCACTTGGTGGTATGTAAGGTTTGAAGTCATTTAATTTAAAATCTGTTTCGCTTATGATATCTCCAATAGATTTTCCTCCGAGCATAATATTCATTGGGTCATCAACGGAGAAAAACTTTTTGTCCATTGTGGGTATGTAATTCTCATCAGCATCGTTGCCGTACTCTGCTTGATTTTCACCATAAAACACAAGTTTTACATTAAACTTTGCTGCCATCATTGGTCCAATAATTCTTTGGCCAACAATAAAGGGTTGAAATGGATGAAGTAAGTTGGTGAAAGCTTCTTTAGTAAGGTATCTGTGTAATCTTCCATTTGGAGTAAAAAGTATATTGTCTAGTCCTCCCTCATGTATCCAACTTTCAAAATTTTTCCAACCTATCTCAGTATATTTATGAGGCGCCCATGTCACAGTAAGGGGATTCATTCCATATTTATATTTCAATACATGAGAGGCATAAGCACTATCTTTACCGCCACTACCGGGAACAATAACATCATAATCGCCATTATTATTTCTGTGCAGATCACAAAGACTCTTTAATGCTTCATCTCTTTTTTTCCAATCGATATTAGCAGCCTTTGAATCCTGATATCGACATGCGTCACAAATACCTTCCTTATCGAAGTTTATAGTTGCTTTTTCTTCTTCCTTAACATTTTTAAATTCAACTGTAGAATTAGGACGTTGGTTTGAGATAACACAACGCTTGCAAAAAACTACTTCTTCAGGAAGTCCAAAAAATGCTTTAGTCATAAATAATTCCCAGTGATAAAGTTAACTAAAGACCTAAATTGATTCATGATTTTCGGTTTTGATTGCATTCAAATTACTTCTAAGGTCAATAATTCAACATATCTTAACAAATAATTTGTAAATTCAACTATATTAAGTTTAGTTTTTCTATGTTGCGAATGTCTTCAATTGAGTCAATGTCAATGCTTTTATTGGCTTCCATTTCAAACATCGCTGTTTTATTTTGAAGAAATGAAGGATTTTCTCTAAATTTTCTTTTATCAATTATATAAATTGCCCCATTTGGTTTATATGCTAAAGGTAGTTCCTGTCTATTCATACTATGGAATTTATTTGTAAAAGATGATTCTAAAAAGCCATCTTTATTTGCAATAAAGCTTTTTAATATAGAACTATCTGTCTTAGTTACTGAAATCAAAGAATCAGCTTTTAATTCAAGATACTTGTCACATGCTAATTTAATGTCAATACAATTTCTCAAAGGTGATGTTGGCTGAAGTAGAATAAGATATTTAAATTTAATATCTCTTTGTTGAATTTGTTCAAAAGAATCAAGTATGACAGATTCCATTGAAGAGCTGTCTTCTGCTAAATGTGAAGGTCGATTAATACAATCCACTCCTTCTTTTTTTGCAATATCAAGTATAGAAATGTCATCAGAACTTACAAAAATATTCTTTATGTGATCAGATTTAAGTGCTGATTGAATTGTCCATGAGATTAAAGGCTTTCCACCTAAAGGATAGATATTTTTTTTCTCTATTCCTTTTGATCCTCCTCGAGCTGGAATTAGTGCAATAAATGACTTTTTACTCATTTGAGAAATTTGAAATAAAATCGACTTGAGCTTTTTGGTAATCTTCTATTTGGCCAATATCAAGCCAATATTCATGAATTGGAAATACGCTTACTGCAGAGTTATTTTTTTCTAATTCATTGTTGATCAAGTTTGGCATATCTAGGTACTTACCTTTTTCTAGGTTTGCTACTATCTCAGGATTTACCAAATAAATTCCTGCATTTACTTTTGCAACTTGAGTGGGTTTTTCATCAATAGACTCTATATGATGTTCATTTGTTCTAATAACTCCGTATGGAATTTGATGCATATAATTTCGAACACACATTGTAATTAATGACTTAGCTTTCAAATGAAAATCTAATAATTGATTAAAATTTACTTTAGTAAGAATATCTGCATTCATTATAAATATTGGTTTTTTTAGATGGTTATCAGACAAAAGACTTAAGCAGCCTGCTGTTCCAAGTGGTGATTTTTCTTCAAGATATTCAATTGAGCAACCGAAATTTTTCCCTGTTCCAAGATAATCTTGAATCATTTCAGATTTGTAATGGGTTGATATAACAAACTTATGTAGTCCATATTCGATAAAGTTTTCGATTATAGTTTGGATAATTGGCTTTTCACCCACTTTCAGTAACGGTTTTGGACAGTCATCAGTCAGTGGAGTTAGTCTTGTACCAAAGCCCCCTGCCATAAGTAAAACCGTATTTTCTTTGTATGATTGATTTAAATGAGCGCCTGCAGCATGAACTTCAATTATCATCCCATCTTTATTTACAATTGGAATAGCTTGAAGATCATCTTTAAGAATTTTATTTTCAATATCAGATAAATCCTCTTCTTCGGTATATTTTACAAAGTTCTTATTCATAGCTATGGAAATGGGTTCTGATAGATCATTTCCTTTGAGAATTACTCTTCTAATATCGCCATCAGTTAATGTGCCAATCAATGTCTTTGTGCTATTAACAATAAAAAGAATCTTTAATTCGAGTTTATCCAACAATTTTATGCAATCTTTAATTGATAAATTAGATTCTGCAATATTTGAAGAGTGATCTATTATCATATTGTATTATTGAAACCAGCCATCCTTTTCAACCCCTGCTAACGTCATTTCTTTTCTAAGTAATTTTTTAGGTTCTAATTTTGTATCATTTAACACTTTAGCAATTTTGATACCAGCATCTCCTATTCCATATGGATTTATACATTTAAAAGATTGTTCTCTAAAATTTTTATCATTCATGCATTTTTTTACTGCATGATAAATGCTATCTTCGTTGTAATCTGCCTCAATTACATTATCAGCTCTTAATCTACCTTCTTGGCGTGATCCTATATTTACAGTTGGACAGCCAAAGGCAGGGGTTTCCTTGATACCAGACGACGAATTTCCAACACAACACACTTTATTATTGTGGTTATTGGCTAAAGCAAGTATTCCGTGATAATTGTATCTACCAAGAGATGAGTATATTTGAATATTTTTTTCACCTAAAAATTCTTTGTTGTTGAATTCATTAATCGTATCAATAATTTTTCTACCGCCAGCATCATTATTAGGATATGTAATTATAATTTGAGAATCTTCAGAGGCTAGTTTTTTAAGAGTATGTAACGCAGGTTTAATTTGATTTACTGCTTCATGAAATTCTGTTGTAACTGAATGTTGAGTAAATAATATAAGTGGCTTAGCTAAATCTAAATTATAAAGTTCAATTAATTCATCTGGTGTTGCATAATTATTTTCTTGAATAAGATCTATAGCCGGAAACCCAACTGTGTGAACTCTCCATGGAGCTTCACCCATAGCCAATAGTCTATTGCTAGCCTGTTGATTGGTAGTAAAGTGAATATGTGCCAATTTTGTCATAGCATGTCTTACAGAATCATCTAGTGCGCCTCCTTCAGTTATATCGCCGCCTTCGATATGAGCAGTTGGAATATTCATCTGTGTTGCAGCAATAACCGCAGCAAAACCTTCAAACCTGTCGGCATATACAACAAAAATATCAGGTCTAATTTTTGATAGTGCCTCAGCGATTGACAAAACTCCAGTTCCTATTGCCTGTGATGTGGCGAATGGAGAACTCTCATCTAAAAGAATATCTACCTCAGCATGAATCTCAAAACCATCATCATTGATTTCTTGAATTGTGTTACCAAAATTTTTATCTAAATGTGCTCCAGAAACAATCAATCTGTATTCTAAGTCTGGATGATCATGAATAGCTTTAAGAACAGGATATTGCAATCCATATTCTGCTCTATTTCCTGTAAAAACAGCAATAATTTTTTTCATTAGAGACTCCGATGCATATTTTATACTAATTCTCTAAGTCCATCTTTAAGTCTAATACTTGGAGTCCATTTAAAAGTTTCTATTGTTTTAGAGATATCTAATGAAATGCAGGAGGTTGCATTGCTATGTTGGGATTCTTCAACTTTACATTCAGTGATATTTGCAGCCTCAAGAATCATTATTGCCAAATTTTTCATTGAAATATTAGTGCCAGTAGCAACATTATACACGCCTTTTTTTTGTATTTTAGACATTGCAAGCAAACAAGATGTTACATCATTTATATGAATTAAATCTCTTTTGGGTGTTCCGTTAGCTATCGTTACTGAATTAATATTCTTTGATGATATCTGTTTTATTAAATCAGATAAGATATTTTTCCTACTCATTCCAGGACCATAAATATTACTTAACCTAGCTATTATTCCGTCTGCTTTTATAACCAACTTCTCACACTCCAATTTAGAGTATGTATAAGTATTAGTTGCAATTAATTTATCATTTGGATGGTGAGGTGTCAGTGATAAATCTCCATATACTGAAACAGATGAGGCATAAATAATTTTGCAATCAATATTTGATAAAACAAAATTTAATCTATCTAAGTTTTGTTTTACATACTCTTTTTTATTGATATCTGCTTCGGAAATTACATTATTTTCAGCAAGATAAATAATAGATCTATTAGATTCCTCTGGACCAAATGTATCTAATTTTTTTAATGCTTCTTTTATTTCTTTATTTGAGCCTCTGTGGGGTATAAGTCGAACATGAGTATTATCATTACTTGATCGGAGCATTGATTGAAAATAATTTCCAACAAATCCAGTTCCGCCGTATAGACCAACTATGTTCATATACTTATTATAAAGTGCCTATAGATTTTTATTGAATGTCTTTGATTTTAAGTTGTTGTCCAGATGGTATATCATTTGAAGCATTCTTTCCTAAAATTGAATTATAGTTCTCAGCAAGTATTTCACCTGTTCCAGGTCTTTTGACCCAAAGGTTATCTTTAGTAAAAGCTTCTCCTTTTTTTATATTTTTTATAGAAACAACGCTTGCAAAAGCAAACTTAATTGTTGGCATTTCTTCGTCTACTGGTCCTTTTGAGCCGCCTCTTTGCTCAAAAATTGTGTTTGCACCAAGAATTAAATCCTGGGCAGCTTGTGGATCCATTGAATTAATTATATCTGGCCCTTCCCTTTTCATAGAATCAGTAAAATGTCTTTCAAGAATTGAAGCGCCAAGTGCAACCGCACCAAAACAAGCATGATTTGATACAGTATGATCGGATAATCCAATAACTGCATCATGAAAAGTTTCCTCTAGCTCAGTCATAGCACCAAGTCTTACTAAATGATCGGGTGTTGGATAAATATTTGTTGTGTGTAATAAAGCGTATGGGATTTTACTTTTTCTTAATATTTCAACGGCTGGCAGGATAGTATTTAAATCATTCATGCCTGTGCTTAAAATAACTGGTTTTTTGAAGGCAGCTATGTGCTCAATCAAAGGATAATTGTTACATTCTCCTGATCCTATTTTATAACCACAAACACCCATCCTCTCAAGCCTATCAGCAGCTGCTCTTGAAAAAGGAGTACTAATAAAAATTTTACCTCTAGACTCTACATGCTCCTTAAGAGAGATTTCATCTTCTTCATTTAAAGCACATTCTTCCATTATCTGATAAATTGATTTATCTGAATTACCTGGAATCACAGACTTAGCCTCAGATGTCATTTCATCTTCAACCACATGAGTTTGATGCTTAATAACCTCAATGCCAGCATCAATTGCATCATCAGCCAAATTTATAGCATTTTCTAGTGACCCATTATGATTAATTCCTATTTCTGCTATTACAAGCGGAGGATAGTTTACGCCAACCATTCTATTACCTAGTTTAAATTCATTCATATTATTACTCCCAGAAATTTTCCCAATAAAAAATTATTTAAACTTATTCTTATTACATCTTTTGATTAAGATACTGCTCTTTATCAACATATTGAAATTCAGGTATCATTTTAAAAAATTCATCTACAATTAATTTTTTATCCCATTTCTTAGCCGACTTAATTTTATTAATTGCAACCTCAAAACTTTGCAATTTATTATCGTCATATTCAAGTTTGTTTTTAATAATACCTAAATTTTTAAATGCATTTAGATCAAGTTTTTCTTTATCAGTGTAAAACTCTTCAAAGTCTTTTTCACCAGTTGTATCACTTTTAGTAAATAAGCAAGGCCATTTTCCCTCTTTAGGTAATGATTTGATAAGGTCTCTAGCCTCTTCTTCTGTTTTACATACATATGCCTCATATCCAAGATTCTTAAGATATTTAATCAAGATATCTGAAAAGGAAATAAGATGTAATGAGTCGCTTAGCTTAGGAAAAAATATATCTCTATTTTCGCCAAAAATACAACTAAGGAGACATAGCTCTCCACTCTCTTTAGGTGTTACAAAATAACGTTTTATATCACTTGGTGCTGCTATTGGTTGTCTTTTTATAATACGATTGTTGAAACCATCTAATAATGATCCATCACTAAACGCTACATTTGCAAACCTAGCAGTAGATATGTTAATTTCCTCAGATCTGCTCATTAAAAACATTTCCATTATTTTTTTACTAGCGCCCATCATATTAACTGGATTTGCAGCCTTATCAGTGCTGACACAAAAGTATTTTTTTGTTGAATTTTTTATAGATTGTTTGATCGTTTTATCTGTATTAAAAATATTAACATCGATCATTCTAATTAATGTATATGGATTTTCTTCACTGCGAACATGTTTTAAAGCTGACAAATTTAAAACATAATCATATTTGCCATCAGATTTAATAAACGCATCATATTCCAATGAACCTATGTCTAATGTAAAAGTTCTAAATTCTCCATCAATGTAACCAAAGGAACTTCTTATATCTCTCACTAATTCAGTTAAATTGTTTTCATTGATATCAACTACATGAAGTTTTTTTGGGTTACGACTAAATATCTCTTTGACTACCGCTTGACCTATTGAACCTGCCCCTCCAATTACAAGGAATGAAGAAGATGATATTATTTCCTTAAGTTCTATTTCGTGCTTATTTATATCCTCTTCAAAGAGCTCTTTACTTCTTCCAATTAGATTTAGTGCTTTACCTTCATTCATAATTTCTGAAATCCTTATGCATGTGCAGCCATATTTTTAAAATGTTCGTTATTTTTTATCAATTCGTCATAAGTTCCTTGATCAACTATTTTTCCATTATTGATAAAAAATATCTTATTGCACTTTTGAACTGTTTTGAGTCTATGAGCTATTAAGATAATTGTTTTTTGCCCTCCAAAATTATGGATGGCATCCATAATCATTTTTTCTGTAATACCGTCAAGGGAACTAGTTGCTTCATCAAATACAATAACCTCAGCTTTATGATACAGAGCTCTTGCAATACCAATACGCTGACGTTGACCTCCAGATAATTGCACACCTCTTTCTCCAACTTTTGTATAAATACCATCACTCAAGCTGTCAATAAGCTCATTTAAATGGGAAAGTTTAAGAACTTTTTTAACTTGTTCAATATCAATTTGATCGCTAGGAATTCCAAAACCCACATTTTCAGCGATGGTACCTTCTGATAAAAAAATGCTTTGAGCAACAAAACCTATTGAGTTTTGCCATGAACGCCTATTATTATTATCAATAATATTATTATCAATTCTTAATTCACCTTCTTCAGGCTCAATTAGGCCTAACAGAATATCAATAAGTGTTGACTTTCCAGAACCAGATGGCCCTACAATTCCAATAATACTATTTGCCTGTATTTCCATATCAAGTTTGTTTAATGCTGGTTCTTTTTTATTAGGATATGTAAAAGTAATATTTTTAAGAACTATATGTTGTTTTGGATTAAGGTAATTTTCTTCAGCTTTTTGTAATTTTATATTCTCATGAAATGAGTTCTTTAAGTCTTCTTGAATAGCTTCAAAAGCAGGAATATTAGCCCTTATTATTGCAACACTAGAATAAATTTGTTGAAAGGCTGGTAATAATTTTATACTTCCAATTGCATAAACAGAAAGAATAGGAAGAATCATGCCTAAATTTCCATTGTGAGTGGCAATTAAGTACAAAATAAGTAAAATCATCGAACCAAATGCGAGTAACTCAACAAAATATCTTGGAGCCTGTTGTAATGCAGAGTTTGTTCCTTGACTATAGGCAAGCGTTTTACCTGATTTATTAAAGCGATCTATAAAATCATAATCTCTTCCAAGCAATAACAGATCTTTAATACCACCAAAACCTTCATTCATAAGTCGAAAACGTTCCTCATTTACTTGAGATATGGCTATGCCATTTTTATTTAAACGATTCCTAACACCTTTAAAGAGAAAGAAATATGAAATTGCAAAAATGGAAAGACCAATTAATGCTACTTTGGGATCATATAAAAAAATACTAATGCTCATAAGCACTGAAAGTATAATTTTTGAGTTCATGTCCATTAGAGGAACTAAAACTGCTCCAGTAACTCTCATAGTCTCAGTTGCAATTTTTCTAGTTAATTGTGCGCTACTTCCGGATGCATGGAATAACCAGCCCTGCCTTAAATAATGCGTATATAACCTATCGGCTATCTCAGTTCCAATTTTATTTGCAAACATTGCAAGTCCCCAAATAGTAAATATTGAAATTGTCATGGATATAAATAGCATTCCTAAAACACACAGGCCTATCAAAAATACAAATCTTGCTTCTGATGTTATTCCACTTGAAGTGTATATTTCAGCGATAAATGTGTCCTTTTCTAACTGACTCATATCACCAACTAAGGACATAAAAGGAATAATTGAAGCAACACCAAGAATTTCAACAATACTCATAGAGATGACTAAAATTTGGAGCAAGTAAAAGCGTTTACGCTGGTGCGGTGAAAGTAGGTTAAAAAGATTTCTTACTAGCTTGAACATATGTTACTTTCTTATTTATTTAAAAGCATATATGTCAAAAAATTTATTCATGATTCATTCTAATCATTACTTGTGCTATAAAATTCTCGCAAAATAACAACCAAAATACCTGAAAGTAATCCTAAAACAGCTCCTAAGATTGAAATTGAACGCCTGTTAGGTGATATCTTTTCTTCCATTACCTTTGGAGGATCAAGATATGAAAAAACATAAAAATCATTAGCTTCTATTAGGGTTAGCTGTTGCATCTTATTTTGAAGTAACTGAGCTATTACTTCTTTGATTTCTGTATAACTTGTCTGTGCCATTTGAGTATTTAAAAAGTCCATTGCCGCTAGTGCTTCTCTTTTATCATTTGTTCTAAAAAAATCATTAATTTGATTAACAATCAAATTTGTCCATTCTTTAGCTATATAAGGTGATTTATGCTTTACAGAAATCGTAACAAAACCAGTATCGAAATCTTGGTTAAATTCTAAAATCTTTTTAAAATCCTTAAAACTTTTTTGCGGGGTCGGTTTCTTTACCCATTTTTGTGTCTCGCTATTAAATACATTTTTATCGTAAACAATTGTATTGCTTTTAGAATCCCAATAATCCATCGCCATTAAATCAGGTAAAAAAATATTTGGAAGTATATTATCTTCATAAAAACTAAGAGTTCTTAATTTTTTTAATGCTTTTGTTGAATTTCCTGCTGGCTGAGATTTTATGTTAATACCGGCAAGGCTTGCCAATCCCCCAATGTTCTGCATTGATTGATTTGTAGTGCCTTCAGAAACAACTGGGCTAAGTATAGCCTCTGATTGATATACATTTGGCAAACTTAAACTTACTATTACAGCAATTATTGACAATGCTAATGTCAAAGATACAACAGTGTTTTTACCTTCCCACAAAGCATCAAAAAGTTTTTTTAGGTCTATTTCATCCACATTATCGTTCAAGTTTTTTTTCATGGCAGTAATTATACAATTTTATTTTTCAACATGTTATCAATCATTTAATTCAATAAAAGTCTCATAGAAAAATAATTCTTCATTCCTTTTGAAAGCAATACAAATGTAGCGCATAAATTTTTAGTATTAATTTATTCAGATTTGAAATTATTAAAAACAAAGGATGTGTAATAAATCTAGGAAAAGTAATCAAAAAAATAAATATATAGGATGATGCTGAGCCAGAAAATTCATTATTTGCTTTTGAATCTGCTAAAGCTGATACAATTTCGCTTTTTAAGGCTGTGTTTTCTTGCATTAAAACAAGCTTATCTACTCGCATAATACTCTTATAAAAAAAATCAATATAATTTAGCTTTCCTATACAAAATGATATAAATCCTATACGAGACTTTAATTTGTGAAGAAGTCTTTCACGATAGCAAAATTGACGAACCCTAGCTTTGGTTCCATAGACATTTGGATTTAAGTCCATATTCTCAATATCCGAGACATTACTCGATAATTCTTTTACTTTATGAGAATAACCATCACCTCCATATTCAATATCTGCACCTTTTTCAACAAATCTATCTTTAAAAAATCCAAGCTTCCCCTTTTGGAGCATATAAAGAGTCACATCTAAGTGTACATAAGCATTTCCAGTACTTTTATTCATAAGTTCAGAGATGTTTAATGTTTTTAGAGATTCAACACGATAAATAAATCCTGTCATATATGTGGATAATGGACTCAAAGCCACATAATTATGAATGCTACAACATGAAATTTTCGAACTAGGTTTCCAATAATAATTACTTTTTAATTTATCAAAGACAGAACATGCTATAACTTGAGTAGATTCTTCTAAGTTTTCAAGAAAATTTAATATATTTTTGTATTCCTCGCAGTTTACTCTATCTTCATCAGACAAAAGCATACAAAATTTTGCGTTACTTTCGTTGAAAAGCTTTTTTATATTTGAATTAGGGCCTTTATTTGATTTAAAAGAATCATAATTTACTCTTACATAATTATATCGATATTTTTCTAGGGAAGGTTCAAAGCCATTAGAATTACATCTTACTGTTAGCCTATCATCATCGCAGGCCAAAACACTCTCAATTGCTGCTTTAGCACTATCGGGCCTATTATAAGTAGGAATTAATATTTCCAAAACCTCTTTCATTATTTATAAAGTTTTGTATGAATTTATGAACATTTAAATTAAATTATATTATATCTATAACTGGATAATTATATTATTACTTTATAGTAAGTTGAGATATAGAATCATATATAATACGGTCATTAAAATATTAATTATGCAACCAAATTAGTGTAACCATTGTGAGAGACTTTTATAAAAATAAAAAAATTCTTATCACTGGATCTTCAGGTTTTGTAGGATCTTGGCTTGCAATAACATTAAATCAGATGGGCGCTAAGGTATACGGTATCAGCTTAGAACCGAATACCTCTCCAAGTTTATTTAAATTAATTAATCTTGAGGAAAAAATTAAACAAGAATATATCAATATATGTGACTTTAAACTTTTATCAAAAGCCATAAAAGAGATTTCACCAGATATAGTGTTTCATTTAGCCGCCCAACCTTTAGTCAGAGAAAGTTACTTTAAGACCATTGAAACATTCAATACAAATGTGATGGGTACATTAAATGTTCTTGAGTCATGCAAGAATATAGATACTAATATTAATCTTGTTTGTATAACAACTGATAAATGCTATGAAAACGAAGAACATGGAGAAAGATTTATTGAATCAGATCCTTTAGGAGGTAAAGATCCATATAGCGCATCCAAAGCTTGCGCAGAAATAGTTACAAAATCACATGCTTTATCATTTAATAACCTCAGGTTATGTACTGCTAGAGCAGGAAACATTATAGGTGGTGGAGATTGGGCAAAAGATAGAATTATTACAGACATTGTTGAATCAATTTCTAAAGAAAATGATATCGTTATAAGAAGTCCAAAATCTATTAGGCCATGGCAACATATTATTGATGTAGTGAATGGATACTTAAAATTAGCTATATATAACGAAAACAAAGTTGAGGTTTTTAATGCATTTAACTTTGGTCCACTTGAAGAAAATGAGATTAATGTTGAAACTTTAGCAAATAAATTTATTTCAAATTGGAATTTATCTAAATCTTCTTTGGTGTTAGATCAGAATGAAAATCCGCCAGAATCAAAAATATTAAGATTGGATTCAAGCAAATCAATGGAAGTATTAGATTGGAAACCTTTAATGGACATTGAAAACACTATTAAGGAAACAGCAATTTGGTATGAAAATTTCTATTCTGGAAAAGAAATTTATGAATTTACTATTAGACAAATTAATAAATATTTAGATTAGTTCTGTAATGTTTTCTAGATAATAATCTGGGTGATCATCACATTTTCCATATCCCCAACTAGCATAAGCAAATTTAATATTATTTTTTTTTGAAGCTACGTGGTCACCATTAGTATCTCCAATGTAAATTGCAGAATCAGATTTAATACCTAATGATTTGATTGTATTTGAAATTAATAAAGTTTTGTTTTCAATAGTTGGATCATTCTGATCTACAGAAAAATAGTTATCAAAAAACTTCAAAATATCTGCATTTTTTAGCATTCTTGATGTAGGTGATAGTCTTTTATTGGTAATTAGTATCATTTTCTTTTTTTTGTATAATTTCTCAAGTGTCTCTTTTACATCATCATACAATTTAGTCTCATAACAATATTTATGGTCATAAAGTTCAATAAAATCATTGATGATTAGATCAATTTTATCGTGATCTTTTGATTGTATTAGAATTTCTAATGTATCTTTAATCGGAGGTCCAATTATTAATTCTGATATTTCTTTTTGTATTTCTATATTGTTCTTTTGTATAGCTTTTTTAAAGCAAGTAATAATCTGAGGTGCCGAGTCAAAAAGAGTTCCATCTAAATCAAAAATTAAGACATCTTCTTCAATAAGCATTAAAAATTATTTATATTCAGATATAAAAAGATCAATGCTGCTATAAAGATGATCAATCATTTCATCTGTTAATCCATGATGGCATGCCAGAAGGATTCCTTGTTTCATTACTCTATCTGCATTTGGAAAATCATCAGGATTTCCTACATAATTTACATTTTTCATCATAGGTTGTCTGAGAACATTTCCAGTAAAGACAACTCTTGTCTGAATATTTCTTTTTTCAAGAAAAATTTGCATGTCGGTTCTATTAAAAGGAGCATTCTCATTAACAATCATTGGGAAAGCTAACCAACACGTAAAAGCCTTTGAGTTTTGTTTTGGTAATGAGAAAAATTGATCGTATTTACTTAAAAAATCTAGATGAGATTTAAAGTGCCTGTTCCTTAATTCCATATTTTTGTCAAGTTTATCAAATTGAATTAGAGCAAAAGCTGCGCTTATTTCTGAAGGCTCAAGCTGATATCCAAGTTCTTCAAAAACAAATTTTGCATCATATTGGATTCCTTCTAAATCAATATTAAATCTATTTTCAATTGCTTCACTTTCAACAAATAGTGAGGAACTTCTTCCCCAAGATCTCAGCAAACTGCATTTGTCTGCAAGTTTTTTATCAGATGTTGCTATCATCCCACCATTTCCAGCTCCATTGATTATGTGAGAACCATAAAAACTAGTTATTACGACATCAGCAAAACTTCCAGTAGAAATTCCATCATATGTTGCTCCAATTGTATCTGCAGAATCAACTAGAATTTTTAAGTCATGTTTATCTGCTAATTCTCTTATATATGGCCACTCACAAATATTGCCCATTAAGTCAGGTGCAACAATTGCACTAGTATTTTCAGTAATTTTTGATTCTATTTGAGTTTCATCAATACAATACGTATCGGGCTTAACATCAACAAAAACAGGAACTAATTTATTGTTAACAATGCTTGCAACAGTTGTTCCAAAAGTTAAAGCCGGGGTAATTACTTCTGAGCCCTTAGGTAAATTTAATGCTTCTACACTTAAATATAAGGCAGAAGAGCCTGAGTTAACCATAATGCCATAATCTTTGGAATACTTTGCAGCAACTTTTGACTCAAACTCCCTTACATTTTTTGACATTTGAGTAGTTGTCTTTAATACATTTATAACGGCATCTATTTCTTCTTCACCATGAACAGTAGAACCATACGGAACTCTTATAAATTCTTCCATTTTAAACCTTTAAATTTTAAATAATATTAATATGGCTAATTATAAATCAAAAAAAAATATTAAGAAGTTATTTATTTTTAAGTATAAATAAAAATTACATATTTTTATTTATTGCTTTAAAATATCAGCCAATTTTGGTGTAATGAAAATATGAAGGCTGTAATTTTAGCTGGTGGATTAGGTACAAGACTGTCTGAAGAAACATATGACAAGCCTAAGCCTATGGTTGAAATTGGTGGAAAACCTATCTTGTGGCATATCATGAAGATTTATGCATCTCATGGAATTAAGGATTTTTTAATTTGTTGTGGTTACAAAGGTTATTATATTAAAGAATATTTTTATAATTATGCGCTTCATAACTCAAATATTGAATTTAAGTTATCAGAGAATGATTTTAAATTATCAAATAATAGTGCAGAAGATTGGTCTGTAAAATGTGTTGATACTGGACAATCTACTCAAACTGGCGGTAGATTAAAAAGAATTGAAAAATACATTAATCCTGGTGAAACTTTCTGTTTCACATACGGTGATGGTGTTGGCGATGTCAACATAACTGATGTAATTAAAAACCATAAATCATCAAAAAAATTAGCCACGGTTACTGCGGTTAACCCTCCTGGTAGATTTGGTGTCTTAGACATCGATGAAAGTGGAAATGTAGTTAAATTTGATGAAAAACCAAAAAAAGGTCAAACTTGGATCAATGGTGGGTTTTTTGTTCTTGAAACTGGAATATTTAAATATATTAAGGGTGATGACATGCCGTGGGAAGAAGATCCCCTGAAAACTATTACAAATGAAAAACAATTAAATTCATATAAACATCATGGGTTTTGGCAACCAATGGATACGATTAGGGAAAGAACAATTCTTGAAGATTTGCACTCATCAAACAAAGCCCCCTGGGTTACATGGTAGACAAAGATAATATTTTTTAAAGTTATTTAAAGCATAGGTGATTAATTGAATACTATTGAACTAGCAAAAAATATTAGAAAACATGTTCTCAAAATGACCAGTAAGGGTAAAAGCTCTCATGTAGGTTCTGCGCTATCTATTGCTGATATTTTAGCTGTGCTCTATACAAACATGAATATTAATCCAAAGGATCCTATTGATCCTAAAAGAGACAGATTCATTTTAAGTAAGGGACATGCAGGAGCTGCTGTATATGCTGTGCTTGCAGAACTAGGATTCTTTTCAAAAGAAATTTTAGATACCCATTATCAAGATGGATCGATATTAAGTGGTCATGTTTCTCACAAAGGAGTTCCAGGGGTTGAGTTTTCAACAGGATCTCTTGGACATGGATTATCTGTAGCATCTGGGTTTGCACTTGCTGCAAAAAGAAAATCTCTAAACTTTAAATCATATGTCCTGCTAAGTGATGGTGAGCTTGATGAAGGATCTAATTGGGAAGCAATATTATTTGCTCCGCATCATAATCTAGATAACCTAACATGCATTGTTGATTACAATAAGCTTCAAAGTCTTACAAGTGTTGAAGAAACATTAAATCTAGAACCGCTAAAAGATAAGATAACATCTTTTGGTTGGAATGTTATCGATATTGATGGTCATAATCATGACGAATTACAGGAATCTATTAAAAAGAATACCTCAAAGCCAAAATTTATAATTGCAAATACTATTAAAGGAAAAGGAATTAGCTTTATGGAAAATAAGGTTGTTTGGCACTATAAAAGCGCAAATGAAGAAGAACTTGAGAAAGGCCTTAATGAGCTAGAGGAATGAAATTGTGAGAGATGCATTTATAGAGTCACTATCAAACATAGCAAATAATGACAAAAATATTTTTTTAATCACTGGGGATTTAGGTTATGGTGTTTTGGATGATTTTGCTGAAAAATTCCCTTCACAATTTTTGAATGTTGGTGTTGCTGAACAGAATATGACGGGTATTGCTGTAGGCATGGCTTTGAATGGCTATAAGGTGTTTACATATTCAATAGCAAATTTCACTACATTAAGATGCCTTGAGCAAATTAGAAATGATGCTTGTTATCATAATGCGAATGTAAATATAGTAAGTATTGGAGGAGGATTTGGTTATGGTGGATTAGGAATGTCTCATCATGCAACTGAGGATTTAAGCATTATTAGAGCTTTACCAAATATTGAACTTATAGCTCCTGGTGATGACTATGAAACAATCGAAGCGACAAAGTACGTAGCAAATTCAAATAAGCCTAGTTACTTGAGGCTTGAAAGATCATCTCATATTCACGAATTAAACCTAGACACTGATTTTGAGTATGGAAAAATAAGAAAAATAAATGATGGCAAAGATATTGCAATATTATGTTCTGGGGGTGTAACTAAAGTTGCAATGAATGCAGCAAATACTCTTAAAAAACAAAAGATTTCATTGGGTGTTTATAGTGTGCATAGCTTAAAGTCAATTGATTTAAAGTCTATATCAGAGATCTTTGAAAAATATTCTGGTGTTATAACTATAGAAGAAAATAATCTAATGGGTGGGCTTGGTTCCGCAATTAGTGAGATCTGTGTTGATAATAAGATATATCCAAAATCGTTTAAAAGAATGGGGCTTAAAGATATTTATTCATCAGTTGTTGGCAGTCAAGAATTTTTAAGAGATTTTTATAACTTGGGTGAGGAAGACTTAATTAATAATGTTTTAAAAATGCTTGATAGCTAAGTTATAACTGTTTATTTGAATATTAAAATGTTTTTCTGTAAAACATATAGACGATGTTAACAGAACCCTATAATGATTTATGATTAATCATTTTAATAATGGACTCTGATAAAGATATTTTTTGTCTAATTCCAAAACATTCTTGAATTTTTTTACAATTTGGGACATATACAGATTTTTTTAAATTTATGCTGTTAATGTTTTGTATCTCAACTTCTAAATCTTTATTTGATAAATCAATTATTAGCATAGCAAGCTCCTTTATTGAAATACTATCTTCTGATCCTATGTTATAAGTTGTTTTGTTAAATTTGTCATTTCTTAAGATCTCCAAAATCCATTCTGACATGTCGTCTTGATCAAGATATGATCTGACTGACTTTCCATCTCCTTTTATGATTATATCTTTGTCATCAATAACATTTTGAACAAAATTTCCAATTGCAAAGTGAACATTAAATGGCAGATGAATGCCGGAAAAACAAAAACATCTAGCTATTGATATATTTAATCCATGTTCATCATGATATAAAGAACATAAATGCTCAGCTGTTTGTTTTGCTATTGAATAAACATTATGAGACTCTAAATTATTTGTATTGCCATTAAAATCCTCACTGAATTGATTCATATTTGGCAGCATCTCACCATATACAGCCCCAGAGCTAATAAATAAAAGCTTGGCATTAGGTAATTTTTTTCTTACAAATTCCAAAATATTCCTAGTTCCATTGACAATCTGATCGAATCTGTCGATATGTTTTAAGTTTGAAATATTTGTTGAGTCTGCTGCTGCATGAACAACATGAGAAAAGTTATGACCTTCAAGTTGTGTCATATCATTTAAAATATCAGCACTAATATACTTTACATTTTCTAGCTGCTTAAATTCTGGGTTGTCAGCTAAAAAAGAATCTGCAGACCTTCCAACAATTGTAATTTGGTTAATATCTGAAATATTATTGGTCTTAATATGATTAATAAAAGCTTTACCAAAAAAGCCAGTTCCGCCAATGAATAAGATATTCATCATACAATTTTCCTTATAAACCTCTGCCTAAAATTTTACTTCTTAAGGATTTATTTTCTGAAAAGGGCCCATCTACATTTTCTATCGTGAGTTGTTCATCTGCAGCTATATTAGTTTTTAAAACTTCTCCATTAAAAACTTCTCTGCATGATAATTGTCCTTTGTGTAAAGGTATTGCTAAATAGAAATATTTTTCAAAATTATCATGATTAATGACTAGGCCTTTCTTAAGATCTTGCTTTGCATAAATGCCTCTAACAAGAGCATCTAAATATTTTGTTTCATTTTTTGGAATTGGCCTTCTCTGATTATTTATTCCGCCTGCCATATCTACAGCTTTATGATAGGATTTAAACCACTCATCGCTTTGTTCAGGCAACATACAATATTTTTGAACAGTATGTTCTGGCCATTCAATATCAATATGTCTTTCCCATGTTCTTACTCCTTTAGCATATGACATCAACATTGATGATGAACAGTCATGGTATTCATGTGAAGAAAATCCAATAATATTATTAGGATATCTATTTTTTAAGTAATCAATTTGATCAAGATGCAATTGATCATCCTCAGTTGGATACAGTGACACGCAATGATTAATACATAAAGGTATTTCTCTTTTTGAAAAAAAAGAAACCAAATCATCTAAATCTTTTTCAGAAGCACCCCCAGAAGACACAATTACTGGTCTTCTAGTAGTTGCTATTTTTTCAATTAGTGGCCAATCATTCATATCTGAGCTAGCTATCTTTATAATTGGAAGGTCAAATTCTTCACATAAATCGACAGAATCTTCATCAAATGGTGTAGACATAGGTATGCAACCTAAATTCTTAATTTCATCAATAAGTATCTTATATTCTTCTTTTTTCATCTCTTTGGCTTCAGTTTTTTCAATGTAATAAAGAGGTTTTTCTTTAGATGATTTAATGCCCTTAAAGCTTTGATGTACAAAACTATCCATTTTTCTGAATTGAAGTTTTACAGCAGTCCTAACGTTATTCTGCCTTGCAACCACTGCATGGTCTCTTATAAGTTTTAAACCTCTATCTATATCACCACAATGATTATTAGCAGCTTCCAGGACAAATAAGTTTCCAAAAATATTCATATGTTCTTGATTTATAGCCATAATAAATAAATCAGAATTTCTTTTTAATACAATATGCGGTAGGTGTTAAACACCAATCAAATTTTTTAAGTTCAATATTAATATCTTTCTCTTTACAAAACTGATCAAAAGCGGTCGCTTCTCCACCCCATGGCACTAAACCATATTCGTCAAAGACAATTACACCTCCAGGGACTACTAAATCCCATAATTTGTTGAGGGTATAATAGGTTGGATCATATAGATCAAGATCAAAATGAAGTAAATTTATTCTAAGACCAGGAGTTTCTTCAAGAAATTTGTCCATAATATCCTGAACTCTTCCTTTAATTAATTTTGATCTTTCTCTTGCAAGAATATTGTCAAGATTTGCAAGCCTGCAAAGTTCAAAAATCTCTTCCTCAACTTTTTCAGCAGACCATCCCCCTGTTTTCTTATCGTTATTTTCATCATTTAATGTCTTACCGTCTTTTTCATTGAAATCTGTTAGGCCCTCAAAAGAATCAAATCCATAAACTTTTTTTGAAGTGTCTGTTGGGCAAAATATCTCTAAAAATTTGTGAAAAGCAAAGAACGAAACACCTCTTGAAACTCCTAGTTCTACTATACTTCCAGGTATTCCAATTGTCATTTTAAACAATTCATAATGAGCTAAATATCTAATCATTAGAATCCTTTTGGTATAAGCCTGCCAATGAGTCATTTTATGTAATTCTGAATGGGGAAACCTCTTGCTTAGTTCATCTAACAATTCCCAGTATTTTCTGTCCTTCTCAGAATGGACGCCATACATTTGTTCAAGTGGAGCATCAAATTCTGTTAAATTCCATATATCAGCGCTCATATTTTTTGCCCTATGTATTAAGTGTTAGGTAGTCTATAGATTGTTGTGAAACTTGTCCAGGCTTGTAGTTATTAGCTATAAATTCCTCATCATCAAAGTCAACAAACCTTAATTGTATGGTAAATCTTGATCTATTTTTATCTGTAATTGGAAGAGATTTATGTAATGAACTAAAAGAAAAAAATAGTGCTGATCCTTTACTCATGCTTTCAACTCTTAATGCTCTTTCAGTTGGTATAGTGTCATCTAATTTGACTGCGTCTGCATATGATTCGTATTTTTCACCAGCTTTTGTCTTGTAAATCTTTAAGTCATTTTTTTGAAAAGGTATTATTTCGAGTCCTCCCATGCTTGGTTTAAGTCCAGTAATTGGTATCCATACAACAACAGCATTCTTTGAGGATACTGAAAACCAATAATCTTGATGCCAATCAAATAAATACTTTTCATCACCTCTTGAGTCTATTCTGCAGTTAATATCAATTAAAGCTGGATTATTAATATTACAGACCTTTTTTAAACTTGATTTCATCAGATCAGAATAGGCCATAGATGATATTGATGGTAAATACTTAAAACCATTGTAGATTGAGCTACCCTTTTCCCTATTGCTGTAAGAATAATGATTCCAAAGGTCATCTAAATTATTAAAATCATTTTTTTTGTCTAAGTTGTTACCAATTTTTAATAATTCATTTGTAATATTTGAGATATTTTGGTCTGAAATAGCACCCTTAACTATCTTAAAGCCATGATCATTATATTCGTACATGGATGTATTTTATTACTTTTAATATATATTTAAAAATCTTGGGATGATTTTCTTATTTCTTCTAACTTATCCTGACTTAAGAATGGAAACATATCATCAAGTTCAGGAGTTATAAATTCACCATCTTTATCTATTCTCGATTTTAATTTAGGACAGAATTCTTGTTCATTATCAATTATAAGTTCTATTAATGCTGGTCCCTTTTTTTCAAGAATTCCCTTAATATTTTTTAATTTTGCGTATGAATTAATCTTATATGAAGGAATGCCATATGCCTTTGAAACTTTTGAAAAATCTGGAAAGTCTATACCGCTTTTTGGATCAGATCCAAAAACTGTTTTAAAAAAGTTTTTGTGAGTAGACATAATTGATAAATAACCACCATTATTCAATAAAATAATTTTTAAATTAAGCTTTAATGATTTTAAAGTCTGTAATTCTTGTATATTCATTTGAAGACTTCCATCACCAGCAAAACAAATAATTCTAGAATTATTTCTATTGGCCCCAATAGCTGCACCAATTGATGCAGGAAGATCATAGCCCATTGATGCAGATCCTGAGTTACTAAATAGTCTTTGGTTCTTTTTAATTTCTATTGATTGAAATGGGATTATACAAGCCGAAGCATTTCCACATACAATAATGTCACTTTCTTTTAAGAGATCTGAGATTTTAAACATAGCTCTATATGGATTTATAAAACCCTTTTTTTCTTTTTTAAAATCTTCATTTATGATGGAGTATTTTTTGCCGATATCATTACACCATTTAAGCCACCTGCTATATTTGTTATTTTTCTTTGATTGAATAAAATTCGATGAGGCTCTAAAGAAATCTTTTAAATCAAGATTTATCTGCATATGCGTATTTAAATAAAACTTATTTAATTCAGACTTATCTATATCTACATGAACTATCTTTGCATTTTTTGCAAAGCCGGAAAAATTAAATCCTGTTTGTCTTATATTTAACCTGGATCCCAATACAAGCAGTAAGTCAGCATTTTGAAGACAAATGTTTCCAGACCTTGTTCCAATAGTCCCAGGACGACCTGCAAAATAGTTTGACTTGGATTCTATTATATCGTGGGTCCAAGCTGTTGTTATCGGTATACCAAATCTTTTAGAGAATTTAATGAGTTCTTTTGAAGTTGATGAGAGTCTTATTCCAGTTCCAGCAAGTATAAGCGGTTTCGAGGATTCATTGAGCAAAAGATTTAATTTTTGAAATGTCTTTTTATACTTGTTTGAATTAAATTTTGAAGCTTTTGAAAAATTTTTAAAAATTAATTTTGTTTTTTGCATTTGAATGTCAGATGGTATGTCTATCCAAACAGGTCCAGGTCTACCATTAGATGCCTCATACAATGCCTGAGGTAATTTCGTCTCTAATTCTGATGCTTTTTTAATTCCAATGACAAATTTACAAATTGGTTTAGCAATTTCTTCAATATTAGCTTCTTGATCTCCTAATTGTCTTAAATTTTTATCAGTATAACTCCTAACTAAAGTTTCATTTTTAACTTGCCCAGAAATAATGACCATAGGAATTGAATCAGTAAATGCACCAAAAACACCATTTAAAGAGTTTATGCCGCCAGGACCGCTTGTTACATTTACGATTGCTGGTTTATTGGTAATTCGAGCGTATCCCTCTGCAGCCATTGCACACGCTTGTTCATGGTGCATATAACAAATATGATTTCCATAAACATCATGAAAGGCTTTGTTTAAAAACATTGCCCCACCCCCAGTAACAGAAAAAACTCGCTCAATTCCTTTCTTTTTTAGATACCTTGCTATTTGATCAGATATATTGAGCATAATTATCTAAATATGGTACCCGAGGCCGGACTTGAACCGGCACGATATTTCTATCGAGGGATTTTAAGTCCCTTGTGTCTACCAATTCCACCAC
>MDTB01223854.1_pt1 | contig 51776 bp, 51 predicted proteins | sample 811161 | NCBI WGS metagenome assembly MDTB01 (sample SAMN05326650, study PRJNA326480) | marine metagenome | isolation source: seawater | place: Mediterranean Sea | collected 2009
AACTTATAAAATCAATCATTCGGGGCGTAGCGCAGTCTGGTAGCGCATCTGGTTTGGGACCAGAGGGTCGCAGGTTCAAATCCTGCCGCCCCGACCATTTTTATGAAAATACAAAAAGTTGTTATTATTGGTTCGGGAACAATGGGAAGCGGGATAGCAGCGCATTTATGCAATGCTAATATTCCTGTTGTACTACTTGATTTGAAAACAGAAATTGCTGAAAAGGCTAAAGAAAGAATATTAAAATCTCGACCACCGCTGCTTTTTGAAAGATCAAAAATAAATATTTTAAAAACAGGAAACATATCAGATGATTTTGAAAATGTTTCAGATGCAGATTGGATTATCGAAGCTGTGGTAGAAAGAATAGATATTAAGCATAGTATATATGCACAAATATTCGAAAAAAGAAAAAAAGAATCTATTGTTTCTTCTAATACTTCCACTATCCCTTTAAAAATTCTTTCTCAAAAATTATCGATTTCAGATAAAAAAGATTTTTGTATAACCCATTTTTTTAATCCAGTTCGATACATGGGTCTTCTTGAAATTGTAAGGGAAGAATTGAACGATAAGAAAAAAATTAATTTATTAAAAAGTTTCTGTGAAAGTATTTTAGGAAAAGGGGTAATTGTATGTGGAGATACACCTGGTTTTTTAGGTAATAGAATTGGTGTTTACGCGATGCAAGTAGCTATGACCGAAGCAATAAAAATGAATTTATCAATCGAAGAAGCAGACGCTGTTTTCGGCAGACCAATGGGAATACCTAAAACTGGTGTTTTTGCATTGTATGATTTAATCGGAATAGATTTAATGTCGGATGTATTAAAAAGTTTCAAAAAAGAATTGCCCAATAATGATGACTTCTTAAAAGTTACCGATGGTATACCAATAATACAAAAATTAATTGAAACCGGTTACACTGGAAGAAAAGGTAAAGGAGGCTTCTATAGAATCAATAAGTCTGATGGAAAGAAAATCTTAGAGGCTCTTGATTTGAATAAAAATAAATATTTTCCGGTTAAAAAGATAGATCTTCAAATAAACAAAGTAAATCTTTTAGATTTAATTAACAGAAATGATAAATATGGAGAGTATGCTTGGTCAGTAATATCAAAAATAATATTATATTCTTCGTCGTTAATACCACAAATAACAAAGGAATATAACGATATAGATGAAGCATTAAGACTTGGATTCAATTGGTCAATGGGCCCTTTTGAAATGTTAGAGTCCATAGGACTTGATAATTTCTTCGTTAAAATTGGCAATTCAAAAAAGAATGATTTTCTAAATAATTTAAAGAAAAAAAATTTAAAGAAGTTTTATGATCAAAGACAAAAATATACAAACATTGAAACATTAGGAAAAATAAAAAAATCCGCTGTTAAATTAGACAAAAATGACTCTGCAGAAATTTATAGATTTAAAGATTTTAATATAGTTGAGTTTAAAACTAAAGCTAATGCCCTGGATTATAATTCAATGGATGCATTAATGCGGGCTACAGACAAACCTCTAATTATAATTAATGAAAGTATGCAATTTTCAGCCGGAGTAAATTTAAATTATGTTATGGAATTTATTAAAAAGAAAGATTTAAAATCAGTTGAAAAATTTATAAAATATTTCCAAAAAACTTGCGCCCATTTAAAATATTCCAATAATCTAGTTATATCTGCGCCGTCAGGTCTAGCATTGGGAGGTGGAGAAGAAGTTTTGCTTCAAAGCAACTTTGTCGTCTCTCATACCAATATTGTAATGGGTCTAGTTGAAACGATAGTTGGATTAGTACCAGCTGGTGGGGGATGTAAAGAATTATTATGGAGATGGACACAAAGTGACGAGGGAAAAAAAGATCCTGATTTTGGACCATTGAAAGTTTTTGATATTATTGGTTATGCAAAAACTGCATCATCACCTCAAGAGGCACGACCTCTCTTATTTCTAGACTCAAACCATGAAGTAATAATTAATAGAAACAACCTTTTACCAGTTGCCAGATCTTTTATTGAAAAAAATAAGAACTTTAAACCTCCAAAAAAATGTAAATTTAAATTGTCAGGCGAAAAAGTAAGAAAAAAAATGGAAAAAGTTCTTGATGATTTATATAATAGTAAAAAAATCTTAGATCATGGTATGGTAGTAGGGAAAGAATTGTCATATGTTTTAAGTGGTGGTGATACAGATTTAAGTAAGGAAATTGATGAGGGCCAAATGTATAAGTTAGAATTAGATAGTTTTATGAAATTATTAGAAACACCAAATACCCAAAAAAGAATAATTCATACATTGAAAACTGGAAAACCATTAATTAATTAAATGACTACATATAACGCACCAGTTGATGAAATGATGTTTTTATTTGACAACTTAAAAGATAACAAAAATTATAATGAAATTGACAAACTAAAAGAAATTAATTCAGATTTGGTTAAAGATATTTTAGTTGAAGCAGCAAAAATTAATAAAGAAATAATTTTACCTTTAGCAAAAACTGGTGATGAAACTCCATGTGTTTATGAAAATGGAATTGTCAGATCACCACCAGGTTACAAAGAGGCATATAAAAAATTTATTGCAGATGGATGGACCTCTTTATCTTGTGATCCTAAGTATGGGGGGCAGGGCATGCCGAAAACAGTGAGTACTTTTTTTGAAGAAATGCTTTCTTCTTCTAGTTTATCCTTCAAGTTATATAGCGAATTAAGTATTGGTGCTTATAATTGTATTCTTCATCATGCTGATCAAAAAATAAAAGATAAGTTCTTACCCAAAATTGTTGAAGGCAAATGGAGTGGAACTATGTGCTTAACAGAATCTCATTGTGGTACAGATCTTGGCCTTTTAAAAACAAAAGCTTTAAAACAAAAAGATGGATCGTATAAAATTACAGGACAGAAAATATTCATCACCTCAGGTGATCACGATTTGACAGAAAACATTATTCATCTTGTTTTGGCTCGAATACCCGGTTCTCCTTCTGGCACAAAAGGTATAAGTTTATTTTTAGTTCCAAAATATATTGTTAAAGATGATGGAACAATTGGTTCCCGAAATGGTGTTAACACTGGATCAATAGAAACTAAAATGGGTATTAAGGGATCACCAACCTGTGTTCTAAATTTTGAAAATGCAAACGGATATATGATCGGACCTGAAAATAAAGGATTGAATTCAATGTTTACCATGATGAATTTAGAGAGAATCATCGTTGGAATTCAGGGTCTTGGAATAGCTGAAACTGCTTATCAAAATGCAGTTGCTTACGCTAAAGAGCGAAAGCAAGGTAAAGCAAACAATAGCAAAAATAATGAAGCAGATTTAATAATTAAACACGCTGATATAAGAAGAAGTTTAATGAATATGAAATCACTAATAGAAGGACAAAGATCCCTCGCTTTTTGGGTTTCACAACAAATTGATGTTAGTTTAAATCATTCTGATCCAAAAATTAAAGAGCAAGCAAACGATTTAGTCTCCTTAATGACACCATTAATTAAGTCTTTTTTCACAGACATTGGCATGGAAATCACCAATGACTCAATCCAGGTATTTGGTGGATACGGCTACACAAAAGATCAAGGTATTGAGCAATTATTTAGAGATAACAGAATAACACCGATTTATGAGGGCACAAATTCTATTCAAGCAATAGATCTCGTTTACAGAAAAATACTTAATAATAAAATTTTTGAAAGATATATATCTCAGCTCACAAATGAAGCAAAAGAGTTTGAAAAAGATAAAAATTTATCTTTATTTGCTCAAAAATTTTTAAAATATTTAGAATTATTAAATAATTTTACATTATGGCTTGGCGAAAAAAACAAAACATCAAAAGATGATGTAAGTGCTGCCTGTAACGATTATTTGAAAGTTCTTGGATATATTGGTTTAGCACACTCTTGGTTAAAAATTTTAAAGGTAAGTCATGAAAAAATAAATAATAATAAATCTTTTTTTGAAGACAAAATTAATACCGCAACATATTATTTTGATAAAATTTTACCAAGAGTCCAGAGTCATTATTTATCAGCTATAACAGGTAGTCAAACTTTGATGAAATCGAATTTTAATTAAAATGAATCATTACGAAACAAATTTAAATAAAAATAGTGCTAATTTTGTACCACTCACACCTTTGTCATTTTTACAAAGGGCAAAGGACATATATCCGACTTACGAAGCATTAATCTACGAGGATCGTAAATATACCTGGATCGATGTTTATAATCGATGCGTGAAGTTTGCTAGCGCTCTGGAAAAAATTGGTATTAAAAAAGGTGATACAGTATCCTTTTTAGCATTTAATACCCCAGAAATATTTGAAGCTCATTATTCTGTTCCCATGACTGGAGCAGTCTTAAATACAATAAATATTAGACTAGATGCAAAAACGATTGCATACATTTTAGATCACAGTGATGCTAAAGTCTTAGTTGTAGATAGACAGCTTCATAAAGAGGTAAAAAAAGCATTAAGCACTTTAAAAAAAGATATTACTATAATTGATATAATTGATAAGCACGCTGATCAATCGAAATTAGAAAAAATTGGTGATTTAGATTATGAGTCATTTTTAAATTCAGGTGATGATAATTATGTTTGGAAAATGCCAGAAAATGAGTGGCAAGCTATATCGTTAAGTTATACCTCTGGAACAACTGGAAATCCAAAAGGCGTTGTTTATCATCACAGGGGATCATATTTAATGTCAACAGGAAGTGCAGCTGCATGGAATATGCCAAATAGATTAAATTATTTAACAGTTGTGCCCATGTTTCATTGTAATGGTTGGGGCTACCCTTGGACTGTGCCTATGTTAAACGGTCGTACTATTTGTTTACGTAATATTGATATAAAAAAAATTTTTGAATTAATAGACAAATACAACATTTCTCATTTTGGCGGCGCTCCAATTGTATTAAACATGATAACTGGTGCTTCAGAAAATGAACGTAAAAAATTAAAACGTAAAGTTTATGTTTTAACCGCAGGTGCTCCTCCACCAAGTATTATTTTTAAAAAAATGGAAAAACTTGGATTTGAAGTTATGCACGTTTATGGATTAACAGAAACATACGGGCATGTAACTCAATGTGCCTGGAATGAAACCTGGAACAGTTATGATGAGGAGAAAAAAAATGAAATTAAAGCTCGTCAAGGAGTTAGATATCCAAATACAGAGGGTGTAACAATTATGGACCCTAAAACAATGAAAGAAGTTCCAAGAGATGGCAAAACTATAGGAGAGATAATGATCAGAGGGAATGTTGTAATGAAAGGTTATTTCAAAGACAAGGAGTCAACCAACAAGGCAATGAATGGCGGATGGTTTCATTCTGGTGATTTAGCTGTAATGCATGAAGATGGTTATGTAAAAATTCAAGATAGATCAAAAGATATAATTATTTCAGGTGGAGAAAATATCTCTTCTATAGAGATTGAAAATACATTAGCCAAACATCCGTCGGTATCTATTGCAGCAGTTGTTGCCAAACCTGATGAAAAATGGGGAGAAGTACCCTGTGCATTTATAGAGACCGTTAAAGACAAAAAAGTTACAGAGAAAGAACTCATTTCTTTTTGCAAAGAAACACTTGCAGGATTCAAAGTTCCTAAAAAAGTTGAATTCTGTGAGTTACCAAAAACATCAACAGGTAAAATTCAAAAATTCGAACTTAGAAAAAAAGCTAAAGAGATAAATTAATTCTGAAATGTCAAAAATATCAATTGATCTTATTTGGAAACTTGAAAATGGAGCTATGGCCCCTGGTAAGTATTCAAATCAACACATAATAACTTTTACGCCAAATACAAAAATCGTAGCAGACTCTGCTCCAGATTGGAGAGGAAATGAATTAAACACAAATCCTGAGCAAACCCTGGCAGCATCTCTAAGTAGTTGTCATATGATGACTTTTTTAGCTTTAGCTGCCAAAATGAAATGGCCTGTTAAGACCTACAAAGATACAGCAATTGCTACATTAGGAAAAAACCTTAATGGCCTAATGTCTGTTACTGAAATTGAGCTCAATCCAAAAGTTGAATTTTCAAACGGTTTCTCCGTAGATATATCAAAAATGAGAGAGGTGCAAGACAGAGCTCACCGATATTGTTTTATATCAAATTCTCTTTCTAATGAGGTAAAGGTTAAAATTAATTAAACTATGAATGCTATAAATAATAATCAATTGGTTAAAACAACAGTTCACTCTGACTGTATTCTTCGTCTCTCTTTAAACAATCCATTACATCATAATGTTTTGTCAGAGGAAATGATGTCAGATATACAGTCTATTTTGGATAAATCTGTAACTGATAAATCTATAAGAGTGATTATTATTTCAGCTGAGGGAAAAACATTTTCTGCAGGACATGATTTAAAACAATTAAAAAAAGGTCGTCTCAATTCTGATAAGGGGAGGGACTACTTTAAAAATGTAATGTTAAAATGTTCAAAACTAATGCAATCAATTATTAATAATCCAAAACCTATAATTGCAGAAGTTGCTGGTACCGCAACTGCTGCTGGCTGTCAATTAGTTGCAAGTTGTGATTTAGCTTATGGCGGATCATCATCTAGATTTGCAACACCAGGAGTTAATATTGGTTTATTTTGTTCAACTCCAATGGTGGCTTTATCAAGAACTGTATCAAATAAACATTCTATGGAAATGCTTTTAAATGGAGATTTAATTTCATCTAAAAAAGCTGCTGAAATTGGTTTAATTAATGAAGTTGTAAAAGACAATGATCTTAAAAATATTGTTTTAGATAAGGCCTTAAAAATCTCAAAAAAATCATCTATGACATTGAAAATTGGCAAAAAGGCTTTTTATAACCAAATCAACATGAACTTATCAGAAGCATATGATTATGCTTCAAACGTAATGGTTGAAAATATGCTCAAAATCGACGCCGAAGAAGGAATAGATGCTTTTATAAACAAACGAAACCCTAATTGGCAAGATAAGTAAATTGTTTTAATGAAAAGTAATATTGAGGAATTAAATTGATAATCGAAGTTGAGAACAGAAAAGTGTTTTCCTCAGATGTTGGTCATACATTTGACAAAAATAAACACAGCATATTATTAATTCACGGGAGTGGACAATCACATGTAGTTTGGTCATTAACCGACCAATATCTGTCTGACCAGGGGTACAATGTTTTTGCATTAGATTTGCCCGGTCATGGCAATTCTGAAGGAGAAAGCCTAAAATCAATAGAGGAAATGGCTTCTTGGTTAGATAAAGTTGTTAAAAAAATTGGTATTATTGATTTAACAATATTAGGACATTCTCAAGGATGTTTGGTTGCTTTAGAATACTTCAATAAGTTTCCACAAAAAATTAAAAATATGGTTTTTGTTGCAGGATCTTACGAAATTCCTGTAAATAAAAAATTAATAGATCTAGCTCAAGGCGGTGATATGGAGTCATTAAATTTAATGATGAAATGGGGGTATGGTTATTCAAAGCAATTTATTGGAGGAAATCCACTTCAAAAAATCTTAAATTCCTCTAGAGAAGTACGCGAAGTTTTAGCTGTAGACTTAATAGCTTGTAATAATTATAAGAACGGAATCAATTGTGTTAAAAAAATTAAATGTCCAACTTTTTTTATATTCGGTGATTTAGATAAAATGATTAGGCTAGAAAAAGGTAAAGAATTTTCAGGCTTAATACCTGGGTCAAAAATGCATATCATAAAAGATTGTGGTCACATGATAATACTTGAGAATGCTTTTGAAATGAGAGAAAAGATTGCTAGTTTTTTAAAAAAATGAATAGAATTCCAATAATAAAAAGTAGGAGAGTAAGGAGCACACCATTTACTTCAAGAATTGAAAAACAAGGAGTATCAAGTTATTCAGTTTATAATCATATGCTTCTTCCGGTAAGTTTTGGATCAATAGAAGATGAATATCATCATTTAAAAGAACATGTTCAAATTTGGGATGTATCAGTTCAAAGAGAAATAGAAATAATCGGAGAAGACTCTGACAGACTTGTTCAGTTTATGACTTGTAGAGATTTATCAAATGCAAAGGTTGGTAAATGTTATTATGCACCTTTGATTGATTCGAATGCTAACATAGTTAACGATCCTCTTATTTTTAAATTGGATGAAAAAAAATGGCGAGTATGTATAGCTGATTCAGATGTATTATTTTTTGCAAAAGGGTTAGCTTTTGGAAAAAATTTCAATGTTGATATTTACGAAGCAAATGTAAACACAATTGCGATTCAAGGACCTAAATCAGAAAATTTAATGAAAAAAGTTTTTGGTGAAGAAATAAAAAATTTAAAATTCTTTAATTATAAATACTATAGTTTTAATGGTGTGAAGCATTTAATCTCAAAAACAGGATATTCAAAACAAGGAGGTTATGAAATTCATATTGAAAATACTACTTCTGGGTTAGAACTCTATGATTATTTTTTTAAAATTGGCAAAGATTTTAACTTAAAACCAGGAGCTCCAAACGCAATAGAAAGAATAGAGGGTGGATTGCTGTCATACGGTAATGATATAGACATTAGAGACAATCCATTAGAATGTGGATTTGATAAATATGTAAATTTAGAATCTGATATAGTCTTTTTAGGTAAAGAAAAGTTAAAAAAAATAAAAAAAGAAGGAATTAAAAAAAAACTTATGGGAGTAAAAATTAACACAAATACTATTGATATTACAGAAGCCATATCCTTAAATTTTAATAATAAAAATATTGGAGAATTAAGATCAGCAGCTTTCTCACCAAAATTCGATAAGATTGTTGGAATAGCCATGATTAAAAAGGAATTTTGTACAATTTCACTAGAATTTCAAATTAAATTAAACAACGAGCTAGTTAAAGGCGAAATCTGCAATTTGCCCATTACATAATTTATGAAAAAAGCAAAAATTTATATTCCAACCAAAACAGCGATGCAATCAGGCAAAGGAAAGAACAAAAGATGGATATTGAAATTTCAAACTAAAGACAACAGTGTAAATCCATTAATGGGCTGGGAGTCAGGTGATGATACTATGAAAGAAGTAATCTTAGAATTTTCATCTAAAAACAAGGCTGTCGATTACGCAAAAAATAATAAAATTTTATATGAAGTAATTGAACCAAAAAAGCATGATTTCATTATTAAATCTTATGCAGATAATTTTTTGAAAGATTGATATGTGGAGAAGCTTTTTCACTGAAAGAAAATGGTTTTTGTGGTCCTGGGGCGGCGCACTTTTTATATTTTTATCTTTACTTTCTCAAACATGGATAGATGTAAAAATTAATGAGTGGTATAAAGGTTTTTACGACCTTCTTCAAAAAGCTACTGAGAGAGATATATCAGAATTTTATGATGGACTTATTCTATTCATGAAATTAGCTATTCCTTATGTAATTATCTATACGGTAACTAACTATTTTACTAGACTTTGGGCATTCAGATGGAGAGAGGCAATGACTTTTTCTTATATGCCATATTGGAGAAAAATTGATGCAAAAGTCGAAGGAGCATCACAAAGAATTCAGGAAGATTGCATGAATTTTGCTAAAATTGTTGAAAGTTTGGGTTTGCAGGTTGTAAGAGCTATAATGTTGTTAATAGCGTTTATACCAATTTTATGGGGATTGTCTTCCAATGTTGTTATTCCATTTTTTAAAGATATTTCAGGATCTTTGGTTTGGGTTTCTTTGACTGCTAGTTTAGGAGGTTTAGTAATTAGTTGGTTGGTTGGAATTAAATTACCCGGATTAGAATACAATAATCAGAAAGTAGAAGCTGCTTTTCGAAAAGAACTTGTTTATGGAGAAGACGATAGAAGAAATTATGTTAAACCACCAACAATCCTTGAATTATTTACAGGAATTAAATTTAATTATCATAGGCTATTTTTACATTATGGTTATTTTGACTTATGGCTAATAATGTATAATCAATCGATGATAATTGTCCCGTATGTGTTAATGGGCCCGGGATTATTTACGGGCGCAATGACCCTTGGTATTTTAATACAAACATCTAGCGCATTTAGAGAAGTACAAAGTAGTTTTTCTTTATTTTTACAAAATTGGACAAGGATCACAGAATTGAGATCTATTTATAAACGACTTAATGAATTTGAAAAAGCAATCGATTTTAATAAACCCTTGAGAAAATCCAGAAAATCTGATGTAAGAGCTTAATGGAGCTCTATATAAAACTAATAGATGTATTATTTCCTGTTTTTTTCATAATAGGAATTGGTTATTATTTAGGAAAAAAAGATCCTAAATTTAATACTCAATTTATAACAAATTTTGCTGGAACCATCGGTACACCAGCAATGATTTTTTATACAATTACTACTACAGGAGTCACATTAGAAATTTTTATCGAATATTTTATTTATGCCGCTATTATCATTTGTGCATTTGCAATTGTTGGAGTTATTTTTTTGTTAATTTTAAAGAAAGATCCAATTACAGAGCTCCCACCACTAATTTTACCAAATACTGGTAATATGGGTGTTCCGATTTGCTTATTTGCATATGGATCCTCAGGACTTGGTGTAGCTTCAGCCATTGCTTCCGTTATAATTTTATTTCATTTTACTGTAGGAATTCTTTTAGCTAGTAAAAAATTTTCTTTTACCGTTTTAGTTAAGAATGGACCAATTTATGGAATTATAGCTTCTGTTATTTTTCTTTATTTTGATTTGGATGTTCCTGGTTATTTAGAAAACACGACTTTTTTATTAACCTATACAACAATTTTTTTAGTTTTAATGGCATTAGGTGTTGCTTTAACACGTCTTAAGGTCGTTTCGTGGACACATGCGGCCATACTTGGTTTAGTAAGAGTCATACTCGGACCAATAATTGGATTTGCACTTATTAAATTTCTGAACTTATCTGGTTTTATGGCCGGAGTTCTTTTGATACAGTCCGCAATGCCAAGTGCTGTATTAACGTACTTAGTCGGATCTATGTATTCTAAAAAGAGGGCAGTGGACAACATTGCCAGTGTAATTGTTTCTTCAACCCTGATGTCCTTCATTACTGTTCCTATTGTCGTTTATCTTGCTTTAAGATTCTTTAATTAGCATGCTATATCTTAATAAATTACTTTAACTTATTGCTATAAATAATTGTTTTTATTGAAAAAAATACCGTATATATATAATGATTGTAATTTTCGTTGATTTTAGTGGTTTTTTTAATAATTTCATTTGAATAAATAGTGAGAATGAGAGTGGGAGCTTAAAAAACAAGCAAATATGAGCGTTATTAAGTAATTAAATTGAGCCTCACTTCAAATCTTATTGTAAGCAATGCAGTATCAGAATATAGCGATTAATGGGCCATATATGGGTCTATTTTAAACGTTTATACATACTGGCTCTAATAGACCGCTTAAAATCTTGTTTTTTAATTAAATACATCTTCAGATTGCAAAAAACGTTGAAAAATGTGGGTTTTTAGGCATAAAAAGGGTGCTATTTTAGCTGTTTTTTTGGTATCTGGAGTACTTCTTTGAACCTTTGTTTGGGCCCACAAATATCATGGTCCATGCTGATTTGCCCTCTGGTATCCTTAAACTGTGTCTATCAGTGCCTTTTCTAAAACCCATATAGCCAGGACCCCTCCAAAATGTACCGTTTTCTCTAGTTTCCCAGTATCCGCCCTTAAGGATTACAGTAAAATATGACCAGTAATGGTCGTGTAAATCTCCTCTATCGCTTTTCAAGATTTTATGAATGAAAATATTAAAAGGGAACCACTTAGGTCTTTTACGAAATAAAGGATAATAACGAACCATAAACGCCTCAGCCTTATCATAATCAGGCCAACTTGGACCTCTGTCTAGAACTACACGTTTACGATTCCTAAAAAGCATTTTTTTATTATAATAATTCAAAGCTTGACATCTTGAAAATGATAATTTATACACTTCCGATAATTAATGGTTATCGGAAAATATATATGAAAGATTTAGTAACCGATGTTAAAAGCTTGGAAATTGAAACTCTTAAAAACTTAAGAAGTTCAAAGGCAGAAAATACATTGAGAGCATATAAATCTGATTTTAAGGATTTTTCAGTATTTTGTCAGCAAAATGGATTAAAATCTATGCCTACAGATCCTAAAGTAATTACAATTTATATCACACACCTTTCTAGATCATACAAATTTAGCACTCTAAAACGGAGATTGGCTTCAATAAGCGTTGTTCATAAACTAAATGGACATTATTTGGATACTAAACATCCAGTTATAAAAGAAAATCTTCTGGGTATTAAAAGGGTAAAAGGCACATATCAAAAAGCAAAAAAACCAATATTAATCAATGATTTAAAATTAATTATTAATGCAATAAATCAAGATAACAAATCAAAAAACAATCTAAAACATAAAGCTCTTATACTAATCGGTTTTGCAGGAGGCTTTAGAAGGTCTGAATTGGTCTCTTTAGAGTATGAAGATATCGAGTTTGTAGAAGAAGGGGTAAAAATCTTTGTGAAAAGATCAAAAACAGATCAATCAGGTGAAGGAATGACTAAGGGGATCCCCTATTTTGGTAATTCAGAATTCTGTCCTGTCAAAACATTAAGAAAATGGATTTATGAAAACAATATTAAAACAGGGAAAATTTTTAATATGTCGGATAAAAATGTTGCTTTAATTATTAAAAAATATGCTGGATTAGCTGGTTTGGATTCAAATAAGTACTCTGGTCATAGTTTAAGATCAGGTTTTGCTACATCAACCGCTGATTTAGGAGCAGAAGAAAGAAGTATAATGGCTATGACAGGACATAAAACAACACAAATGGTCAGGAGATATATAAAGGAAGCAAATTTGTTCAAAAATAATGCCCTTAATAAAATAAAAATTTAGTCTCTAAAATGATTATCAATAAACACTAAGTCTGAATGAAGCCAATTTACCAAGCTGTAATTTTTATTAAGCATATAATTATACAAATCAGAAGTGAGTACATTTTTAATATTTAGGTTTTTAATTTCAATTTTTTTTATACTTTTGTCTAAAAATTCGATAATTATAACTTTTGGTCTGTATATATTTAAATCTAAGCCTTTCATGACTTCTAATTCATGACCTTCAACATCGATACATAAAAAATCAATTTTTTTATTAGAATAATTTGAATTTTTTAATACTTTGTTCAATGTGGTGGTATCAATATTTCTAATTTCACTAGGTTTCTTTGAATGTAAACTAGCTGTAGACTCATCTAGAGTGTTTATTGGAGATTTGTCATGGAAAAAATAATATTTAAGAGTAGTGTCTTTTGATGAAATGGCAGTATTAATATTAATATCCCTATTACGAAAATAATTAAATAATTTAATAGATTCAAAGTCTGTATCTATATTTATTCCTCTCCATCCCCTTCTGTAAAACTTATATGTATTATTATTGTATACAGGATGATTACAACCAACATCAATATAAAATCCGTTTTTCTTATCATTAAATATTTTTTCAAGAATAAGATCTAGTCCAGTTTGTGAATAGGAAGTTTTTACTGATTTTATTTTTCTTAGTTTATAACTAAAATAATTCTTAAAAAAATTATATACCATTTTTACTGAATAATATTTGATATTTTGTTTCAAAAACTATTTTAAAATTATTTTTTAAATAAAAATTAACAGATAGATTTGTTTTTGATCCTTTGTCATCTAAAAGTATTAAAGAATTATTATGGATATTTTTCAAAGAAGTTTCAGCTTCTTCTAATTGATGAATAGAAGCAGCGACAGGATCGTGACCATCATAAGAATCTAAATATAAGAGATCTATTGGTTTATCAAACTTTTTTAAAAAAAATATACTGTTACCTAAACAAAATGTAATATATTTAGAATACTTTTTGGTAAAGATTTTGGCATTATTAATATTTTTTTCAGAAATATCACAACTATACAAATGAGCGTCAATAAATTTTGCAAAATTAGCAAACATAATGGTGCTCATTCCATCTTTCCAATTATATTTTTTAAAAAAAAGAAACTTAATTTTTCCTCTTGAGGTACCTGTTTCGACTATTATTTTATGTTTTCTTTGAAATGATAATTCAAAAACTTTTTTAAACATTTCAAATCTTATATTTTTAATGTTGTTAAACTTTTTAAGAAAAATCATAATTTATTGTACAATTTTTGAGTTAATGATTTAAAATTTTCCCTATATAACTTATAATAGTTTTTAATGTACAAACTGTATCTTTGTACTAATTTATCACTAGTTTCTTCTACTAAATCAATTATTTTTATCTTAAAACTTGCCGCTGCATGAGTTAGAGCACCGTGACATGTAATTAAAACTTTGGTTTTTCTTAAAAGAGACTCAAGATCTAAAAAAGTTGGTTTATCAATAATTATAATATTTTCTTTAATATTAAAAAGAAATATTTTTTGATCTATTTGATTTTTTGAATCTAATAACAATCTTTCAATAATTGGGTTTGTTATTAAACCTGTGGTTATGACGATATTGTCCTTTTCTGATAGAAACTTAATAAAATTAGAGAACTGTTCATAAGAAGGATTTATTTCTTTATAACTTTTAATGTACGTTGAACTAAACCATTTTTCATCTAAGTGTATTAATATAAATTTATCAAATGGTATTTTTGATGCAAAATTGTTGTCCTTTTTATGTGTCAAATAATCAAAATTGGAAATATTTTTATTGATATTAGCGTAATCTAACAAATTTTGATGAAGTTCGTTTAGGTCTTTTCCAAAAATATCGTATGCAAATTTTATATTAAATAATTTACATATATAACTTTGATTTTTATTGACTATTTTAGCAAATTTATTTTTAGATTGAAGAAAACATGACATTAAAATAGACCTGTCTTTTCCATCAAATATAAATATGTAATCATAATTTTTTTTTGATAAAAAATAGAAGAATTTGATCTTATCAAAGAAATTCTTTTTAGGAAATTTATATACATGTTTAAAAAAATCAAATGTTTGAATATATGAATAATTTTTCTCTGATGTGATAATACTTAAATCGGAGTCAGGATAAAATTCTTTAATAGTTTTTATTGTTGGACACGTTAAAAGAAAGTCCCCTATTCTATCTGTTCTGTATAATAAAATTTTCTTACTCACTATCAATTTTTTTAAATAAAATTTCGCTTTTTAAAATAATATTGCCAGGTTTCAAAAAATTTACTTTTTCAATATTTTTTAGAGAAATATCATCTTTTTTTAAACTCATTGATTTAAAAATTTTCTCAATAGAACTTGGCATTATTGGATATAACAATATAGCAATAGATTTGATTTGATTTAGAGCACAGTACAATACAGTATTCATTCTTTCTAAATTATTTTTTTTTAATTTCCAAGGTTCAAGATCATTAAAGTACTTGTTAGAATTAAAAGAAAATTTTATGACCTCTTTGATATAAGAATTTAGTTCTTGATTGTCCATCATTTCCTTTAATTTTGGTAATTTTTTGATAATATCGTTTGATAACTCTTCTTCTTTATCAGTAAACTTATCCAACGAGGGAATTTTTGAATTGCAGTTTTTATCTATAAACGAGAATACCCTTTGACACAGATTGCCAAAATTATTTGCTAAATCATTATTTATGCAATTCTTAAGATTTTCTAAAGAAATACTTCCGTCATTTCCTAAAGATACTTCTTTGATCAAATAATATCTAAGTTGATCTACTCCATAATTTTCAATTATTTCTAATGGATCAAGAATATTTCCTAGAGATTTAGACATTTTTTTTTGATCAGAAAGTATCCATCCGTGACCATAAACTCTTTTAGGTGGTTCGATTTTTGCAGCAAGTAGAAAAGCGGGCCAGTAAATTGCATGAAATCTTAGTATGTCCTTACCTATTATATGAACATTTGCTGGCCAAAAATCTTTATAAAGTTTGTCATTGGTGTTTGGAAAGTTTAATGCACTTATATAATTGGTTAGAGCGTCCAACCAAACATAAATAACGTGTTTCTTATTACTTGGTACTGATATACCCCATGAAAAAGATGTTCTACTAACTGACAAATCTTTTAAACCTTTTTTTACAAAATTCACAACTTCGTTTTTTCTTGATGTTGGAAGTATAAATTTTGGATTATCTTCGTAAAATTTCAATAATTTTTTGCTCCAAGATGAGAGCTTAAAAAAATAAGATTCTTCTTCAACCCACTCTACTCTCGACCCAGATGTTTTGGATTTTTTTTTGCCATTCTCATCTATTATTTCATCTTCATCATAATAAGCCTCGTCAGAGACAGAATACCAACCACTGTATTTATCTAAATAAATATCACCAGATTTTTCAAGTCTATTCCAAATTTCATTAACTGACTTATGGTGTCTTTTTTCTGTTGTTCGAATAAAATCATTATTTGAAAGGTTGAGCGTTTTAGTTAAATTTTTAAAGGTAATTGAAATCTCATCACAAAATGATTTAGGATCTTTATTGTTTTTTTTAGCTTCTCTTTGAATTTTTAATCCATGTTCGTCTGTGCCAGTCAAAAAATGAACATTATAACCATCTATATTTTTAAATCTTGCTAATACATCAGCTATTATACTTGAGTAAGCATGCCCCATATGTGGTTTGCCTGATGGATAGTAAATTGGCGTTGTTATGTAAAAATTTCTTTTAGACATTTTTGGGTAAAGATTTAAAAGATTCTAATACAGAATTTTTTGAAAGCCCGAAGTTCTCGTATTCAAAAAGAAGTTTTGTTATATTTTTTTTAATAAAGCTTAAATTTAAAAAATCATAGTTTTTTATTTTTAATTTTTTCTCGATCTCATAATCTAATAAGAATTTAATAGATTCTAAGTATATTTCATTTTTGTTTTTTTTTAATTTGTCTAATAAGATTTCAACGGAATCGTACAAATTTTTATCATCATTTATTTTTAAACTCGATAAACATTCAGATACCTTTATTAAAGTTCCAGGAGTTGTTTTGCTTATAAAGTTTGAATAAGGTTCTAAAATAACATCAAAATTTTTTGCTAAATTTTCTAAGATAGCTTTTTTTTCATTGTTAGAAAAAAATATTTTAAATTCTAGGGATCTAGATCTTAATGTATCAATAATTCTTTTCCTCTTATTGTTAATTAAAATAAAATAATTTAGATCAGAAGGTTCTTCTATTAGCTTTAATAAAGCATTTGCTGAATTTGCATTAAATAAATCCGCGTCGTCTAGAACTGTAAATCTGGGAAGGTTGTTTAATGAGCTGGTAGTAAATTTTTTTTTTAATTTCTCTTATATTTTCAACACTTACTCTTTTATTATCGAGTTTTCCAATATAATTAAAATTTTCATTAACATTTAATAAAATTTGATTATAAAAATCACTTTGAGTATTTATTGTGAAATTTTTTAAATCATAGGGTTTTTTACTTTCTTTTGTAAAAAAATAATTTATTAGGTGGAATGCTAACGTAAATTTTCCAATTCCCTTTTCACCGGTTAAAAGTACAACTTTTGGAAATCTTTTGTTTTCAAAAAGGTCTTTTAGATCATTAAAGTATAGATCGTAGCCATACAATTTTATAGAATTATTTGGGCTAAATTTGTCTTCTTTTGATTTTGTCATTTTTTTATAATTCTTTTTTTAACTATATTTAAAATTATTTTTTCTATATTTTTATCATTTTTTGAATTATCGAGAATGTAGTAATTTTTTTTATTTTTTTTAGCTATACTTACAAAAGCCTTTTGAGCTTTATTATAAAATCTTTTGGAGAATTTGTCATAACGATTTTTAATTTTTCTTTTTTTTAAACGGTTTAACGCAATGTTAATATTGGCTTTTAAAACAAATGTTATATCAGCTTTAATTCCGCCTAAAATTTGCTTATGTATAATGTCTATAAACTTTTTACTCACCCCTTTACCGTAAACCTGATAAGCAAGTGTCGAATCTACAAATCTATCACAAATTACTATTTTTTTTTTAAAAAGAGCAGGTTTTATTTTATTTTCTAAGTGTTCATTTCTTGCAGCTAAGTAAAGCAAAGTATCTGTATATTTATGAAATTTTTCTTTATTTTTTTTTAAAAAATAATCATTAAGTATTATTTTTCTAATTTTTTCCGCTCTATGAGTTCCACCAGGTTCACGAGTTATAATAACTGATGAGTTACTTTTTTTGAGTGATTTATACAATTTTTTACTCAGGTATGATTTTCCAGAACCCTCAATTCCTTCAAATACAATAAAAAAAGGTTTTTTTTTAAACATCTCCCCATATCATATAGTTAAAAGACAGGAATAAACTTTTCAAAAAGTTAACTTTTTTTACTTTTTCTTTTGCATAAACAGGTATTTCACGTGCTTCATCCTCGTCAGAACTTTCAACGATAAGTGTTCCTATCTCTTGATCTTTATTTATGGGTGCTTTAATTGGTCCATTATATTTAATGTAAACTTTAAGATCTTTAACGGATTTTTTTGGAATAGTTAAATAAACATCCTCTTTAACTGTTCCTTGAACAAAATCTTTTTTTCCTAACCAGGTCTTAAATTTAAAATCTGTTGTATCTTTTTTTGCTATCTCGTAAGTCGTTGTATTTCTATAACCCCAAGAAATTAATTTCATTGAATGAGTTGATCTAATTTGTTTTGTTTTAAAGCCAGTTCCGACTGCTATTAATCTTCTCTCTTTTGGCATTACGGAACTTGCCAAAGAATATTGTTCTACAGCCAAATAACCAGTTTTAACACCGTCTGCACCTATATTTTTATAAAGAAGTGGATTTCTATTACCTTGAGTAATGGGGTCACCTCCAGTTCTATCCCAAGTAAATTCTTTTTCTGCAAAGTATTCATAATAAACAGGATATTTTTCAATTAAATATTTTGACATTATAGCTATATCTCTAACTGTTGAATAATTATCCGGATCATTAATTCCTGAAGAGTTTGAAAAATTTGTATTTTCTAATCCGATCTCAGCAGCTTTATCGTTCATCATATCGGCAAAGGCACTTTCTGTACCCGCTATACCTTCGGCTAGTGCTACACAAGCGTCATTTCCAGATACTATAATTATACCTTTTAATAAATCTTCTATTGTAACTTTATCATTTAACATTATAAACATAGATGAATATCCACTTTTAGACATTCTCCAGGCATTTTCAGATATAATTACTTCATCGCTTAATTTAATTTTTTCATTTTTTAATAAATCAAAGGCTACAATTGAAGTCATAATTTTTGTCATTGAGGCTGGATAAATTTGTTGATCTGCTTCTAATTCATATAAAATTTTTCCTGAATGGTAATCCATTAGTATAGCAGAACGAACATCAATCTTAGGATTTGCCCAAGAAGAAGAAAAAGAAAAAGATATGAACAGTAAAAGAATTGTTAAAATTTTAGTTTTAATCATTTTGTTTAATATCAAGCTCTTCAAATCCATACTTGTTTAACGCAAAGTAATCATTTTTTAAAGTATTAATTGATAAATAAGGGCCGGCTGAGAGTTCAAATCTATTTTTTCCTAATTTTCTAACCACTAAAAGTTCTTTTTTTATATAGTTATCAACTAAATTATTTCTTAGGTTGTTAGCAGATAACTTGGAATAAAATTCACCTATAAGAATAGAAAATTTTTTATTTTTTTTGTTTTGCTTATTTTTTAATCTTTTATTTTTTGAAATATTGTCTATCTTTATTTTTGTTACTGGTGCCTTGTCAAAAACATTTTTTTCTTCATTAAAAATTTCAGCTTTTTTGGCAACGAATGATTTATTTTTAATACGTTGGTTAACCTCTAAAAATGGAAATTCCGAATTTAAATCCAACTCATCAGATACTTTCTTTGTAATTAGTACATTAAAAAAATTGGGATATTTTACTCTTTTGTTAATTTTTACCTCAATTGATTTATTATTTTCAGGATTTGTTAGTATTAAAATTTTGTTCCTGCCTAAATTTCTATGTGCTACTTGAAGTTTTTCGTTATCTAATTTTTTAGAGATGATTTTATTTTTAAAATCCTTTTCATCATAAATAAGAGCGAAACCATTTGAGGTATAAGGAATGAATGATTTTGTATTCTTAAACGTACTTTGATTACCGGAGACACAGGAAATTAAAAAAAAAGGAAGTATAAGAAAAAAAATTTTATATTTCATTTTTAAATTTATCTTTTAAAGTACACACAGCTAGAGCAAATCTTAAAGATCTGTTCCATTTTAAAACCTTTTCATAATTGTTAAAAATAATAAAAGCTGGTTTGTAATTTTTTGCACCAGGTATTATATCTTTATCAGGTATTATTATTGCTGAAAGCATATTTTCGTTAAGACTATTTGAATCAATAGATTTTAAATACTTTTTAAAATATTTAACTTTTCTTTTGTTTACAATTTTCCTTGCTGAACTATTTAAATATTTCGAAGGAATATTTTTCTTTAGTTCTACTTTATAAAAACAAGGTTCGTTTTTTTTCCAACCAATACGTTTAATATAATTTGCTGCAGATGCAAAAGAATCTTCAATTTTTTTCAGTTCTATATCAGCATTTTTATTATAGTCTATAGCATAACTTTTTATAGTTGACGGCATAAATTGAAAATTTCCAAATGCTCCAGCCCAAGATCCATAAAGAATTTTTTTATCAATTACATTTTTGTCAACCAAATTTAATAGAACAAGCAGCTCATTAGTGAAAAATTCACTTCTTCTTTTATCAAAACTAAGGGTTGCTAAAGATGAAATTATATCCATTTTTCCAAGATATTTTCCAAAGTTAGTTTCTATACCCATTAGTGCTAGCAGCAGTTCTTTTTCAACATGGAATTCATTTTCTATTTTATTAATTATGACTTTTTCTTTTTTGTATAAAGATATTCCTTTTCTAACTTTTTCTTTATTTGCCCTTTTACCTATATAAGTATAAGTATCCTCATAAAATTCTGGTTGATACCTATCATATTCAATTACTTTTGGTAAAAATTTGGCATCATTCATAACTGCATTAACTGTATTTTTTGAAATTCCTTTTTTAATTGCGGTTATTTTAAAATCAACTAACCATTGATTAAAGTCATAGTTTGCTTTTAGATTATTTGTGCTAATTGCAAAAATAATGAAAAAAAGTAAGCTAATCTTTTTCATTTTAAGCTTATATTCCAATATTTTTTTACATTCTAGAAAATTATTGTATTGCTGAATTTTTTAAATCTTTGATATATAAACAATATCATTAACCGTGATTTGGAGAGGTGGCTGAGCGGTTGAAAGCACTAGTCTTGAAAACTAGCAATGGGTTTACTCATTCGTGGGTTCGAATCCCACCCTCTCCGCCATATCTATAATTTAAAATTTTTTAACAAATCACTTACATCATTTTTTGGGATGTCATTATTGTTTTCAATTTCAGAATACCATTTAAAAATTTTATCATCATCTTTCTCTAAAATTTTATAAAGATCTAATAACTCTTTATAATTAAAAGTATCAACATATTTTTTAACAAACTTACCTAAAATCAAATCCATCTCTTTGATACCCCTATATTCAGACCTATATTTAATTTTTTTCTTTAGAGAATCTATTTTGTTCATAATTTATTAGCTTATATAATATCATTTTTATGAATAATAATAATTTTTTATTTGAAGATATTTCTACTATTAAAGGCGTTGGTTTAAAATTAAAAAAATATTTAAAAAGAAAAAATATAGAAAAAGTCAAAGACTTATTATTCGATTTACCATATGAAATAACAGATAGATCAAAAATTGTGGATTTAAATAAATTAGAAATTGGAAAAATTGCTAATATTAATGTAAAGGTAATTAAATACAATTTCCCAAGAGTCAGAAACCTTCCTAATAAAGTTATATGCACAGATGAAAAAGAAAAAATTAATATTGTATTTTTTAATACAAATGAGTTTTATATAAGAAAAATACTTCCATTAAACAAATCAGTAATTATAAGTGGTAAAATTTCGTATTATAAAAATAATTATCAAATTACTAACCCCACATACATAAAAAATTTCGAGAATAGAAAAGATATTTTAAAAATATTCCCAAAATATTCCTTAACAGAAGGCTTAACAGAAAAAATATACAGAAAACTTATTCAAAATACCTTGAGTAAGGTTGATGAAAAAGATGAATGGTACACCAAATATTTCTTAAAAAAAAATAAGTTTAATGCTATTAAAAAAACCCTACTAAATTTACATAATCCAAAAAATAAAATAGATATTAATTCAAATGATTACAGAAGAATAGTTTATGATGAAATCTTTTCAAATTTACTCATTCTACTTAAAGCTAGAAAAATTGTTAAAATTAAAAAAACTAGAAAAAAATATTGGAAAAAAGAGGTCGAAAACAAGATACTAAAAAGTTTCCAGCACAATCTTACTGATGGACAAAGAAAGATTTTAAAAGAATTAGACCATGATGTTGAATCTAAGAATAGAATGTTTAGATTAATTCAAGGTGACGTTGGATCTGGTAAATCAATATTAGCCTTTATATTAGCAGCAAAAATTTGTGACTCAAAATACCAGGTCGCTTATATGGCCCCAACAGAAATTTTATCAAGTCAGCAGTTTAATCAAGCAAAAAAGCTATTTAAATTTACTAATTTTAAAATTCAAAATTTAACAAACAAAACAAAAAATAAAAATGAAATTATAAATCAAATTAAAACTGGAAGGATTGATTTAATAATTGGCACACATTCACTATTTCAAAAGAAAATTAAATTTAAAAAACTCGGTTTAGTGATTATTGATGAGCAGCACAAATTTGGAGTTAAACAAAGAATGACTCTAGCTAAGAAAGGTGGGGTAAACTGCGATGTTCTTTTGATGTCGGCAACGCCAATTCCTAGAACTATGATGATGTCGGTTTATGGTGATTTAGATATTTCCAGATTGTTAGAAAAGCCTCTCAATAGAAAAAAAACTATAACTCTTATAAAGCCAGAAAAAAAAATAAATGAAATTATTCCATTATTAAAAAAACAAATAGATACAAACAATCAAATTTTTTGGGTATGTCCTTTAATTGATGAGTCTAAAAAATTAAATTATTCATCTGCTATAAATAAATTCAACTCTATAAGTAAAATATTTCCAAATCGAGTTGGATTAATTCATGGTAATTTAAAGGATTATGAAAAGAATTTAGTTATAAATAATTTTATTAATAAAAAAATTAATATATTGATAAGTACAACCGTAATCGAGGTTGGCATAGATATTCCAAACGCTAATACAATAATAATTGAAGATGCCAATAAATTTGGTCTATCACAACTCCATCAATTAAGAGGCAGAGTAGGAAGAGGAAAAAAAGACTCTATCTGTATTCTTTTATACAAGGATAATTTAAGTCAAAATGCTAAAAAAAGATTAAAAATTTTAAAATCAACAACAGATGGCTTTGATATAGCCGAGGAAGATTTGAAATTAAGAGGTCACGGAGATTTATTGGGCTATCAACAAAGTGGCGTTAAAAATTTTAAATTTGCTGATCCAATACATCATAAAGATCTTTTTAACTTAGCAGAAGAAGAAATTAGAAATGATAAATTACTTAATGTTTCAAATTTTAATAATTTATTGAAATTATATGATAAAGCCGAAGTCGTGACTGATGTTGTAGAATAAATTTATGGATTTATACTTCCGGCAGAAACTACAAATTTTGATGCCTCTTCAAATGTAAGGTCTAAAAAAATTACATCTTTTTTGGGAAACATTAATAAAAAACCGCTCGTTGGATTTGGTGTTGTTGGCACAAAAACATTTATAGTATCTTCTCCAATTGCACTCTTAATCTTACCTGTGTTTTCTTTAGTAGCAAATCCTACGGCCCATATTCCTTGTCTAGGATATTGAACTAAAACAACACTTTTTTTATTTTTTTTATCCTGTGAAAAGTTTTCTAATAATTGTTCTGCAGAGGAATAAATTGTCCTTAATATTGGAATTCTATTAAGTACACTTTCAAAAAAAGCTATAAATCTTTTTCCAAGAAAGGTAAGTGAAAGCCATCCAATTAAAGTTATTAAAATAAGTGAGATTAGTATTTCTAAGCCTGGTATATTGTAGGGCAAATAGTAATCTGGATTTAGTTCCTTTGGTAATATTTTTGATGAAATTTTTATTAAAAAAATAGTTAGGTAAACAGTGATACCTATGGGAATCAAAACTAATACTCCAGTTATGAAGTAATTACGAAGTCTAGATAAGGCAGATTTTTTACTCTTTTTATTTGGCATTTTAGATATTAATAAAACTTACTAAAAAATGTTTTAATGTTATTGTATACTATTATCAATGAAAAATTCAAATAACATAAGTAGACGAAAATTTCTTGAATTATTAGGCTGTAGTTGTTGCGGTCTTTTAACTTCATGCTCTACTGTGCCTATAACGGATAGAAAACAACTGGCTATTTATCCAGAGTCCTTTATCAATAAGCAAGCAGCTAGCGCTTATATAAATTTTAAGAAAAAAGCTAAATTAGTTAAAGATGGCAAAGATTTAAAAAACATAGTTAAAATTGGTGGAAAAATAGAAAAAGCTGTTACAAGTTTTTTTATTAAACAAGATAATAATGATCCAACCGAAAATTTTGAATGGGAATACGTGTTAGTTGACAACAAGAAGGTAAAAAATGCATGGTGTATGCCCGGGGGTAAAATTGCCGTATACACTGGAATATTAAAAGTTGCTGAAAACGATGATGGTTTAGCAACTATTATGGGGCATGAAATTGCTCACGCAGTAGCAAAACATTCTGTTGAAAGAATGAGCCAAGCAATGGCTGTTAATGTAGGAACCCAAGTAGCAGATATTTTTCTTGGTGGTGCAATCAACCGTACTAGAAATACTGTGGGACGAGCTACAGGAATGGATATATTTCAATTAGGCGTTATGAATCCTTTTGGTAGGAAACAAGAAACAGAAGCAGATTATTTAGGATTAATTTTTTCATCACTATCAGGATTTAATATTTTTGAATCTATTAAATTATGGGAAAGAATGGCAGAAAGCAAAAAAGGTAAAGAGCCCCCTCAATTTTTGAGCACACACCCTTCAAGTAAAAATAGGATAGAGAATTTAAAGGAATGGGTTAACGAAATAATAGTTAAATATCCCCCAATTAAGATTTAATTTTGGTGAGCCCTGATGGATTCGAACCATCGACACCTTCCTTAAAAGGGAAGTGCTCTACCAGCTGAGCTAAGGGCCCACAAAGAGAAATTCTTTATATACGAGTATTTAAAAATTTCAATTATTAACTAATTATATATTCCAATATATTTTTTGTAAAAAGCGCTAAATGTCCCCTCTTTTATTTTATCTCTGATTTTACGCATAAACTCTTGATAAAAATTAACATTGTGCAGAGATATAATCATAGATGCAAGAATTTCATTCGTATTAATAAGATGGTTTAAATAACTTTTTGAATACTTGTTTAGATTCCTTAAATTATTTTTGGGATCTAATGGAGTGTTATCATTTTTATATTTAGAATTTCGAAGGTTTATTTTACCATCCCAGGTGTAAGCTAACCCCGTTCTTCCAGATCTAGTGGGCAAAACACAATCGAACATGTCGATCCCACTATTTACTGCACCAAGGATATCAGAAGGAGTGCCAACTCCCATTAAATATCTTGGTTTGTTTGATGGCATAAATTTTACTGTTTGGTTTAAAATTTTGAACATTTCTTTTTGTTGCTCTCCAACAGCAAGACCGCCCATAGCCAATCCATCAAAATTCATTTCTTTTAAATTTTCAAGGCTTTCTAATCTTAAATCTTCATATAAACCTCCTTGAACTATTCCAAATAAAAATTTGTCTTTCTCATTATTGAATTCTTCTTTGCATCTTTTAGCCCAATTATTTGAAATTTTAATTGCATCAGAAATATTTTTTTTGTTATTTGTGAGTTTGGGACAAACGTCTAAAACCATTAAAATATCAGAGTTAATTATTTTTTGTATTTGTATACTTTTTTCAGGACTTAAAATAAATTTTTTTCCATCTATATGGGAAGAGAATATTGCTCCTTTTTTTTCATCTATTTTATTAAATTTAGATAAAGACATAACCTGGAAACCACCTGAGTCAGTTAGAATAGGCTTGTTCCAATTCATAAATTTTTGCAAACCACCAAATTTAGATAATACTTCAATACCAGGTCTTAAAAAAAGATGGTAAGTATTACCAAGAATAATTTGTGTTCCTGTATTTGTAACATCGTCCACAAAAATACTTTTTACAGTTCCTTGTGTACCCACAGGCATAAAAGTTGGTGTATCGATAGAACCATGTGCAGTTTGTATTTTACCAAGTCTAGCTTCTTGAGATTTTTTTATTAATTCAAAAAAAGATTTTTTTGAATTCATTTAATTATTTTATTTGAGATAAACTTATTATTTTGTCTGGATTATCGACGGACCCACTTGGATCATTTCCTTTCTTAATTTTGTCTATAAGCTCCATTCCTTTAGTAACTTGTCCAAAAACACTATATTGACCATCAAGATGTGGCGCAGAGTCAAAGCATATGAAAAATTGACTATTTGCACTATTCGGGTTTGCAGATCGCGCCATCGATAACGTTCCTCTAATATGCGGTGCCTTACTAAATTCAGATTTTAAATCAGGAAGAGCGGATCCACCAGTTCCAACTAAATTCTTATTAAAATTTTTTGAATTACCAAACTTAACATCACCTGTTTGTGCCATAAATCCATCTATAACTCTGTGAAAAACAACTCCGTCATACTTTTTATTTTCAGCTAAAGTAGTAAATCTTTTTACATGATTTGGGGCTATGTCCGGAAAAAGTTTAATTTCCACATCTCCGGTTTCCAGCTTTAATAACATTTTTAATTCTTCAGTCATAGCTTTTGTTGAAAAGATTAAAAAAAAAAAATTAAAAATAATCTTTTCATTCAATTTTTGATTTAATGGCCTTTATAACAGACTTTGTAACAAACTTTTTTAAACTACCTTTAAGTTTACCAATTTCCTTAATAAATTTAGAAGAAATTATTTCATTTTCTATATCTGACATTAAAAAAATAGTTTCAATATTTTTATCCAATTTTTTGTTCATTCCTGCAAGTTGAAATTCATATTCAAAATCTGATACAGCTCTAAGACCTCTTATAATTGTATACGCTTTGTGTTTTCTACACAGATTAACTGTCAAACTGTTAAATGAAACAATATCAATTTTCTTTCTGTTAAATCTTAAGTCATTGAATAGAGATTTTTTCAAAATTTCTAATCTTTCTTCTAAAGAAAAAAAATAATCCTTTTCTGAATTATCAGTTGTTGCAACTATTAATCTGTCTACAATTTTTAAAGATTTTTTAATTATATCTATATGGCCAAAAGTTATTGGATCAAAAGTTCCAGGATATATAGCTATTTTGGTCATTAAATAATATTATCTTCTATCTTTATCGCAGAAACAACTTTTTCTTCGCCTGATAACTTTATTATTCTAACTCCTTGAGTATTTCTTCCTGCTATTCTTATTTCACTTACAGCACAACGTATAACTCTGCCTTTGTCAGTAGACAATATAACATCATCATCATTTGACACGACTAATGTTGAGGTTACGTTTCCATTCCTTTTTGAGTTAACTATTCCAATTATACCTTTTCCGCCTCTATTCGTAACTCTGAAATCCATAAAAGATGTTCTTTTTCCATAACCATTTTCTGTTATCGATAAAATAAATTTATTAACCTCCTCCTTTTTTGAGCCATTTTTTTTGGTTAAATTGGCATTATTTTTAGCATTGTCTATAACGGACAACGAAATAACTTTGTCATTTTCAGCCAAATCAATACCTCTTATTCCTTTGGAAGATCTTCCTTTAAAAAGTCTAAGCTTTTTAGACATAAACCTTATACATTTACCAAATTTTGTACCTAAAATAATATCCTGGTCATCCCCACATTTCTCAACGCCAATAATTTTATCATTAATATCAAGTTTCATAGCTATCTTTCCGCTAGAATTAATATTAGTAAAATCTTCTAAAGAATTTTTTCTAATTTTTCCATCTTCAGTAGCAAAAACTACAAGTAGTTTTTTCCACTCTTCTTCGTGTTCTGGTAAAAGCATTGTTGAAGTTATTGACTGATTAGTTTTTAAAGGCAATAAATTAAAAAGAGATTTGCCTTTTGATGCTAATGTTCCTTTTGGAATTTTCCATGCTTTAAGTTTGTATGAAATCCCTTGTGAGGAAAAAAAGAGAACTTGACTATGTGAGTTACCTGATAGGATTTGTATAACAAAATCTTCCTCTCTTGTTGTAATTCCAGTTTTGCCCTTACCTCCTCTTTTTTGGGATTTAACAGAAGAAAGAGAACCTCTTTTAATATACCCTTTGTTAGTAATATTAATAACAACAGCTTCTTTTTGAATTGTTTCTTCAATACTATAATTCAAAACAGCATCTATAATTTTTGTTCTTCTTTTAACCGCAAACTTAGATTTTATATCCTCTAACTCCTTTATGACTAAATTAAACAACTCTTTTTTTGATTTTAAAATTTTATTAAAATGCAAAATTAAATTGGAAAGGTTTTTTATTTCATTTTCAATTTCGCTTATTCCAAAAGAAGTTAATTTTTGGAGTTTTAGATCCAAGATTGAATCTACCTGTGTTTTACTTAACTGATATTTAGAAACATTTTGTTTCTTTTCAATTAATTTAACTAATTTTGAACTTCTTTTAATAGACCACTTTTTACTTAATAAATTTTTTCTGGCGGAGTCTGTATCTTTTGAGCCTTTAATTATTTTTATAATTGGATCAATGTTTTCAACTGCCGTTGATATTCCAATCAAAATATGAGCTCTGTCTTCGGCTTTTTTGAGATCAAATTTTATCCTTCTTAGAACAGTTTTTTCTCTAAATGAAACAAATTCTGAAATAAATTCTTTTAGACTCAAAATTTTGGGCTTACCATTTACTATTGCTAAAGTATTAAATCCAAAAGAAGATTCGATAGAAGTTAATTTATAAAGCTGTCTTCTTATAGTCTCAGGCTCTACACCTCGTCTTAAATCAATAACAACTCTTATGCCGTCTTTGTTTGACTCGTCTCTTATATCGCTTACACCCTCAATTTTTTTATCTCTTGATAAAATGGCTATTTTCTCATTTAGAACTGATTTATTAACTTGATATGGTATAGATTTAATAATCAATCTTGACTTGCCGTTCTTAAGAGTTTCTTCCTCTATCTCTCCTCTTATTTTAAAAGATCCTCTGCCTTTATTATAACCTTGTTTGATCATATCTTTACCAATTATAATTCCACCTGTTGGAAAATCTGGGCCAGGAATATCTTTCATCAATTGTGACATCGTTATTTCTTTATTCTTTATATAACTAATTGTTCCATTTATTATTTCGCCTAAATTATGAGGAGGTATGCTCGTTGCCATTCCAACAGCTATACCGCCAGCACCATTAACTAATAAATTAGGATATTGAGAAGGAAGAACAGTTGGTTCATTTTCAGTTTCGTCATAATTTCTTCTATAATCAATAGTATTTTTTTCTAAACCATCTGTTAGAAATTCAGCCACTTTAGAAAGTTTTGTTTCTGTATATCTCATTGCCGCTGGTGGATCTCCATCTATAGATCCAAAATTTCCTTGTCCATCTATGAGAGGAAGACTCATTGAAAAATCCTGAACTAATCTAACTAACGCATCATAAACAGCTTGGTCACCGTGTGGGTGATATTTACCAATAACATCTCCAACAATTCTTGCGGATTTCCTGAAAGGTCTGTTCCAATCATAACCACCTTTGTACATTGCATAAATGATTCTCCTATGAACAGGTTTCAAACCATCTCGCACATCGGGTAAAGCACGACTTACAATTACGCTCATTGCGTAAGACAAATAAGATGTACTCATCTCCTCACGAACAAATATAGGCTTGTATATTCCGTTATTTTTGTTTTCTAATTTTTGCATTTAAATTAAAATGGAATTTCATCATCAAGATCTGATGTGTCTTGTGATGCTTCATCGTTTGGTAATGAGCTTTTTTTTTCACTAGCTGTGGAATTGTTCGTTTTTTCTTTACCATCCAGCATGGTTAAAGAAGAATTGTATCCCTGCAATACTACTTCTGTTGAGTATCTGTCCTGTCCTAATTTTTCATCTCTCCATTTTCTAGTAGTAAGTTGACCTTCAATGTAGACATTAGCGCCCTTTTTTAAATATTGTTGTACAACATTTACTAGTCCCTCATTAAAAATAACAATTCTGTGCCACTCTGTTTTTTCTTTTCTTTCACCAGTAGATTTGTCTTTCCAGCTTTGGCTTGTAGCAACACTTAGCCTTGCGACGTTTTTCCCGTTAACCATTTGTTTAATTTCAGGGTCTGCTCCAAGTCTTCCTATTAATTGTACTTTATTTAAACTTCCTGCCATAATATTTTAGGTTTATTATAATGAATAAAATTTTAACAAAGTATAATATAGCATATTTAGCATATAAATATAAGACCAATCTATTTTAAGGGCAAAAAAGATGTTGAAAAAGATATCGATTAAAGGGGCTAAAGAACACAACTTAAAAAACATTTCTTTAGAGGTTCCAAAAGAAAAATTAGTGGTAATAACCGGTCTGTCTGGATCCGGTAAATCATCACTCGCTTTTGACACTATCTACGCAGAGGGCCAAAGAAGATATGTAGAAAGCCTTTCTGCTTATGCCAGACAATTCCTTGACAAAATGAAAAAACCCAATGTCGATTTAATTGAGGGCTTAAGTCCTGCGATTTCGATAGAACAGAAAAATGCACCTAAAAATCCCAGGTCAACAGTAGCAACTGTTACAGAAATTTACGACTATATGAGAGTTTTATTTGCCCGAGTAGGAATCCCCTACTCTCCTTTTACTGGAAAGCCAATAGTTTCTCAGTCAGTTAGCGACATGGTGGATAAAGTAAAAACATTGCCTAAAAGTTCTACAATATTTCTTCTTGCTCCAGTTGTTAGAGGAAGAAAGGGTGAGTACAAAAAAGATATACTTAATTATAAAAAAAGAGGTTTTTTAAAAATAAAAGTTGATGGTAACTATTATGATATAGATGATTTTCCAAATTTAAATAAAAAAGTTAAACATGATATATCAATTATTGTTGATAGAATTGTTTTGAATTCTAAATTAGGCAATAGACTTGCAGACAGTATAGAAACCGCACTTAATTTATCAAATGGACTTTTAATAGTTGAATACGAGAACGAAACTTTACCAAAAAAATTTAGAAAGAAAGAAAGTATAACTTTTTCGTCTAAGTTTTCATGCCCAGAAAGTGGTTTTACAATAGAAGAAATAGAGCCAAGACTTTTCTCTTTTAACAGCCCGTTTGGTGCTTGTGAAGAATGTGAGGGTATTGGACATAATTTGAATGTAGATCCAAATTTAGTCATTTCCGATAAAAACAAAAGTATATCTGAGGGAGCTGTTGAGCCTTGGGCTAAATCTACATCGATGTATTATGCGCAAACATTAGCTTCTCTTGCTAAACACTATAAATTTGATTTGGATATTAAATGGAAAAAACTTACGAAAAAAATACAAGATGTTATTCTTTATGGTTCGGATGAGGAAGAGATTAAGTTTCATTACGATGATGGGTATGAAAAATATGATACTAAAAAAACTTTTGAAGGAGTTATTAATAATTTAGAGAGAAGATATTTAGAAACAGATAGTGACTGGAAAAGAGAGGAAATAGCACAATATCAAAGTGAAACAAATTGTGAGAAATGTAAAGGATTACGATTAAAAGATGAAGCTTTGTGCGTAAAAATTAATAAATTAAATATAAGTGAGGTAACACGTTATTCTATCGAAGAATCACAAAAATGGTTTGTGAATCTTGAAAGTATTTTAACAATAAGAGAAAAGAAAATAGCTCAACATATTTTGAAAGAAATAAATGAAAGACTCAATTTTTTACTTAATGTGGGTTTAAATTATCTTACTCTATCAAGAGAATCTGGAACTTTGTCCGGTGGCGAATCTCAAAGAATTAGACTGGCATCTCAGATAGGTTCGGGTTTAACAGGTGTTTTGTATGTATTGGACGAACCATCGATTGGTTTACACCAAAGAGATAATAAAAAATTAATTGCTGCTTTAAAAAGACTGAGAGATCTTGGTAATACTGTAATTGTCGTCGAGCACGATACAGAAACAATGGAAAGTGCTGACCATATAATCGATCTTGGTCCTCAAGCCGGATTAAACGGAGGAAATATAACTGCACAAGGTAATTTAAAAAACATTACAGAGTCAGAAAATAGCATCACAGGAAATTATCTTTCTGGAAAAAAATTTATTGGAGTTCCAAATAAAAGGAAAACTGCAAAAAATGGCAGATTCTTAGAAATATTAGGAGCAAGTGGAAATAATTTAAAAAATATAAATTTTAAAGTTCCTATTGGAACACTAACTTGTGTTACAGGGGTTTCTGGCAGTGGTAAATCAACTCTTGTTTTGCAAACTCTCTTTAATGCTCTTAATTTATTATTAAACAATAATAAATCTAGAAAATTACCAAAAGCATTCAGAAATTATAAAGGAACGGAACTAATCGATAAAGTTATAGACATTGATCAATCACCAATAGGTAGAACCCCAAGATCAAATCCTGCGACATATACTGGTGCTTTTGGACCAATTAGAGATTGGTTTGCAAACTTACCTGAATCTAAAACTAGAGGATATAAACCTGGAAGATATTCTTTCAATGTTAGAGGTGGAAGATGTGAAACATGTGAAGGTGATGGTGTAATAACTTACGAAATGCACTTCTTACCAGATGTATACATACCCTGTGATGCCTGTAAAGGAACTAGATACAACAGAGAAACTTTGGAGATTAGATTCAAAAATAAAAATATTGCCGATGTATTGGATATGACGGTAGATGAAGGATGTGATTTTTTTAAAAATATTCCTGTTATTTATTCAAAACTATTAACCTTAAAACATGTTGGATTGGGATATATAAAAATAGGCCAGCAAGCTACAACACTTTCCGGTGGTGAGGCTCAAAGAATAAAACTTGCCAAAGAACTTTCTAAAAGATCAACAGGAAGAACACTTTATATTTTAGATGAGCCAACAACCGGGTTGCACACGCATGATATAAAAAAGCTTTTAGAGATATTAAAAGCATTTGTTAATACAGGAAATACTGTAATTGTAATCGAGCATAATTTAGATGTTATTAAAACTGCTGATTGGATTGTAGATATGGGACCTGAAGGTGGTTCAGATGGTGGAAAGATTATCGCGGAAGGATCTCCCGAACAAGTTGCGGAAATAGAGGCCAGTTACACAGGAAAATTTCTTAAAAATTTAATAAATAACAAGATGAAAAAAACAGCATAAATTTAAAATTTATGATATAATTAGACATGTTTAATATATTGCAATCACTATCTAAAACTATTCATTTGTCAGTAGGTCTTGCTGTTATATTATTTTTAGGACTATTTTTTGGTGGGGGTGACTGGGCTTTTGATACTCTATTTTGGAGTTGGTTGTTCAGATATTTTCACGTTCTAGCAGGAATAATGTGGATTGGTTTACTTTGGTATCTAAATTTTGTTCAAATACCGAGTATGCCAAAATTATCAGATGAAGAAAAACCGGCTATAACAAAAGTAATTGCTCCGGCAGTTTTATTTTGGTTTAGATGGGCTGCTTTAGCAACAATAATTACTGGTTTAATAGTGGCAACACTTAATGGATACGTCCACGATGCAATGATATTAGGTATTGGCAGTGGTGGCGGAAAAAATACTGCTATAGGTATCGGGATGTGGCTCGGTTTAATAATGGCTTTTAATGTTTGGTTTATCATTTGGCCTAATCAAAAAAAAGTTCTTGGAATCGTTGAATGTGCAGCTGAAGACAAACCAAAACATATGAGAACGGCGCTTATTGCATCCAGAATAAATACCTTGTTCTCACTTCCTATGCTTTTATCAATGGTAGTTGCTCAAAATCTTTATTAAGCCTCTGTTTTCTCTCTCTCAATAGTTTTAAAACTAACATTTAGATATTTAAGTATTGGACTTGCTACAAAAATTGATGAATAAGTTCCTATCAAAACACCAATTATCATGGCTAATGCAAATCCCCTTAGAATTTCTCCGCCTAGAATAAAAATTGAAAATAGAGCCAATAATGTAGTAATAGAGGTTATTATTGTTCTAGATAAAGTTTCATTTATTGAGATATTGGATATATCTCCAATTTTTAAGCTGGAAAGTTTTTTTAAATTTTCCCTTATGCGATCATATATAACTACAGTATCGTTCATCGAATAACCTACTATTGTTAAGACAGCAGCAACAATTGATAGATTTATCTCTAAAGACAATAAAGAAAAAAGACCTATGGTAATTAAAACATCATGAAATATTGCAAGAATCGATCCTAGACTGAATTGCCATTCAAATCTTACCCAAATATAAAAAAGCATGGCTCCCAGTGCTAAGCTAATAGCCAGAATTCCGGAATTTAAAAGTTCTTGACTCACCTTAGGTCCAACATTTTCAATTCTTCTGAAATTAACTTCTGATCCCATTTTATTTATTACATTTTCTTTAATTGTTTTAATATTTTCCTTTTTATTAAAAGTTTTCTTCTCGAATTTAATAAGATAATCTCCTTCTTTTCCAAATTCCTTTACATTAAGATCTCCTAAGTTCATGTTGGAAAAAGCAGAACGAACATCTGATATTTTTACATTTTTTGCATCAACTCTAAGTTCGATAAGTGTTCCTCCTTTGAAGTCAATACCAAAATTTAAACCTTTAAAAATAATTAATATTAAACTTGCTGCGACTAAGAATGCTGAGATCAAGTTTGCGAGTTTAAATTTTGACTGAAAATTATATTTATTTTTCATATTAAAATTTTCTTTTCCTTATTTTTAAATACAATAAGTGAAACTAGATGCCTTGATATAAAATATGCCGAAAACAGTGTTGTAACTAAGCCAACGGAAAGTGTGACCGCAAAACCTTTAATTGGTCCACTACCAAAAATAAATAATATAACCGAAGCTATCAGTGTGGTTATGTTTGCGTCTAAAATGGTGACTATTGATCTCCTAAATCCTAAATCAAAGGCTTGTATGTTGTTATTTTCATCCTTTAACTCTTCTTTAATTCTCTCAAAAATTAAGACATTTGCGTCTACAGCCATCCCTACAGTCAAAATAATTCCTGCGATACCCGGCAATGTTAATGTGGCCTCCATTAAAGTTAAAATTCCAAGTAACATTAAAAGATTAGATATTAGAGCTATGTTCGCCACGATTCCAAAATATCTGTATTTAAAAATCATAAATAAAATGACAAGTAAAAAACCAATAATTAAAGAAATAACACCAGATTTAATTGAATCTTTTCCTAGATCAGGACCGACCGTTCTTTCTTCAGCAATAATTAATGGCGTTGGTAAAGCGCCGGAACGTAATAATAAAGCTAAGTCTGTTGCTTCTTGAAATGTAAAATTTCCTGAAATATTTCCATTTCCGCTAGTAATAGAATCTTGAATGACTGGTGCACTTATTGCTTCTCCGTCAAGTATAATTGCTAATCTTTTTCCAATATTTTTAGTGGTGGTTTGCCCAAATTTTTGAGACCCAATTCTATCTAAAGAAAATGAAACAATAGGTTGGTTTTGTAAATTGTCATACCTTGGTTGAGCATCTATTAGGTTTTCACCACTTATGATTATTCTTTTACTTACTGAAATTTTTTGTTGTGTATCCTGAAGAATGAGTTGTTCGTTACCAAATTCACTTGTATCTTCAGTAACTAATCTAAAATTAAGTTCCGCCGTTTTACCTAAAAGTTCTTTTATTCTCTCAGGATCTTTAACCCCAGGCAACTCAACTAATATACGATTACTTCCTCTCTTTAAAATTGATGGTTCTTTTGTTCCGACTTCATCTATTCTTCTTCTAACAATTTCGATTGACTGATTAACTGCGGCAGATCTTATATTTATTATTCCATATTTAGATAAAAAAATATTAACCTCTTTATCTAAAATATTATAGTCTAATTCAAAAGCATTATATTGACTTAAAAAAGTATTAAAATTATTTTCTTTTTTTTCACTAAATATAACTACAAATTTTTTTAAATCTTCTTCTTTAAGATTAAATTTAATGTGATTTTCATTTATTCCAAAATTATTAAATTTAATGGAATTTTCTCTAAATTTTTTCTTTAAAGGAATTACTTTTGATTGAAGAGCTTTTTTTTCAAGCGAGGAACTATCAACTTCTAAAAGTAAATAAGAACCTCCTTGCAAATCTAAGCCAAGGTTAACTTTTTTTTTAAAAAATAATTTTTCAGTTCCTGTAAAGTTGAAAATTGCAAATATGCTTATAAAAAAGAAAACTAAATATATAAATGTAACTTTTGTCTTGGAAAAATTTAGCACAAAGAAATTATTTTTTTACTTCTTTTTTTAAATGACCTTGAATTGTATTTCTAATAATTTGGACTTTCACACCGTCGGCTATCTGTAATTCGATTCTATCGTCTTCAAAAACTCTGTCGACTTTACCGATTATTCCACCTGATGTTATTACTTCATCACCACGTTTAAGATTTTTTACCATATCCTTGTGCTCTCTAACTCTTTTTTGCTGTGGTCTTATTAAGAAAAAATAGAAGATTACAAAGATTAATATTAATGGAATAAATTGTGCAAAATTTGAACCGCTCATAATGTACGAATAAATATATTAATAATTTTATTTTAACAACTAATTTTTATAAAAATATTAAATTTTCTCCAAATTATTCATGTACGGCCTTAGAGAGTTGGGTATTGTAATAGATCCATCAGAATTTTGATAGTTTTCCATAATGGCAATTAAGGTTCTACCAATAGCCAATCCTGAACCATTTAACGTTCCTAAAAAGTCCAATTTATTTTTTTCATCTTTGTACTTACCTTTCATCCTTCTAGATTGAAATTGACCACAAGAAGAACAGCTTGAAATTTCTCTATATTTGTTTTCTGAAGGAATCCATACTTCAAGATCAACTGTTTTTTCAGAACTAAAACCCATATCGCCAGTAGACAAAAGAACGGTCCTATAAGGAAGTTTTAATCTTTTTAAAATTTCTTCCGCACAAGAGATCATTCTTTCTAGTTCATCCAAACATTTTGTTGACTCAACTATGCTAACCAATTCAACTTTATAAAATTGATGTTGTCTCAGCATACCTTTTGTATCTTTTCCATAACTTCCCGCCTCTTTCCTGAAGCAGGCTGTAGATGCTACTAATCTTAAAGGAAGATCTTTTTTATTAATTAAATTGTCTTTAACCATATTTGTTAAAATTACTTCCGCTGTTGGAATTAAGTACTTTCTCTGTTCCGAGTCTAATTTAACTTCAAATTGATCATTTTCAAATTTTGGAAGTTGGCCTGTACCAAACATAGTATCTTCAGTTACAATTAAAGGAGGTGAAATTTCATTGTAACCAAATTCTTTTGTATGTATATCAAGCATAAAATTAGATATGGCTCTTTCTAATTGGGCCAATTTACCTTTTAAAAAAACAAATCTAGAACCCGATGTCTTTGTTGCTGTGTCAAAATCCATTAAAGCTAAATTTTTTCCAATTTCATAATGTGATTTAATTTTAAAATCAAATTTTGGAACATTTCCAACAATTTTCAATTCCTTATTTGATTTTTCATCCTTACCAACTGGAACTTCGTCTAAAGCAATGTTGGGAATAAAATTTATAATTGGATTTATTTGATCATTTAATTTATTTTGGGTTTTTTCAAGTTCTTCTATTTCTTTGGAGATTTTTTTTGATTTTTCAAATTGACTTTTGTCTTTTGTTTTTGATATCGCTTTTTTATCTTGCTCTAATTTCTCTTTTTTTTGAATTATTTCTCTTTTTTTTTTATCTAATTTAAACAAATCATCAAGATTTATTTTAACATCTCTATCTAAAATTTTTTTTTTAAAAAGATCAGGATTTTCTCTAATTTTTTTTAAATTATGCATTTTCTTTTTCTCTATTTTTTTCAGTAATTTTTACAGATAATATAGATAGTTCATATAGTATTAACAAAGGTATTGCCAAACCAATTTGGGTTATTGGGTCTGGGGGTGTGAGTATAGCTGCAGCTGCAAATATAATTACAATAAAATATTTTCTTCTAATTTTGAGATACTCTGAATCAATAACACCTATCCTTGCTAATAGATTCAATAAAACTGGTAATTGAAAACTCAAACCAAAAGCAAAAATTAATCTCATTATTAATGATAAATATTCATTAACTTTAGCTTCTAATTGAATTGGTAACGTGTTCATAGAAGCTGCAGTTTCAAATGATAAAAAAAATTTGATCGCTAAAGGCATAACTAAATAATAAATAAGCATACCTCCTAATAAAAATAATATTGGTGTTGCTATTAAATATGGCAATAAAGCTTTCTTTTCATTTTTATATAAACCAGGAGCGACAAATTTCCATATTTGAGTGAGAATAATTGGACTTCCTACAAATAGCGCTGCGAAAAAAGCAACTCTCAAATATGTTATAAAAGTTTCGTGAAGTGCGGTAAAAATAAGTCTTCTATCAATGCCATCGTTTTTTACAGCTTTAGCGTAAGGTTCCACCAAAAAATAGTAAATATTTTCTGCAAAAAAATAACCAATGATAAAAATTATAAATACAAAAATTAGAGAATGAATTAATCTCTTTCTTAATTCTGTAAGATGACTAACAAAAGATGTGTCTTTTGTATTTTCACTCATTGTTGTTATCTTTTGTTTTTTTTGAAGATTGTTTTTCAACAGAAACTTCGTCTTCGACGGTTTCTTCTATTTCATTCATTTTATTTTGAATACTGCTAAAATATCTCTTTGTTGAACCAATCCAGTTTCCTATTTTTTTCAAAACTACTGGAAAATCTTTTGGACCAATAACTAATATTGCTATCACAACAATAATTAATATTTCAAACCATCCAATCTGTGGCATTATTAATTATTTGTTCTGAGATTCGGAATCTTCGTCTTTATTCTCTGGTGAATCTATATTTTCTTTGTTGTTGTCTTCTGAGGACATTCCTTTTTTAAAGCTTTTTATACCTTTGGCAACATCACCCATCAAACTAGAAATTTTACCTCTTCCAAAAAGTAAAACTACTAGTACAACAACTATAGCTATCTGCCAAAAACTTATACCCATAATATTCTAATTATATACAATTATAATAATTAAATAAATAAGTTTATTCTTCAGTTTTGGGCGTTTGTTTTATGGCTTCGTCAATATCTGAATAAATGTTATCTTTTTTTTCCTTTTCTTGCTCCTTGAAGAATTTGCCGGTGCCAAAAATTGATGAGTCAATCGATGAAGTATCGATTAAGCCTGCTGAGCTTAATTCGTCAATAGTAGGTAAATCAGAAAGTTTTTGAATGTTAAAATGGTTAAGAAAGTTTTCGGTTGTTACATATTGAATAGGTTTGCCAGGAACATTTTTTCTTCCCGCTGGTCTTATCCAATCAAGTTCTAAAATAGTTTCCAAAGTATTTGTTGCAAAAGCAACACCTCTGATTTCTTCGATTTCTGATCTTGTGACAGGTTGATGATAAACTATTATTGCAAGAGTTTCCAATGTAGCCCTAGATAATTTTTTTTGTGTAGATTTTTGTTGCGACATAAGCTTGGATAAATCTTCTGCTGTTCTAAAAATCCACTTATTTGAAATACAAACTAAATTTATACCTCTCGAAGAATATTCTTTTTGAAGATTTAATAATATCTTTTTGACCTCTTTTGAGTTGCCTACTCTTTCTTCGATCGATTGTAAATCTAGAGGCTCGTCTGCTGCAAAAACAATAGCTTCAACTTCTCTTTCAAGTTTGGATTTTTTATGGGGAAAATTAATAATATTATTTTTTTTATTTTTTTCCATAAATTCTATTTTTCTTTTAATTTTAACGGTGTATGCTTAGCTGTACGTATCATTATATCTTCAAATAATTTATTTTGTTTAAGATTAATTATTCCATCTTTTGTTAGCTCTAGACTAGCTGAAAAAATTGCTGCTAAGCCAGTTTTTTGGAATTTTTTTGATAAAATAAATGATTTAGGGATGAGATTTTCAATATTTTTCCAATCTAAAATTAAATCCATATTTTCTTTTATTTGCTTGATTCCTTCTTGTGTTGTCATAACAGGTAATTTAGGAATATTGATTTTTTGAAATGATGATTGTGTCTTTAGTTCAGCATAGGTTTTTAATAAATCATAAAGGGTAACTTTATAAACTGGTGTATATATAGATCTAATACCTCCCTTTGTTCCTCTGTAAAATATATCTCGACCTACTCTTTCTTTTTTAAATAATTGATCAGATAATAATCGTATTAATTCTAATTTTTTTAATTGTAACTTAAGTTTATCGGCAATCTCATTAGCTTTGAATGTATCTTCTTCGTCTTCAGGCAAAAGTAATTTAGATTTTAAATAAGCTAACCATGTTGCCATTAATAAATATTCAAAAGCTAAATCTAAATTTTTATCATCAAATTTTTTAATAAATTCCAAGAAATTATCAGCGAGCTTAGTTACAGATATTTTTGTTAGATCAACTTTTTGATTTTTTGCTAAATCTAATAAAGTTTCAAGAGGTCCTGAATAGTTAGGTATTTCTATTGAAATAGAATTGTAATTTGATTCCATATTTAAATTTTATCTTAAAAACTTATAAAATTCTGAAGTTTTTTTCTTTGTAAAATCATCTATTTCATTAACTTTGTTAAGTAATATAGAGGATTCCTTAAAATTACCTTTACAATACAATACTAGATTGCAACCAGATCGTATTGCTCTTTGTGCATTATATATAAAATTACCTTTTAACGCTTTCATTGAAATATCATCTGAAATCAAAATGCCCTTAAAACCTAACTTTTTTCTTATTATATTTTTTATTAAAATTTTTGAATGTGTTGCTGTATTTAACGGATCAATTCTTTTATAAATTATGTGTGCAGTCATAGCAAATTTTGAATTTATATCTTTAAAAACTTTAAAATCTTGTTTCAATAATGAATTCAAAGAACTATTTACAATAGACAGTTTCTTGTGTGTATCTACACTAGAACATCCATGGCCAGGTATATGTTTTGAAACACTTCCAATTTTAAACTGATTTAGTACTTTAAAACATATTTTTTTTAAAACATTTATTGTTTTGATATTTTTAGAATAGCTTCTGTCGCCAATAATTTTATGCGTGTTATTTTTTGTAATATCTAAAACAGGAATTGTATTTATATTAATACCAGATTTTTTTAATATTTCGCATTTAAAATGAAGATATTCTTTATATGAATTTATTCCATTTAAATTATTTTTTTCAAAAAGTTTTCCAAAATAATTTTGTGGGAAATCACTAAAATCTATTATTTCTGACATCCTAGAAACTCTCCCACCCTCTTCATCAATCATAATTGGATATAATGGGTCTTTCATTAAACGTCTAATGTGAGAAGTGAGTTCGTTAAGTTGCTTTAAATCTTTAATATTTCTTTTGAACAATATAATGCCCCAAGGTTTATTATCTCTTATCAGGCTTTCTTCATTTTTACTTAATTTGAAAGAAGAAATGCTTGTAATTATCGATTTTCTAAACATTATATTATTCTAAAAGTTCCCATATTTTTCTTTTTTTTATTTTTTTTTGAATAATTTTCTCAGAATTATAGTTGATTATATTATCAGTATCATTTTTAATCAAAGGTAAATCGGAAGATTGAATTTCGATATTTCTTTTGAAATTAAAATATGCATCTTCAACTTTAGATATATTTTTTTTTGAAAAATAAATATAAAAAATAAAATAAAAAAAAATTATTATCAAAATAAAGTAAAGTATTTTTAATGTGTTATTAAGCATTACATTTTATTTGGCAATTTAACACCCAAAATTTTCATTCCATTTTCTAAAATAATTGAAATTGATTGAAATATTTTAAAAGAAAGTTTTTTATTAATTTGGCCATCAATTATAAATTTATACTCCATTTTTTTATTTCCTTCGCTCCAATAAGAATGAAAAATTGTGGCTAGGTCATAAAGATAAAAATTTATTCTATGCGGCTCTAATCTATTGGATGCCGTGTCAACAATTTTTGGCCACTCAATAATTTTTCTTAAGAGTCTGTATTCGTAGATATTTGGTTCAAAATTATTTAAATTTATTCTTATTTCTTTATTCAAATTTATTTTTAAAGATCTAAAAAGAGAATTAATCCTTGCATAACAGTATTGAATATAAAAAACCGGATTATCCTTATTCTTTTCCAAAACTTTGCTAAAATCAAAATCTAACTCAACATCATTACTTCTATTTAACATCATAAATCTTATTGAGTCTTTATCTACTTCGTTAAGTAATTCATCTACTGATATAAACTCACCAAGACGTTTTGACATTTTAAATGGTTGTCCATTTTTAAAAAGTTTAACTAATTGACAAACTTTACAAGTTAATTTTGTTTTATTTTTTGAAATAGCTTTTACTGCGGCTGTTATTCTTTGTATGTATCCCGTGTGATCAGCTCCAAGAATATTGATTAAGTAATCGTACTTTCTGGATATTTTATTTGAGTGATAGGCAAGATCATTTGCAAAATATGTCCAAGAACCATCCTCCTTTTGCAAAGATCTATCAGAGTCATCTCCATATAAAGTTGATTTGAACACTAACTTTTTACTTTTTTTCCAATTTAAATTTTCCTCGCCTTTTGGTGGTTGTAGAAAATCTTCTAAGACAAGTTTTTCACTTATTAGTTTTTTTAGTGATTTTTTTATAAGGTTTTTTTTAACTATTTCAGACTCATAAAAGAATTTATCATGCTTAATTCCTAAACGTTTTAAATCAGATTTAATTAAGTTCATCGAGTAATTTATTGAATCTTTTGTTAATTTTTTTTTAATCTTTTTTAAATTATCGAGTTTAATTTTAGGATTTTTTTTTAATATTTTTTTTGCTATATCGATTATATAGGAACCTGGATATAAATTTTTATTATTGGGAAAGTTTTCATTAAATTTAATTTCTCTAAGTCTATAGAAAACTGATTCTGAAAATATATTAATTTGATTTCCATAATCGTTAACGTAAAATTCTTTTGTTACTTTATTTCCATTAAAAATCAAAAGGTTTGAAATTACATCACCAAAAATAGCACCTCTACAATGACCAACGTGTAAAGGACCGGTCGGATTAGCAGAAACAAATTCAATATTATATTTACTCTTATTTTTGATAGATCCGAAATTTTTTTTATTTTTAAAAATATTATTTATATTTTTTATCCAGGCTTCTTTGCTTAGTTTTATATTTAAAAAACCAGGACCAGCAATTTCAACCATTGAAAAATCTTTAATTTCTTTTGATAGTACACCTTTTATTTTCTCAGCAATTTCACGTGGATTTCTACCTTCGTTTTTTCCTAATACTAATGCAATATTAGATGATAAATCAAAATCGTAGTTTTCAGGTGGCTTTTCTATAATTACATTTTTTAAATTTCTTGAAGATATGCTTCCAACTATGTCTTTATGAATCAAAACTTTTTTTTTAATTACTGTTAAATAATTTTCAAATAAATTCATTTTATAGAACTGTATAGTTTAATTGCATATCTGTCTGTCATACCGGCTATAAAATCACATACCATTCTTTCTTTATCTGATTTGTAGAGATATGTATTTTTAATATACTTTTTTGGATTCTTTGATATTTTTTTAAATAAAGTTTTAACAATTTTCATTCCATATTTTGTTTTATTAGACACGATCTTATGCTTATACATATTTTGCATTAAAAAAAATTTAATTTCTTCATCAAAATTTTTCATTTTATTTGAAAATTCAACTAATTGTATTTTCGCCCTGTATATATCTTTTATACTTTTAGGTTTTTCATCACCAATATTCTTCTTAGTGTTTTCAATAACATCTCTGACCATTTCATTAATTATATCTCTAACAATTTCATTTAGTATCAATCCTTTTTCTTTGTTCTTGTACTTTTTTTTGTGTTTATAGATTGTTTCAGAAATAACTGGTATTTCTAGTAAATCATCTAATCTGAATAAACCGGCTTTAACACCATCTTGAAGATCGTGGCTGTTATATGCAATATCGTCCGAAATAGATGAGAATTGGGATTCTAATGAAGCTTTGTTTCTAAATTTTATTTTATTTTTAAATATATTTTTACCTAGAATTTTATTATACATGGTTTTATCCTCGATTGATCCATTGTGTTTAAGCAAACCATCTAAAGTTTCCAGAGATAGATTTAGACCTCTAAAATTATAATACTTATTTTCGAGTGTAGTAACAATTCTTAAAGTTTGAATATTGTGATCAAAACCAAAAAATTCTTGCATACATTCGTTCAATGACTCTTCACCAGCATGCCCAAAAGGAGGGTGCCCAAGATCATGTGCTAAGCTTAAAGTTTCACATAGATCTTCGTTTAATTTAAAAATTTTAGCAAAAGTTCTGGCGATTTGAGAAACCTCAAGAGAATGTGTTATTCTAGTTCTGTAATGATCAACATCGGTATTAACGAATACCTGAGTTTTATGCTTCAATCTTCTAAATGCTGTAGAATGAATTACTCTATCTCTATCTCTTTGATACGGTGGCCTAAGTAAGCTTGATTTTTCTTTGTAAATTCTACCAATAGAATTAAGAGGTGTCGCAATTTTTGAATATTCGTATTTTGGCATAAGATGTGTTAAAAATATATAATACATAATTTTACAAATATGACTAATAAAATTGAATTTACAGAATCAGCCCAAAAGGAAATAAAAAGAATTATTTTGGAAAAAGGTAAAAAAACTTATTTCAGAATAGCTGTTCAGGGAGGTGGTTGTTCTGGCTTTAAATATAATTTCTCTTTTGACGATAAAATTAAAGCCAATGATAAAATATTTAACAGAACAATAATTGATGAAGACTCATTAAAAATCATTGATGGCTCTATAATAGATTTTAAAAAAGAGTTAATTGGAAATTCATTTGTTATTAACAATCCAAAAGCAAGCTCATCTTGTGGCTGCGGATTGTCTTTTTCTGTGTAATGATAATAACTTCTTGGAATGTTAATTCTGTAAGAGCCAGGATTAAAAATATAATAGATTATATAAAAGATACAAAACCAGATCTTTTGATGCTTCAAGAAATTAAAACAGAAGAAAAAAATTTTCCTTTTGATGATTTTAAAAATATTGGTTATCAATCATATATTTCTGGTCAAAAAGCCTATAATGGTGTTGCAATTTTAACAAAGGTTAAAATTAATAAAATAGAAAAAAATTTTTTTAAAGATAAAAAAAATCAAGCAAGAACTATTAATTGTGATATTAAAAATAAATCACATTTAATTAAATTGATTAACATTTATGTTCCGAATGGCAATCCAATAGAAACTGAAAAATATGATTATAAAAAAAATTGGATGGACGCTTTTATTAAAAAAGTTAAAGAAAATTTAAGAAGAAATAAAAATATTATTATAGGTGGTGATTTTAATGTAATTCCAGAAGAAATAGACGTTTATGACTTTACTAAATATGAGAATGATGCATTGTTTAAAACCGAAATAAGAAAAAAGTTTCGTGAGCTTATAAATCTCGGGTTTGTAGATATTTATAGACATATTAATAAAACAAAACAGGAATATACTTTTTGGGATTATATGTCGGGAGCATGGCAAAGAAATCGTGGCTTACGGATAGATCATTTTTTAGTTTCAACAAATTTGCTTAATCAAATTCGAGATATAAACATTAATAAAAAGCCAAGGTCAAAATTAAAACCTTCTGACCATACTCCTATAGAGTTAGAAATTAATTAACTCTGCCGTAAATATCTTTATATCTGATAATATCAGTTTCTTTTAGAATTGAACCTATTTGAACTTCCATAATTTTAACGGGTTTTTTGAATAGATTTTCTATTCTATGAATTGCACCACGTGAAATAAAAACAGACTCATTTGGATTTTTAAAAAATTTATTTCTATTTATCGTTATTTTTGGTTTTCCAGAAGAAACAGTCCAATGTTCAGATCTATGTCTGTGTTTTTGAAGACTGATAGATGATTTGGAATTTACGACTAATTCTTTTATTAGAAAGCCTTTGCCATAAAAAAGATTAGTATAATTGCCCCACGGTCTATAAAAAACATTCTTTTTTCTAAAATATTTTTTCTTATTTCTTTTAAAAATATTAGTGATTTCATTCCAGTTACCAAGATCACTCCATGATAAATCTAATTTAATTGCGTTTATATTTTTTGAATTTTCTAAAATAGAATAATCAAAAGATATATTTTTAATTTTTTTAAATGACTTTCTATCTAAATGGTAAACATTTTTAACTTTTCTTGATTTGATAATGGAATTTAAGCATAATTTCAGAGTTTGACGATCATGAACTCTAAAATTATTAATTATAGAAATTTTTTTTGCTAAAAGCATTCCTGAATTCCAAAGTCCATTTTTATTTAAGATTTTTTTTGCTCTTATAAAGTTAGGTTTTTCAATAAAACTAGTTACTTGGTCTATTTTTTTTGAATTCTTTCTAGTAAGTAAATAACCATACTGTGTTGATGGAGAAGCAGGTTTAATTCCAAAAATAAAAATATTATCATTGCTTAAATTCTTTCTATTCTTTTTAATTTGAGTAATAAATTTATTTTTTTTATCTATCAAATGATCGGATGGAAGGAAGACTATAGGTTGATCAAAGTCAATTTCTTTTAAAAGCGTAGAAGACAAAACTGCAGCTGATGTATTTCTTTTAAATGGTTCTAAAACAATAGTATATTTCTTGATTTTATATTTAGATAAGAATTTTTTTGTTAAATTTAGATATTTTATATTTGTACTAATTATGGGGGTATCAAAAACTGGATCTTTGATTCTCTCTAAAGTTTTTTTTAATAATGTCCAACCTCCAAAATCAATAAATTGTTTCGGTATATTGTTTTTAGATTCTGGCCATAATCTTGTACCAGCACCACCGCACAGAATAACTGGTTTAATTTTCATTTAGATGTCTGCGTAACATTTAACTTCTTTTTTTCCACCCGGATGTGTTGATGCGCCTAAATAAGCTGGACCTACAGTTTGGGCATATTTCCAAAGTGTTCCATTTCCAAAATTATTTTTTTTTGGTTTCCATTTCTTTCTTCTTTTAATTAATTCTTTTTTTGAAAGATGAACGTTAATTGTTCCTTTTTTTGCATCAATATGAATTTGATCACCATTTTTTAATAAAGCTATTGGACCACCAATTGAAGCTTCGGGTCCTACATGTCCCACGCAAAATCCTCTTGTTGCACCAGAAAATCTCCCGTCTGTGATTAGGGCAACTTTTTCACCTTTGCCTTGGCCATAAATTGCTCCTGTTGTTTGGAGCATCTCTCTCATGCCTGGTCCTCCTTTTGGTCCTTCGTATCTTATAACTATAATATCTCCATCTTTATATTTTCTTTTTAGCACAGCTTTGTAGGCTGATTCTTCTGTATCAAAACATCTTGCTCTGCCGGTAAATTGAAGTTTTTTTAATCCTGCAACTTTTACAATAGCACCTTGTGGAGCAAGATTTCCTTTTAAACCTACTACACCTCCATCATTTGATAATGGATTATTATATTTTCTCATTACTTTTTGTTTTTTATTAAATTTAACTTTTTTTAGGTTTTCTCTCATAGTTTTTCCTGTAACAGTTAAACAATTACCATGTATATAGCCACCTTCTAACAAAGTTTTCAATAACATTGGTACGCCTCCTGCTTTCCACATATCTTTAGCTACATATTTACCGCCTGGTTTTAAATCTGCAAGGTAAGGTGTTCTTCTAAAAATTTTAGCCACGTCCATTAAATCAAATTTAATTCCAATTTCGTTAGCTAATGCTGGCAGGTGTAAAGCTGCATTTGTAGATCCACCAGTAGCCGCAACGATGGTTGCAGCATTTTCTAGTGATTTTTTTGTAACAATGTCTCTAGGTCTTATATTTTTTTTTAATAAATTCATTACTGCTTTACCACTTTGTAACGCATATTTATCTCTCTGTTCATAAGGGGCCGGCGTTCCAGCTGAATAAGGAAGAGCCAAACCAATTGCTTCTGATACACATGCCATTGTGTTTGCAGTAAACTGTCCTCCACAAGCTCCAGCGCTAGGACAAGCTTTTAATTCTAATTTGCGTAAAGCATGTTCTGTAATTTTTCCTGATGAATGTTTTCCTACGCCTTCAAAAACATCTAAGACTGTTACATCTTTTCCATTAAATCTACCTGGAAGAATTGATCCGCCGTAAATAAAAACACTTGGGATATTTAATCTAAGCATCGCCATCATTAATCCTGGTAAAGATTTATCACATCCTGCTACACCCACTAAAGCATCGTAACAATGACCTCTAACCGTCAGTTCAGTTGAATCAGCTATAACATCTCTGGAAACTAATGATGATTTCATTCCTTCATGGCCCATCGCTATTCCATCTGTTACTGTAATCGTACAAAATTCTCTTGGGGTACCACCGGAAGATTTAACTCCTTTTTTAACAGACTGTGCTTGTCTCATAAGGGCAATATTGCATGGCGCAGCTTCATTCCATGTAGAAACTACACCAACAAATGGTTTTGCAACATCTTTTTCTGTCAAATTCATTGCATAATAGAAAGATCTTTGGGGAGCCTTATCTGGACCCAAAGATGTATGTCTGCTTGGTAATTTTTTTTTGTTAAAAGTATTCATTTAAGGCTTTTAATAGTAATGTTAATTTTATCTATATCGCTTTTTAATTCATTATAGGCATTTTTTTCTTGTTCGACAATATGCTTTGGTGCTCTTTCTATAAAGCTTTTATTGTCTAATTTTTTACTTATGTTTTCTAAGTCTTTAGAGAGGCTGTCTTGTTTTTTTGTTAAATTGTCTTTTATAAGGTTGAGGTCAATAGTTTTATCAAAATAAATTTTAAATACCTCTCCAGAAATAAGTAAATCTGCTGAATCTTCAATTAAATCTTTTTTAAAAATCGAGTTAATTCTACCAAGTTTTTTTAATAAAACTTCATTTTTTAAGAAAAGATTTTGTTTTTCCTTTTTAATGTTCTGTATAGATATATTTATGAACGATCCTGGACTTACATTTAATTGATTTTTAAACGATCTTATTTTTGAAATAACATCTATTATCTGGTTTACATTTTTTATCTCATTCTCCTTTATAACTTTTCTATCTTTTATCCACTCGGCATACATTAAAAACTTTTCTTTTTGTTTTGTTAACTTGTTTTTTTGCCACAATTCTTCGGTGATAAATGGAATAAAAGGATGCAAAAGAATTAGTGCTTCTTTAAATACAAGGCCTGCTGTACTTTTTACCTCTTTAATATCTTTTTTATTTTTTGAAAAGAATATTGTTTTAGTAAGTTCTAAATACCAATCGCAATAACTATTCCAAACAAATTTATAGATAATTCTCGATGCCTCATCAAATCTATAGTCCTTTATATGCTTCTCTGCTAAATTCTTTGTTTTGATTAATTCTGAATATATCCATTTATTAATATTTAATGAAAGTTTCTTGGTATTAATTTGGCTTTTAAAATCACATTTGTTAACTTTTAAAAAATTATTAGCGTTCCATATTTTTGTAAGAAAATTTCGATAACCTTTGACACGTTGTTCTGATAGTTTTACATCTCTGCCTGGTGATGCCATTGATAAAAGTGTAAACCTTAAAGCATCAGCGCCATAGCTTTCGATTAATTTTAAAGGATCAATAACATTGCCTTTTGATTTTGACATTTTTTGACCCTTCTCATCTCTTACAAGAGCATGGACATATATTTCTTTAAATGGTTCTTTTTTTAAAAATTCCATACCTAACATCATCATTCGTGCTACCCAAAAAAATATAATATCAAAACCAGTAACTAAAACTGATGTAGGATAAAATCTTTTTAAATAATAGTTTGAAGCTGGCCATCCAAGAGTAGCAAAAGGCCAGAGGCCAGAGGAAAACCATGTATCTAAAACATCTGGATCTCTAATTAATTTGACTTTTTTTTTGTAAAATTTTTTAGCATTTATTTCAGCTTTTTTTTCATTTTCAGCAACAAAGATTTTTTTGTCAGGACCATACCAAGCAGGAATTTGATGCCCCCACCATAACTGTCTAGAAATGCACCAAGGTTCAATATTGTTCATCCACTGAAAATAAGTATTTGACCAATTTTGAGGAAAAAAATTTGTTTTTTTATTTTTAACAATTTTTTTTGCATTAATAGAAAGTTTCTTTGCATCAACAAACCACTGTTCGGTAAGATAAGGTTCTATAATCGAGTTAGATCTATCTCCATAAGGAATCTTGTTTATGATCTTTTCTTCCTTAACCAGAATGTTCATTTCTGATAATTCTTCTAAAATTTTTTTTCTGGATTCAAATCTATCCATACCAATAAATTTTGATGGAGCATTTTTGTTAATTTTTCCATCTTCGGTAAATATATTTATCATTTTTAACTTATGTCTTTTTCCTACATCAAAATCATTGAAGTCATGAGCAGGTGTAATTTTGACTGCGCCCGTTCCTTGTTTTGGATCAGCGTACTCATCCTGGATAATCTTAATTTTTCTTCCAACGATTGGTAAAATTGCAAATTTTCCTATAAAATTTTCATATCTTTTGTCTTTAGGATTAACAGCAATTGCGGTGTCACCTAGCATAGTTTCTGGTCTTGTTGTAGCTATGGTAATGCTGTGAGATGAATTTTCTATTTGATATTTTATATAATAAAGTTTTGAATTAACTTCTTTTTGATCAACTTCTAGATCTGAAATCGCAGTTTTTAATACAGTATCCCAATTAACAAGTTTTTTTGATTTATAAATTAATTTTTTTTTATGTAATTCTACAAATACTTTTAATACCGATTTAGATAAATTTTTATCCATTGTAAAAGCGTTTCTAGACCAATCACAAGAACACCCTAGTTTTTTAAGTTGATTAATAATTTTTCCTCCATATTCACCTTTCCACTTCCAAACTTTTTTTATGAATTTTTTTCTTCCAAGAGAATTTTTATCTATATTTTTTAATTTAAGACTTTTTTCCACTAAAGCTTGTGTGGCTATTCCTGCATGGTCAGTTCCTGGTTGCCATAAAGTTTCGAATTTATTCATTCTGTGATATCTGATTAAAACATCTTGAAGTGAATTGTTTAAGGCATGTCCCATATGCAAACTTCCTGTAATGTTTGGAGGTGGTATTACTATAGAAAAAGTTTTATTATTTTTTCTGGGTTTAAATAGTTTGTTCTTTTCCCAATACGAATAGATTCTATTCTCTACTTTTTTGTGATTATACCTATCAAGACTCATAACTTAAAAATATTAATAATATTTACAAACTTCTAGCTTTATTTTTCTATATAAAGGTATATTAATCTGCTTTATTGTAACTAAAGTGGCCACGTGGCGGAATGGTTACGCAGAGGATTGCAAATCCTTTTATCCCAGTTCGATTCTGGGCGTGGCCTCCAAAATT
>MDTB01064484.1_pt1 | contig 51762 bp, 50 predicted proteins | sample 811161 | NCBI WGS metagenome assembly MDTB01 (sample SAMN05326650, study PRJNA326480) | marine metagenome | isolation source: seawater | place: Mediterranean Sea | collected 2009
ATTTTCAAAAGCAATATCCGTACTGTCTTTTCCAGATTGATATAACAATAATCCGAATGGAATACCTAAAAAACGATTATTAGGCTTGGGCTGAACAATGCTTGCAACAGTGTCAACAGCTACTTTATCGTCTATAATTACGTTGTTTTTACGCAACAATATACCATTCTCTGGCAAGTTGCGAACAGCAGAACATCCTACAATTATGCCCAAAAGCACACTAAAACCTATTATTTTTGAAAATCTTATGGTCAAGAGAAAGTTGTAAAAGTCAAAAATACACCAAATACATGGTTAGCAAAAACGAACTAAAACAGTTAGCTCAATTAGGGCAAAAAAAATTTCGTCAACAGCGTAGTCTTTTCCCTGTTGAGGGTAAAAAAGCCATAACAACGTTTCACCAAAACGGATTTGAGATGAAATGCTGTTTTTCTCATGAAACTGTACAAATAGGAGGTGTTGATGCTACAACAATCAGCATTTCTGATATGAAAAAGCTAAGCAATTTAAGTACTCCTCCCATTGTTTGGGCGGCCTTTTCGCTTCCTAAACCGGTTAATTTTGCTCTCCAAAATATCAATATTGCTTTGGATGGAATCCGTAACCCCGGTAACCTTGGTACAATTATTCGTCTGTGTGATTGGTTTGGCATTGCTCATCTATTCTGTTCAACAGACACAGTAGATTGTTTTAATCCTAAAGTGGTACAGGCGAGCATGGGCTCTTTAGCCGGAGTGCAACTTCATTATGTTAATCTTCTTAACGCATTTGACAAATATCACTTAAATCCAATAGGCACTGGTTCTTATGGGAAAAACATGTATGACGCAAAAATTCCTAAAAATGCAGTGTTTGTAATGGGAAATGAAGGGCAAGGAATTTCAGAAAGTATAAGTGCTAAAATTAAAGAGGATATAAGTATACCTGCTTACGGAAATCCAACTGCCGATAGCCTAAATGTTGCCATGGCAATGGGTATTATATTGGCTGAATTTAAAAGAAGAGGCTGATCTACTCAAAAGTAAACCGCAAAAAAATACCTCGACTTTTCATACTGGCTATGTATCGGGTGTAAACACTATTTACATCTTCATCAGAAACAAACTCGTCACTTAAAGCAAAAAAACCATGTACTGAGGTAGTAAACTTAAAGTAGGGTAAGTAAAAATCAGTGCCTGCGGCAAGTTCCCAAGCATATACATCTCTTTTCATTCTAAAGGTCCCAGAGCTATTGTCTTCTGAGTTTGTTTCCTCACTGGTTATATTTATGTTGTATGAAACACTACCCATTACAAAAGGACGTACATTACGAATACGTCGTGTGTTTAATTTAATACCAACTGGGAAACGCACATAATTAGATTTTACAACACGATCAATGAGCGCTTTGCTGAAGCGAGGATCTTCGAGTGAAAAAGGGAATTTGATACCCCGTTCAACAAAGGCTACGCCTGGATGAAAACGAATATTTAAAAATTCATTAAATCTATAGTCTGCTAAAAGGCCCACATCAAAACTTGGCTTTGGTTTTACGTTAATGCGGAAAGGTCCACTTGTAAAAGTTGGTTTATATTCTACTTTAGCACCAACGGTATTGAGTCCCAAATAATAACCAAAACGAATTCTTTTCGAGTCATCAACTTTTAGGTTTTCTATTTTATCCAGTTGTCCATACATAGGGCCAACTGCGCAAAAGGAAACAGTCATAATCAATAATGAATATCGCAGGTTCATTTTTGAGCATTATATAAAGTAACTACACCTCCTGTTAAAGGCTTATGTGTTACTTTATAAAACCCAATTTCCCGTAATTTATTGCACATCTCTTCACCGTCAGCGAAGTTTGCTGCCGATTCACCAAGATAGGCGTAAGCACCTTTGTCTTCAGCAAATAGTCTCCCCATCGAAGGAATCAGTATTCTAGACATAATGTAATGTGCCTGGCGCATTGGGAATTTTTTTGGTGTTGACGTTTCCAATACATACAAACAGCCGTTAGGTTGGAGTACACGATACATTTCGGCCAAGCCTTTCTCCAAATTATCAAAGTTTCTAATACCAAAGGCTACCGTTACGGCATCAAATTTTTGATCAAAAGGCAACTTTTCTGCATCGGCAACGTGAAGTTTTATACGGCCTTTGAGTTTGAGTTTCTCAAGCTGCTTACTTTGTACCTCTAACATTTTTATCGAAAGGTCAGCAGCATCAATTTTTAGATTGGGAATCTTGCTTAAGGCGATAGCAATATCTCCGGTGCCAGTGGCAACATCAAGGACATCTACAGCTTTTTGTTCTCGAACAAGCTTTATGAGTCGCTTGCGCCATATCTTGTCCAGACCAAGAGATAGAACACGATTAAGGGTGTTGTATTTTTGAGCAATACGGTCAAACATCAAGGTTACCTGATCTTTTTTTGAAAGATCAGAATCAGTGTAGGGAGTGACATTTTTACTCATAGTTGGCAAATGTAACTATTATCTATCGAAGCTGTTTTATTTATAACGAACAGAAACTTCCTATATTTGCATATATAATTTCTTTCAAAGATGAATATTGCCATCGCTGGTGCTAGCGATATTGGATTTCACTTAGCCAAATTACTTTCGTTTGAGGCACAGGATATAACCCTTATTGATTCTGATAAGGAACTTCTAAACTATGCCGATAACAATCTTGATATTCGTGCAGTCAAGGGGGACCCTTCTGGGTTGGCGACACTTAAATTTGCTGGTGTTGACCAAGCAGACATGATGATTGCTGTTACTTCTTCAGAAACCACAAACCTTATGTGTTGTTTGTTGGCCAAACAGTTGGGTTGCAAGCAAACAATAGCACGTGTTACCGATATTGATTTTGAAAAATATAAGAATGATGTTGATTTTAAATCATTGGGAATTGATGAATTGGTTTCACCTGAAGAACTAGCTGCTGAAGAAATACAATTACTTATCCATCAATCTGCTTTTGAAAACAGTCACGAATTTGAAGATGGTGCACTCACCATGATGGGTACCACACTAGAAAACGATGCGCCATTTATTGGAAAAACAGTACGTGAGGTTGCAACTGTTTTTCCTGGAGTTCACTTCATGCCAATTGCGATAAAACGTATTGAGTCGCATAACACCATAATACCAAGGGGAGACACCTGCTTTGAAAAAGGGGATCAGGTATATTTCACAACTTTGCCACAAGGCGTTTCAGAATTATATAGCCTTACAGGTGAAGTCAAAAATAAAATCAAGAATGTGATGATTTTGGGTGGAGGTCGAGTAGGTCTTAAAACAGCTGAAGACCTGTGTAAACGGGGCATAAAAGTTAAGCTAATTGAGCTTGATAAAGAGCGCGCGATTGATATGGCAGAGCGCCTGCCTGACACCCTAATCATTCACGGTGATGGACGTAATGTAGAGCTGTTACTTGAAGAGAATCTAGACGAAATGGATGCCTTTTTAGGGGTAACTAACGATGCTGAAACTAACATCATGTCTTGTTTAATGGCTAAATCCAAGCAAGTGCCGAAAATTATCGCACTTATCGAAAATATGGATTATTTTGATTTGACAAAATCCATTGGAGTGGATACTCTTGTCAATAAAAAAATGTTAACTGCAAATACTATTTTCCGATATATTAGAAGGGGAGAGGTTGTAGATTTGGCCAAACTTAATAACATGGATGCCGAAATCTTGGAGTTTAAAGTAAAGCCGTCAGCTAAGGTAATTGGAGAGGAAATCAAGAATTTAGATTTCCCAAAAACGGCTACTATTGGTGGTGTGATACGAAATGGAACAGGCGTTATTGCACTTGGCGATTTCGTTATTGAAGAAAGTGATCTTGTTTTGGTTTGCTGCTTGCCGCAATCAATTAGCCGGGTAGAACAACTTTTTCTATAGGCCATGAAGGGATTTAATCTCAAGCTTATTCTACATATCCTAGGACTGCTATTACTGTTCAATGCCATTTTTATGGGTATTACTACGCTATACAGTTATTTTCAAAATGACGGTATTACAACTGGACTGCTAAAAGCTTTAGTACTCAACGTTATTGTAGCCAGTTTGGCTCTTGGCTTAACATTAAATCATCGCAAGGAAATTAAAAAACGTGAAGGCTATGTTATTGTTGTTTTTGGATGGCTGATTATGGTTGTGTTTGGCATGTTTCCCTATATGTTTACAGATACAATTGCAACCTTTACAAATGCCTTTTTTGAAACAATGTCTGGTTACACAGCAACTGGTGCTACCATCCTTGACGATATTGAGGCTTTGCCAAGGAGTATTATACTTTGGCGCTCTCTGACACATTGGATGGGTGGTATGGGAATCATTGTTCTTGCAATTGCAATACTGCCGTTGTTAGGCATTGGTGGCATGCAGCTTTTTAGTGCCGAAGCACCGGTTTTGGGGGGAGATAAACTACACCCACGTATTAGCGATACGGCCAAGCGATTATGGTTTATTTATGTAGGCCTGACTCTTACAAATGCTTTATTGCTTTTTGTTTCAGGCATGCCTCTTTTTGATGCCATTAATCACGCCATGAGCACTATGGCTTCAGGCGGTTTTTCCACTAAAAATGCAAGTATTGGATTTTGGAATGACATGCCGAAAATACAGTACATAACGATTTTTTTTATGATTTTAGCGGGAAGCAACTTTGTATTGCTTTACTATGCTATCAAGGGAAAATTTAAACGTGTTTTTGCCGATACGGAGTTTAGTTGGTATTCTGGGTTTATTACAGTTTTTGCACTTATTGTGATGGCCTCTTTAATACGTCAAGAATTCTATGCAACTACTGATACCAGTATCTTTGCAGTATGGGAGCAATCCTTTCGCCATGCTTTGTTTCAAGTAGTTGCGGTTATTACCACAACAGGACTGGTAACAGCAGATTTCACTTCATGGACTCCATTTGTGACAATGTTGTTTTTTGGATTGATGTTTTTGGGCGGATCAACGGGATCTACATCCGGTGGGATAAAAGTCATGCGTCACTTGATACTCATCAAAAATGGTTTCTTGGAATTCAAACGCGCCCTACATCCCAATGCCATACTAATGGTTAGGATGAATAAGGTTACTATTGAACAGTCTATTGTTTACAATGTACTGGCATTCTTCATTCTTTACATGATACTTTTTATCATCGGCGCAGGTGTACTAAGCACCCTTGGCTTGGATTTTACCACGGCTATTGGCGCAGCAGCAAGTTCGCTTGGTAATGTTGGACCTGGCCTGGGCGAAGTTGGACCTGCAAGTACATTTTCATCACTACCCATTTTTGGAAAGTACTGGTGTTCCTTACTTATGCTTTTGGGAAGGCTAGAATTGTTTACCGTTTTGATGCTCTTTACGCCCTACTACTGGCGTAATCACTAAGATACCGCTAGTCCAATACGTCTGATCGCTTCTTCAATTTCTTCAAGAGACGCAGCATATGAAATACGGATGTTATTTGGACATCCGAATGCATCGCCTGTTACGGTAGCAACGTGGGCTTCTTCTAAAAGATACATGGCGAAGTCAGAGGCGTTTTCAATCAAGGTACCTTTTAATTTCTTTCCAAAGAATGACGAAATATCAGGAAAAATATAAAAAGCACCTTTTGGTACATTTACTTTAAAACCTTCAATGTTCTCAACGAGCTGCATGATACGCTTCCGTCGAAAATCAAACTCATCAACCATATATTTAATTTTTCCAACAGAAGCTCTAACAGCGACAATGGCAGCTCTCTGTGCAATACAGTTTGTTCCACTAGTCACCTGCCCTTGAATTTTAGTGCAAGCTTTTGCCAACCATTCAGGACCACCTAAATAGCCTATTCTCCACCCTGTCATAGCAAAAGCTTTTGCTAAACCATTAACCGTAATGGTTCTGCCTGACATACTTGGAATGGCAGCAAAGCTAAATGGACTTACATTGTCATAGTTGATGTGTTCATAAATTTCATCTGAAAGTACGTATATATCAGGGTGTTTATCCAACACCTCAGCCAGTGCCTCGTATTCTTCTTTGCTGTATACTGATCCGCTTGGATTGTTAGGTGAGTTAAGCATTACTAATTTGGTTTTAGGAGTAATGGCAGCTTCCAATTGTGATGGGGTAATTTTAAAATCTGTTTCGATATCAGAACGAATTTCTATTGGATTTCCCTCAGCAAGGATTACTATAGCAGAGTAGCTCACCCAATACGGCGCTACTAAAAGCACGTCATCGCCTGGGTTAATCAGCACTTGAACAGCATTAGCAATAGATTGTTTTGCACCTGTTGATACCACAATTTGATTAGGGGCAAAGTTAAGTCCATTATCACGCTTGAACTTTTCACATATGGCTTCTTTGAGTTCTACATATCCATCAACAGGAGTGTAGCTATTATAATCGGAATCGATAGCATCGATTGCAGCTTCTTTGATAAAATCGGGTGTATTGAAATCAGGCTCTCCTAAACTCAATCCAATAATGTCTTTACCTTCGTTTTTTAATTCACGTGCCTTGGCTGCCATAGCCAAAGTTGCTGATGCTGGCAAATTTTTAATGCGTTCAGATAATACTTGATTCATATTAAAATTTTTGACAAAGATAATCGCTACAAAACAACAAGCATAACATTTTTAATTAATAGCTTCCTTATTTTTGTAAAAAGTATGGATAAAAGAATAAAAACGTATTTTCCTGAATTAACCGAAAAACAGCAAGTACAGTTTACACAACTCAAGGCACTTTACGATTCGTGGAATCAAAAAATAAATGTTATTTCACGCACCGATATGCCCCATTTCTATATCCGTCACGTTCTCCATTCGTTAGGCATTTCCAAGGTACTAAGATTTAACCCTCAATCCAGCGTGTTAGACGTGGGCACTGGAGGTGGTTTTCCAGGAATTCCACTTGCTATTATGTTCCCAGAGACACAATTTACACTCATTGATTCTATTGGAAAAAAAATCAAAGTGGTGCAAGCTGTTGCAGACGCCTTGGCTCTTGACAATGTCAAAACTTACCACAAACGCGCCGAAGATGTATCGGGTACATTTGACTTTGTGGTAAGCAGGGCTGTTACGCGCATGGAGAGATTTGTACCATGGGTACAACACAAAGTTAAATCTAAAAATACGCATGTACTTTCAAACGGGATTCTCTACTTAAAAGGAGGAGACCTGCGTGAAGAACTCAGTACTTATCCAAGCGCTAAAACTTATGATTTGAATTTGCATTTCAATGAGGATTTTTTTGAAACCAAGAAAGTTGTGTATTTAACTCTTTAGTTCATACTGGGATAGCGATAATCTGTCGCAGGCACAAGTGTTTCTTTTATCAACCTTGGTGATACCCAACGAAGTAGGTTTAGTGATGAACCAGCCTTGTCATTGGTTCCTGATGCACGACTTCCTCCAAATGGTTGCTGCCCAACAACAGCGCCGCTGGGCTTGTCGTTTATGTAGAAATTACCAGCGGCATGGCGCAACTTTTCTGATGCGTATTCAATGAAATGTCGGTCTTGTGATATAATAGCACCAGTAAGCCCATATTCAGAAGTAGTATTCACCAATTTTAAGGCACTTTCCCATTCGTTATCTTCATAAACATAAACAGTAACAACAGGTCCAAACAGTTCTGTTTCCATAGTGGTGTAGTGGGGGTTGGTTGTTTTTAGCAAGGTGGGATGGATAAAATAGCCCTTGCTTTTGTCATATACACCCCCAGCAAGTATCTCTACTTCCTTGTCAGTTTTTGCCTGTTCAATGTAACGTACGAGCCTATCAAAAGAATTTTCGTGTATAACAGCCGTTATAAAGTTGTTCATGTCATCAGGTGATCCGATTGAAAAGCTTTTGATGTTATTAACTACTCCGGCTATTATTTTATCAGAAATTGAAGCGGGCAAGTATATACGCGATGCTGCTGAACACTTTTGCCCTTGAAATTCATAACCACCCCGTGTGATGGCAGTCACCGCGGTTTGGATGTCAGCACTAGGGTGGGCAAAAATAAAATCTTTACCTCCAGTTTCGCCGACAATTCTGGGATAATTGCGATAACGGGTAAGCTTGTTTCCAATCTGCTGCCATAAATGTTTAAACACTTGTGTTGAACCTGTGAAATGTAGCCCTGCAAATTGTGGATGGTCTAATACAATATTGGAAATCATAACTGGATCTCCTGATATGAGGTTGATGACACCTGGGGGTACACCAGCTTCTTCAAAAATATCCATGATGATTTTAGCAGAAAACATTTGATGATCACTTGGTTTCCAAACAACAACGTTCCCCATAAGAGCAGGAGCAGTACATAGATTGCCAGCAATTGCGGTGAAATTAAATGGTGTCACAGCATAGATAAACCCTTCAAGCGGTCTGTATTCCAGCCGGTTGATAACACCATCTCCTTGGATGGGTTGTTTTTCGTAAATGTCCGATGCAAAAGCAACGTTAAATCTTAAAAAATCGGCAAATTCGCAGGCAGCGTCAATTTCTGCTTGAAAGATATTTTTCGATTGTCCGAGCATGGTCGAAGCATTAATCCTTGCACGATATGTCCCAGCAATCAATTCAGCTGCTTTTAGAAATACAGCCGCACGATGCTCAAAAGAGGTATTTTCCCAATTAAGGCTGGCCGCTAGTGCTGAATCAATTGCTTGGGTTACGTGTGAAGCATTAGCTATACTAAAGCTCCCAAGTGTATGCTTATGGTCGTGCGGGGGTACTATTTTTGCACGTGTCTTGGTAACAATTTTTTTATCACCTATGTAAAGGGGAACTTCAATATTACTTTTGTAAAACGTTGTGTATGTTTCTAATACCTCTCTACGTTCGGCACTATTTTTTTTATATTTAAGGACAGGCTCATTTATCGGCCTTGGGACTGAAAAAAAACCGTTTTTCATAAGATATAAATTTAACAACTAGTTGAGCGCAAAAGCGGCGCTTAGCTCAAACTTAGGAATGTAGGCACGAAACTTTTTAGTCGATGCTAAATTGATCATGTCGTAGTGCCCCTGCATTGCACCAATAGGCGAGCTTAATAAGCAGCCAGATTGATAACTGTATACCTGGCCAGGTTTAATAACAGGTTTTTTACCTACTACACCTTCACCATCAACAATAGCTGTGGCCTTTAGAGAGTCAAAAATTTTCCAATGTCTATATTGGAGCTGAACCGTATCTTTTCCATGGTTAGATATAGATATGCGATATCCAAATGAATAATGCAAACGGTAGTTTTTGAAGTGAGTTCCTTCAAAAAATGCATTTACTGAAATGCTTATACCTTGTGTGATTTGCTGTATCATATTATAAATATAAACATTTTTTATAAGCCAATGTCTTTTGCGTTTGCATTTCCAACACCAATTAATTCATCGCAGCGAGCGCCCATGGGCCTGTAGTAAACCAGTACCCAGTAGTCATTTTCAGTAGGCCAATAATTACCAGAAATAAGATTGTCATAAAGCGTTCCGTCACTGTCTTGACTTACAAACTTATAGTTATATATACCTTGCTTTAGTAATAATTCAACCTCAAAGCGACCTGAATCGGGGTTGTATGCCAATTTGCTATCATCACTAATGATGTGTTGGTTAAAATCTCCAACCACATAATGTTCTCCGTCAAACAGGAAATCTTCTGCAAAAAGTGAAATCAAGACCCGGCTATAATCAGATTCGATATTTGGTTTATTGCCTTGAAAAGTGTTAATGCGAAAGTCGCCGTTTATATCAGGCGCATAGGTGTAAGGTCTGCCCGATCGCACCCATTGTGGGTTTAAAACAGAAATGAATAAGTCCTCACGAAATACTCTTGCTACATTGCCGCCTCCATTACGAATGTCTTGCGTGTCAAAAAAATGGTATTCATTTCCAGCAGCAAACGTTGTTTCGGGCTTGTAGTTAAATTGGAGTTGATTGTTGAGTGTGTAGGTTGGTTTTCCTGCGTCCCGCCACGTTTGCCAACGTTGATTTTGTACGGTAAACAGCTTTATTTGTTTTTCAGGAAGCAAAACTTTTAGCCCATCTAAGTTTACTACAAACTGTACACTTTGGTGAGTTTGAATTTCTTCAATACGTTGTGATCGTTGCACACTTACCCCAGCTGCCGATGCTGGTCGGCTAACCATAAACCTTTTTTGCAACACCAACTCTCTGCTGCCATCCCAAATATTTAACATGTAATTCCCACTTTTTTTTAAGCGCGTTTGTGTATTTGGAAGGGTCAGGGTATAATGAATGTATGACTGCAATGTTCCTGTGGCATAGGATATGTTTTGTATACGGATATCATCATATCCATCCATATAGTCTACTTGTAACAAATCAGTCTGATTCCAATTGGCATCAAAACGATCTATGGTATAGTAGTAAGTGCTATCATCTGCTTTTAAATCATCAAATTTAAGTGTGATTTGCTCATTCAATTCAACAATGGGTAGCGAAGTTTTTTGTTCGTTTACATAAAAAAGAACCGATTTGATGTGCTCGGGTGGTGCAAATACGCTTAATTCTTGCCCAAAAATGAGTTGACAACCAAGTAAAAAAAGAAGCTTTTGTTTAATCATTATTTTAATACCCACTGGCTTTTTAGGCTTGTTTATAGATAAGAAGCCAGCGCACTGTTTTTGTTGCTTACAGGCCAAAGTTAAACAAACTCTTTCACGGTTAATAAATTTATGTAATTATATGGTTTAACACTTCGTTTTTTAAGCACCTTATATTACATTTGCAATGCAAAATAATAACTATATGTCCGCTGACATAATTCTGCGTAAAGGCTTGTCAATCCCCATGAGCGGAAAGGCTGATCTTAGTTTTTCATCAGCTGATTCTTCCCACAACTTTGTCATCTATCCTAGTGACTTCCATTCAGTTGTGCCAAAAATGCTCCTAAAAGAAGGTGAAGCCGTTTTGCAAGGACAGCCAATTTTTTATTCAAAAGCTAACCCCCAAATAAAATTTGTTTCACCCGTTAGTGGTACTATAAGCAAGATTGAGAGAGGTGCCAAAAGACGTATTTTAGCGATCGAAATATTCTCAAATCTTAGCTCTGATAAAATTAAGCATAAAGTTGTAGAACCAAATACCTTGAATAGTGAAGACATCAAAAAAAAATTATTGGAGTCTGGATGTTGGCCTTTCATTAAACAGCGTCCTTACGATGTAATTGCTGATCCCAATAGTACTCCAAAATCTATTTTTATTTCCGGATTCAGTACAGCTCCCCTTGCTGCTAACGTTTCTTTCATACTTAGTTCAAAAAAGAAAGACTTCCAAAATGGTATAAACGTACTTGCAATGTTGGCGCCGAAAGTTCATCTTTCCATTGACGCGTCTTCAGATTCTTTTCTAGCTGAAGTCTCCAACGCAGAAGTGCACCACATTAAAGGTCGCCATCCTGCTGGTAATGTAGGTGTCCAAATTCACCATATTGACCCTATCAATGCAGGCGAAACGGTATGGGTTGTTGGGCCAGTTGATGTGGCACGCATAGGTGCTTTCTTTTCAACAGGCATTTTTGATGCTTCACAAATGGTTGCTTTAGTTGGCCCAGTTGTGAAGTCACCAACATATTTTAAATCTCGTATTGGCGCAGCAGTTGCACCGCTTCTGAAAGAAGCTGGAATCAACGCTAATGGTCAGATACGTGTTATTAATGGCGATTCGCTTTCAGGTAAAGCAACACATGCCAATGGTAACCTTGGATTTTACAACAACACACTTACAGTATTAGCTGAAGGAAATCGTTACCGTATGTTTGGTTGGTTGCCTTTTACAGGAAGTAAGATATTTAGTATGTCTCGTACCTCTCTTTCCTGGTTATTGCCCAAACGTACGTATGCATTGGACACCAATATGAATGGTGAAGAACGTGCGCTGGTTGTTACTGGTGAAATGGAGCAAGTTTTGCCCATGGATATATTTCCCATGCAACTTCTCAAAGAATGTATGGTAGAGAACATAGAAAAAATGGAGGGTCTTGGTATTTATGAAGTAGCACCAGAAGATTTTGCGTTGGTGGATTATGCCAGTACCTCTAAAATTGAAGCCCAAGCGATTATTCGTGAGGCACTTGATTTAATGATAAAAGAAGTAGGTTAAATTTAATATATGAACTTTATACGCGAACGCATCGATGTAATCAAAAAGCCTTTTGGTAAAGGCCAAAAGTGGGAGCGCTTTGCCCCTGCAGTTAATGCATTTGACACCTTTTTATTTGTTCCAAATCACACTACTCAAAAAGGAGCGCATATCCGCGATGGTGTTGATTTGAAACGTACAATGGTAACGGTTATTATTGCCTTGTTGCCTGCCTTTATATATGGTGTATACAACACTGGTTACCAATATTTTATCCAATCTGGACTTGCTTTTACTTTTTGGGATGCCATGCTTCATGGTGCGCTTAAAATTATGCCTATGGTTGTTGTATCATACGGGGTCGGTTTAGCCATCGAATTTGCTTTTGCCGTTTATCGTGGACACGAAGTAAACGAGGGCTATTTGGTAACAGGACTTTTGGTTCCCATGATTATGCCAGTAGATATTCCGCTTTGGATGGTGGGTCTCTCTGTGGCGTTTGCTGTATTTGTTGCAAAAGAAGCTTTTGGTGGAACAGGGATGAATATTCTTAATCCTGCGCTTACAGCCCGTGCCTTTGCTTTTTTTGCTTATCCAACTTATATGTCGGGTAACAAAGTATGGGTTTCGGAAGCAACTAATGTTGATGGTATTTCGGGTGAAACAGTTTTAGGCAGCCTTGCCGCTGGTAACGACGTTAGCTACTCCATGTTAGACATGTTTGTTGGTGCCATCCCTGGATCAATAGCCGAAACATCTACACTTTGGATATTGGTGGGTGCGGGGATACTAATCCTTACTGGTGTTGGAAGTTGGCGCATAATGGTGGGCGGTGTACTTGGTGCAGCTGTTACAGCTTTCTTGTTTAATATTTGGGGTGCCAATGCACTTATGTCTTTTGACTGGACAAATCACCTGATTGTTGGTGGATTTGCATTTGGTGTTGTGTTTATGGCGACTGACCCAGTTTCAGCAGCCCAAACGACCAAAGGAAAATGGGTATATGGCTTACTAGTAGGGGTTTTCTGTATCCTCATTCGCGTATTTAATCCAGCTTATCCTGAAGGTGTAATGTTGGCTATTTTACTAATGAACGTATTCGCACCAACAATTGATCACTATGTGGTTGAGGGTAACATTAAACGGCGCAAAAAGCGTCTTGTCAAAGCAACATTAACACCTGCAACATGAACAGAGATTCTAACAGTTATACTTTTGGTTTTGCTGCTGCCATGGTTTTGGTTGTAGCATCTGTATTGGCTTTTACTGCCAGCTCATTGAAAGATCTTCAGTCGGAAAATGTCCGTAAAGAAAAAATGCAAAATATACTTTCCACAATTGGTATAGAAACTGATAGAGATAGTGCTGAAAAATTGTTTAACAACTATATTACTGACCAGCTAGCGCTTCGCAACGATGGTACGATTGATGAAACGGTAGATGCCTTCTCAGATATCAAACTGGCAATAGAGCTCAAGAAAGATATTGAAACCCAACGTTTTCCAATTTATGTTGCATCTGTGGATGCGGCTACTTATTACATAGTACCCTTACGCGGTTCTGGTTTATGGGACGCCATTTGGGGATACATAGCCCTAGGGGAAGATCGCAACACTATTAAGGGAGCTGTTTTCGACCACAAAGGTGAAACTGCAGGACTCGGTGCAGAAATTACACAACAGTGGTTTATGAACCGCTTTGTTGGGGAAAAAATATTTAATTCTTCTGGAGATTTGGTTGGGATTAGTGTTTCTAAAACCAATAATGACCCCAATGATACAGACAAGGACGACCACGAGGTTGATGCCATTTCTGGCGCAACTATTACGGGCGATGGTGTTTCCGATATGATTATCGAACGTTTACAACACTATCTGCCATATCTTAAAGCAACAACTGTAGATCTTGCGTATATTAACTAATTATGTCCAAACCAAAATCAAATAAAAAACCTGTAATTTTCTTTGTTGCCAATGATCGTGAACCGCTTTTTTCAAAGAAAAACCGCGGTTTGTTAAAAGATCCATTGGACGATAATAATCCCATTACGGTTCAAGTATTGGGTATTTGCTCTGCTTTGGCGATTACAGTGCAGTTAAAGCCTGCCGTTGTAATGACATTGTCGGTAATTGCTGTAATGGCAGCCAGTAATGTTATTGTTTCACTACTGCGAAATGCCATTCCAAACCGTATTCGAATTATAGTGCAACTCGTTGTAGTTGCCTCAATGGTAATCTTGGTTGATCAAGTACTACGGGCCTATGCCTATGACGTGAGTAAGCAACTTTCCATTTTTATTGGACTGATTATTACCAACTGTATTGTAATGGGTCGCTTGGAAGCTTTTGCCTTGGGTAACGGCGTTTGGAAATCCTTCCTAGACGGAGTTGGTAATGCTGCTGGATATGGATTTATGCTCATTCTCGTTGCTTTTTTCAGAGAACTGTTGGGTTCTGGAAAATTGTACGGTTATCAAGTAATTCCCGATTCTATTTATGAAATGGGTTACGAAAATAATGGTTTAATGCTGTTGTCTCCAATGGCCTTGATTACATTGGGTATCATCATTTGGGTACAGCGCGCACGTAACCGTAAACTCATTGAAAAAAACTAGGCAATGGATTACATAAACCTTATTGTAAAAAGTATTTTTATTGAGAATATGATATTCGCTTACTTCCTAGGTATGTGTTCATATTTGGCAGTATCTAAAACTGTTAAAACAGCCGTTGGACTTGGCTGTGCTGTTATTTTTGTGTTGTCGATTACTGTTCCAATCAACTACTTATTAGATAATTACCTTTTAAAGCCAGGTGCCATGTCATGGTTGGGTGAAGATTATGCCGCATTGGATTTAAGCTTCTTGAGCTTCATTATGTTTATTGCCGTTATAGCATCCATGGTTCAGCTGGTAGAAATGATTGTAGAAAAATTTGCTCCTGCACTTTATGGAGCTTTGGGAATTTTCTTGCCACTTATAGCGGTAAACTGTGCCATTTTAGGTGGATCACTATTTATGCAACAAAAAAGTTTTGTTTCAATCGGCGAATCTGCTCTATATGGACTTGGTTCTGGAATAGGATGGTTGTTGGCCATTTTGGCCATTGCAGCTATTCGTGAAAAAATTGCGTATTCTAACGTTCCAGCGCCATTGCGTGGGCTGGGTATAACATTTATTATTACAGGCCTTATGGCCATTGGATTTATGAGTTTTATGGGAATTAAATTATAAGCATATGGATATTACTGTCATTATTGCAAGTATTGTTGTTTTCTTAGCCATCACTTTTATTTTGGTGGGGATGCTTTTAGGAGTTAAGGCACGTTTGATGCCATCTGGGCCTGTGAAGCTATTTATCAATGGCGAAACAGACGTTGAAGTTTCATCTGGAAACACACTATTGTCTACCCTTGGTGATAACAAAATTTTCTTACCATCAGCCTGTGGTGGAGGGGGTACCTGTATACAGTGTAAGTGTATTGTTAAAGATGGTGGAGGCGAAATTCTTCCAACGGAAAAACCACACTTTTCAAGAAAAGAGATTGCTGAAGGTTGGCGTTTGGGATGCCAAGTTAAGGTAAAAGAAGACATGGTAATTGAAGTGCCAGAAGAAGTATTTGGCATAAAGAAGTTTGCAGCTAAAGTTGTACGTAACTGGAACGTAGCATCATTTATCAAGGAGTTTGTTGTTGAAATTCCTGAAGACATGCACTACGAAGCTGGGGGGTATATTCAAATTGAAGTTCCTGCTTGTGAGGTGGATTTCAAGGATATTGATATATCAGCACACCCAGAAGAGCACCCTGAGGATGTAAATAAATTTAAATTGGAATGGGATAAATTTAAGTTGTGGGACTTAAAGATGAAAAACCCAGAGTTGGTCGAGCGTGCTTATTCAATGGCTTCTTTTCCAGCAGAGGGAAAAGAAATTATGCTGAATGTGCGTATTGCAACCCCGCCCTTTGATCGTGCCAAAAATGGTTGGGCTGATGTTAATCCTGGTGTCGCCTCATCATATATATTTTCGCTTAAAGAGGGTGACCCCGTAACCATATCTGGACCTTACGGAGAATTCTTTATTAATCATTCTGATAGTGAAATGCTATACGTTGGTGGTGGTGCGGGAATGGCGCCAATGCGTTCACACTTATATCACCTCTTCCGTACTCTGAAAACAGGCCGTAAGGTTACGTTTTGGTATGGTGGTCGTTCTAAACGTGAGTTGTTTTATACTGAACACTTCCGTGCGCTTGAGCGTGACTTTCCTAATTTTAAGTTTTATGTTGCGTTATCTGAACCCTCTGAGGAAGATAATTGGAAAGTAAAAGACGGTCTTGATGGTGAGGGAGATGGCTTTATTGGGTTTGTTCACCAAGTCGCGATCGATAATTACTTAGACCAACACGAATCCCCTGAGGATCTTGAAGTCTACTTCTGTGGGCCTCCACTTATGAATCAAGCAGTTGAAAAAATGGCTGAAGATTTTGGTGTCCCAGACGAGAATGTTCGTTTCGATGATTTCGGCGGATAACATATAAAGAGGCTTCAGCCTCTTTTTTATTTTACATTTGCGCTATGAGCCAATTATCTGAAGACGAATTACATCAACTGGCCATGACTACGGTTGGTCACTCCCTAGAAGCGGATGGCTATGAATTTTTGGCTGTGAACAGCACACCCAAAAAAGACCCTCAGTTTGTGTGTGCCAAAGACAAAACCTTGCATTTTGTAGTAGTACGTCATGTGCTGTACCCGCAAAATCCAAATGAATTTGACAGCAAACTTATGGACCAAGTCAAGGAGCACGCAATAAAGTTTAAAGCTAAAACCTATTATGCTGGTGTTGGCTTCGCCTATGCCACAGACTATGACAAACCACTATCTAAAAACGAACCCTATGCCATCAATTTTAATGGGATTAAAGAAATATAGTTTACTTCTGCTTTTGTTTGCTTTCGCTTCTTGCCAAACTCAAGATAAGATGCAGCGCCTCCAAGGGGATGCCCTTGGTACTTCTTATAATGTTCGCTACTTTGATACGGCGCCAAACGAAATGATTTCTGATTCTATCGATGCTATTTTTTTACGCATAAATCAGTCCATGTCAACCTATTGGCCAAATGCCATTATTTCAAAAGTAAACCGAGATGAGCCAATAACCACAGATGTAGACTTTAAAAAGGTCTTCCAAACAGCCAAAAATATTTGGCAACAAACCGATGGCTATTTTGACCCAACGGTGGGCGCATTGGTCAATGCCTATGGTTTTGGTCCAGCTAAGTCTTTGCAACAAATAGACCAAGCAGCAATAGACAGCCTGCTCAATATTACTGGTTTTGGTAAGGTCTCGTTGTTGTCCGACGGAACCATTAATAAAGCACATAAAAATACCTATCTCGACTTCAATGCAATTGCCAAAGGCTATGCCGTTGATGTACTGGCAAGCATGCTTCACTCGATGGGGTATAAGCAATTTCTTGTGGAAGTAGGGGGTGAGTTGTTTGCTTCGGGTCTACATCCAGAAAAAGAAAAGCCGTGGCGCGTAGCCATTGACCATCCCAAACAAAATGTCAACCGTACCTTTATCGCAACGCTTCCATTGCAAAACCAAGGCATGGCATCATCGGGCAATTATAGGAAATTTAGAACAGATGCATCGGGGAAACGATATGTCCATACCATTAACCCAAAAACAGGAGAAACCGTCCAAAGTAATGTGCTAAGTACTTCGGTTTTGTCGCCTTCCACAATGCTGGCAGATGCCTATGCAACAGCGCTTATGGCCATGCCATACGAGCAAGGAAAAATACTCATTTCAAATCTGTCAACTATTGAAGCCATGTGGGTGTTGGCGGTAAATGACGGCATTCAAGTAGTTGCTACGCCTGGGTTTACTTACGATCTTGAATAGGGCGTAGGCAGAGAGGGATATATTCGTCTTTTGTTACTGCATAGCGCAACCTTTCGGCTTCAGTAAGCGACTTTCCAAACTGAATTTCACTTACCTCAAATCCCGTTTGGCGCAACTTGTCAAAATAATCTTTTCCGTAAACACGCACGTGATCGTACTGCCCAAAAACTTTGGTGCGTTCTGCTTTGTTAACGATGCTGTCATCTTCAAAGGTTTCTTTACGATTGCTTTCTAAAGGTACTTGCAATAAGGCTATGCCTCCAGGTTTGAGTACACGATAGAGTTCTTGCATGGCCTTAGTGTCATTGGGAATATGTTCCAATACGTGATTGCACAGTATCCAATCAAAAGAAGTATCGTCAAAAGGCAAATCGCAAATATCAGTTTTGACATCAGCAAGTGGCGATTCCAGATCACAAGTGGTATAGGCAAGGTTTTTCAATTTTTTAAGGCGTTTCATAAATGCCTTTTCGGGTGCCATGTGCAATAATTTTGCAGACGTTTTAAAAAAGTTTGTTTCTCGTTGTAAATAGAGCCAAATAAGCCTGTGGCGTTCCAGCGAGAGCGTCCCGGGACTGAGCGCATTAGGTCTTATTTTTACATAACCATAAGGAAGAAAGCTACGATAGGACTTGCCGTTAATGGGGTCTGTATATCGACTACCGCGATAACAAAAATCTAAAAAGGGTAAAAGGAGGTTGGCAAGACGTTGCAACCAAGTTCTTGGGAATATGCCAAGTATGCATCGGACGAAACTTTTCATATCTCCAAGGGAACTGCTCTAAAAGGTGCTTCTTCATCTGTTATTATTCCCAACGCTTGGTTAACATATTCGAACGTAGAAAGTAATTCGGGTTTTCCATCAATAATTGCAACATTATGTTCAAAATGTGCGCTTGGCGCACCGTCTGCCGTGATTATGGTCCAGCCGTCTTGCAGTTGTTTGACTCGGTGAGTGCCACTGTTAATCATGGGCTCTATGGCAACTACCATCCCCTCTATAAAACTTTTCCCCTTGCCGCGTTTTCCGTAATTGGGCATTTCGGGTTTTTCGTGCATTGTGGTTCCCAATCCATGCCCGACCAATTCCCTTACGACACCATATCCAAACTGCTCAACGTACTGCTGAATGGCATAGCCCACATCACCAACTCTATTACCTATACAAAATGCTTCAATGCCTTTGTATAGCGATGCTTTTGTTCTCTCAAGAAGTTTTTCCGTTTCGGTTTCTATTTCACCAACCGCAAAAGTGTAGGCGTGGTCGCCATAGTATCCGTTTTGTAGCACACCACAGTCAATGGAGATGATATCGCCCTCTTGTATTGGGATCTTGTTTGGTATGCCGTGGACCACCTGCGCATTGGGACTAATACAAAGGGTGTTTGGAAAATCATATAGCCCTAGAAATCCGGGAATGGCGTTGTGGTCACGAATAAATGTTTCTGCTTTTTTGTCGAGTTCAAGAGTTGTAACACCAGGCTTAATCGCGGCTGCGAGCATACCCAAGGTTTTGGACACCAACAAGGCACTGTTGCGAATAAGCTCAATTTCTTCGGCTGTTTTTTGAAGCAACATCAATTTTCGTAAGTGTGTTTGTAATCAGCATCGCTTAAAATTGCGAGTATGTCGTCTTCCAAAAATTCAACGGGCGACTCCACAATGCGATTGACTTCTTTGCCGTCTTTGTAAAAGATAAAGGTTGGTACGTTAGTGATGCTATTCTCTGTTGCGCTGCCAGTAGGCGTTTTTTTATCTTTATCAACGCCAATAATTTGTACTTCAACCGAAAATGCCAATTCGTCTAAAATACGAAAAAAGGCAGGTACATGTATTTTGCTATCAGAACACCAAGTGCCCATAAAAATGGTAATGGCTAAATCTTCTTGCAGAGCATCAAGCTGTGCTATGGTTTTGCCAAAAGGGGCGTAGTTTGCGTATTCCGTATTAAACCATTCGGCATAAGGCTCTTTTTTTAAGTCTTCTAGCGCAATTGGACCAATGATATTCTGGGCATATGTAGTACACATAGACAAGATCAGTCCTAGAAATAACAAGCGTTTCATGATACTAAAGTAATGATTTTGCCGTCATAGCCTCTGGTTGTGCTATCCCCATAAGTTCTAAAACGGTGGGGGCAATATTGCAAAGTGCTCCTTTGTTAATGCTTTTTGCATCTCCATCAACCAAAAAAACGGGCACGAGATTGGTGGTATGTGCGGTATTGGGACTGCCATCGGAATTGATCATGGTATCACAATTTCCGTGGTCAGCGATAATAATAACGGAATAACCGCCTTCTTTGGCAGCAACGACCACATCAGCGGCGCATCCATCGACGGTCTCACAAGCCTTAATAGCGGCAGCCATATCTCCAGTATGCCCTACCATATCGGGGTTGGCAAAGTTTAAACACACAAAATTTGCAGCTTGCTCTTTTAGTTTGGGAACTATTGCATCACGAATATCAAAAGCGCTCATTTCGGGCTGAAGGTCATATGTAGCTACTTTTGGCGAAGGGCATAGAATGCGTTCTTCTCCTTCAAAAGGCTCTTCGCGACCACCATTAAAGAAAAAGGTAACATGTGGATACTTTTCTGTTTCTGCTATCCGAATTTGTTTTTTGCCAGCAACCGCTAATACTTCACCTAGCGTTTCTTGAATATTCTCCTTGTCATACACTACTTTGACACCATTGAAATATTCGTCATAATTGGTTAGGGTAACAAAGTATAGCGATAGCGGTTTCATGTTTTGTTTCGGAAACGCCTCTTGACTTAACGCTTGTGTGAGTTGACGTCCGCGATCAGTTCTAAAATTAAAGAAGATGACCACGTCGTCTTCCTTGATACGACTAGCCGTTAGATCTCCACTCTCAAAAAGTAAAATGGGTTCGATAAACTCGTCTGTTGTACCAGCGGCGTAATTGGCCTTCATAGTTTCAGTAAGGTTTTTTGATTGAGTTCCAGTACCATTTACCAAAAGGTCATATGCTTTTTTAACCCTTTCCCAACGTTGATCTCTGTCCATTGCAAAATAGCGTCCTATCACACTGGCTAAATGCGCATTGGTAGTGGCACAGATTTCTTGTACTCGATCTAAAAATCCAGAACCAGATTTTGGGTCTACATCGCGGCCATCGGTAAAGGCATGCACGTAGCTTTTGGGTACGCCAGCTGCTTGTGCGGCTTTCAATAGCCCTTCAAGGTGATTGATGTGCGAGTGTACACCACCATCAGAAACCAGCCCCAAGAAGTGTACAAATTTGTTTTTTGTTTTGGCATATGCAAAGGCATCTTTGAGAACGATCTCGTCTTTTAAGGTGTTTTGCTCCACCGCAATATTGATTTTGGCTAAATCTTGATATACCACTCGACCAGCGCCAAGGTTAATGTGTCCTACTTCGCTATTGCCCATTTGCCCTTCGGGAAGTCCAACGTGCATACCATCTGTGTGAAGAACATTGTGAACGGCACTTTGGGTAAGGCTGTCTATAAAAGGGGTATTGGCTTTGGCTACCGCCGAAACTTTTGGATCTGGAGATATGCCCCAACCATCTAAAATCATCAAGATAACGCGCTTGCCCATATATCTAAGTTATGTTGCAAAGATACTGTAAAGGAGAATGCCTGTAAAGTAAACTTTAAACGAATTACTCAGCAAGCCTAGCTGGTCTAACAATTTAAAACTACTCCATTAAGAAACTAATCCTCCAAAAATTTGGTATTGATTCCTCTTACGAAAGTTTGGTAGTAATGGTCCCAAAAGTCACGATCAATGTGATCGCTTCCCTTAACCTCAACTGATTTAAAATAAGCAAAGGCCATACGTGAATTATAGCCTTTTAGATATGCTTTTGCTTCAGGTAAATAACTGTAATGCCATGGCTCATATGAAAAGCCCGTGCGTGCATTATCTTTGGTGTACACCAAATAAAATCCATAGTGATGGGCATTGATTTGCATCCATTCGTGAAGGGGTGCAAAAGGGCCGTTATTATGAAATTTACTTGGCACCAACAGCCGCTTTTCATTTTTAACATTTCCATCAGTAATATCTATATCCGTTCCCCAATGGTGCCGTGAAGTCCCTGGTAAGGTAGAGTACTTTAATATTTGTGCAATGGCTTTTTCGGGCGACTCGCCTTCTGAGGTGTAACGTTCGAATTTATCTTCCCAAATATATTGTTGCCGTTCAAAAGATCTATATGCCGAAACCAGTTGAATATCTATGCCCTCTTGACGTGCTGCAACTTGCATGGCGTGAAAAGCAGCTGCCGTTTTAGGTGTTAGTTTGTGTGCTTCAAATTTGTTAAGATGACTGCTTTCTATGCCCATCAATTGTACAATATTCCCTTGAGCAATGGACCATTGATATACTAACAATAAAATTAGTGCTAATCGCATAGGCTTTTGATCATTTTGAAGTGGGTTCCACCATAAGGTAATTCAAATGCATCGCCTTGTTTTCGGTAGCCGCAACGTTTATAAAACGGAACAGCTATGCGCCGGGCATTCATCCAAATGGTACAGATGTTCCTACCATGTACAAGATTTTCGGCATGGGCAATAAGTTGTTTCCCAATCCCTTTTCCTTGAAATTTTTCCAATCCCGCCATACCTCTAATTTGCACGTTTTTGGTGTTTGTTAGTAATGTCAGTATTCCGATGGCTCTATTTTCTAGAAAGGCACCCAAATGTATGGTACTATTGTCTTCGTCTCTATCAAAAGTACAACTGCTTAATGGAAGACCCTTTCGCAAGACGGAGTGACGAACTGTGTAGGTGGCTGTCGCTTTAATTTGTTTAAATTGTATGTTTGTGTTCTTTTGCAGGTCTAATTATGGAAGTTGATTTTAGATATTTAAATGTAGGGAATATCCCTGAAATTTTGCCACTTGTTCAAGATTTTACAGAGCATAAATATTCCGATGCCGTACTCAGCAGCCGTTTTGTTGCCATGTTCCAACACGAATATGACTGTATTGGTTTTTATTACGACGATAATATGATTGGCCTTTGCGGGCTCTGGTATCAATCCAGACACTATTCTGGAAAGAGCTGTGAGATCGACCACCTGTATATAAAACCCAAATATCAAGGGCAAGGCCTGGGTACTCGTTTTATAGATTGGATTGGGGGCAAGCTACAAAAAGAGGGTTTTGAAGCGTTGGAGTTAAATGCATACAAAGAAAATGTTGCCTCACACCGGCTCTATGCCCGAGAGGGCTTTGAGCACCTTGGTTTTCACTTCGTAAAGCGTTTGAGTGAATAGCTTATATTTGTTTAATAAGTAAGGTTGGTTTGTTGTTTAACTAAGATATAAATACTTGTCACACAGCTAACCTAAAGTATCTTTTATGCGAAAGCTTTTTGTTTTTTTACTTTTTGCTCCAATGTTAATGGCTCAAACCGATTATCGTACTTGGCTTAGGGGAAAGATTTTATACCAAAATCAAAATGTGATTGCCGCTAATGTAGTTAACACCACAACCAGGGAGGCTACTATCTCAGACAACATTGGTGATTTTGCTATTGAAGTGATGATGGGCGATGAGTTGATTTTTACCTCTTTGCAGTATCAAATTCGTATAGTTAAAATAACAAAGGAAATACTACAGCGCGGTCGCCTTGTTATTGATGTAAATGAAAAAATAACAGAACTGGAAGAGGTCGTGGTTACACCAGAGCAACGCCAGAAATTTTTAGACCTTCGATCTGAAGAATTTAAGAAGTTTGACTATGAGCGTGACCGCTCTACTAGACTAGAAAATGAGATAATGAATAAAGACCTGCTGAATAATGGCGTGAATTTCGTCAGTGTTTTTAAGGCGCTTTACCGTATGGTCGAAAACAAAGACCAAGCAAAAGATAAGACATATTCGCTCAAACCAAGTGAGGTCTTACGCCAGCTCTATGATGATAGCTTTTTCAATGAGCTTCTAAATATCGAAAAGGATAAAATAGAGCTATTTTTGTTGTATTGTGACGAAGAAGTTAAAACCAAAGAACTACTCGATGAGAAATCTGATTTTGAAATCATAGATTTCTTGATTAAAACCAGCGAAAAATTTAACAAGAACAATTAATGCGTTTTTTATTTTTTTTATGCTTAATACCCCTTTTTTCTTCTTCCACGCACAAGTACTACGTGAGCACTACCGATATGTTTTTTAAGCCCGAGCAAAATCAATTACAGCTGGTAGTTCGCGTATTTACAGATGATTTTACTACTTCACTTTCTCGATTCACTTCTGCTGAAATAAAACTTGACCCAGATCAGTTTTCAGAAACAATAATATCAGCACATATATCCGCCTATTTTCAGCAATATTTTCAAATCAAATCCCCCAAAAGACAACCTGCTTTCTCTTTTGTTGGTTGGGAATATAAGAAAGATCAAACAATCTTATACGCCTCTTTTGATTCGCTCCCGAAAATGACTAAATTAGAGTGGTTCAATACTTTTATGATGGACGTCTTTCCTGATCAAAAAAACATAGTAACGTTTACTACCCCAAAGGGGAAGAAAAGTTATTTGCATACTAAAGACCGCATTTATGCGAAATACAATTTTTAATTTTTCCCTAATCTAATATATTTATCCAAAAATTATTAAAAATGAAATTTAATACAATACTCAACTTAGCTTTAACCATTCCTTTAGTTTTTACTTTTGCGCAAGAAACAAACACGCCCCAAGGGCATACCAATCAAAATAAGTTTCGACAACTGTATGATGAGCTGGCCACGCCAAATGTTTACAGAACAGCGTCAGGTGCACCAGGTCCTGCTTACTATCAACAGCAGGCGGATTATGTCATGGAGCTCACCTTAAATGATGATACACAAGAATTGTTTGGAGATCAGGTTATCACTTACACTAACAATTCCCCTGAAACGCTCTCTTATTTATGGTTGCAGCTTGACCAAAACGTCCGAGCCCGTGACGGCCAATCTTTTGACAGACTTGATAATGGAAACGATTACTATGGAACCCAGCGAGCCGTTGGTCCTGGTTTTATAAATGCTTTTATATTGGAAGAAAAATTTGATGGTGGTTTTAAAATAGACTTGCTGCAAGGCACAGATGGTATGGATCTGCCATATACGGTGCATCAAACCATGATGCGCATAGATTTACCAACACCATTGGTCTCAGGAACGGCTATTTCGTTCCGTGTTAAGTGGCATTACAATATCCCAAATCGTCAGTTTTGGGACGCTCGTTCTGGTTATGAATATTTTAAAAAGGATGACAACTACGCGTACTTTATAGCGCAGTTTTTCCCACGTATGGCAGTATATAACGATGTTGAAGGCTGGCAAAACCAACAGTTTTGGGGCAATGGAGAGTTTGCACTTCCTTTTGGCGACTATGATGTAAAAATCACGGTTCCCGATGATCATATTGTGGAGTCCACTGGTGTTTTGGAAAACCGTAAGGCGGTTTATTCATCAACCATGATGAAGCGTTTCAGGGAAGCAAAAAAATCCTATGATGAACCTGTTTTTATTGTAACACAAGACGAGGCTGAGGCCAACGAAAAAAGTACACCAATAGGATTTAAGACATGGCATTTTACGGCAAAAAATGTACGTGATTTTGCTTTTGCTTCTTCGCGTAAGTTTATTGTTGATATGATGAATGTAGATGTCAACGGAAATGATGTAATGGCTGTTTCGGTCTATCCCAAAGAAGGTAATCCGCTTTGGGAACGATGGTCTACTAAGACAGTGGCGAGTGCATTGAAGTCATACTCAAAAATGACCTTTGATTACCCTTATCACAAAGCGGTATCTGTACACGCTGACGATGTGGGTATGGAGTACCCCATGATTTGTTTCAACTTTGGACGTCCTGACGTCAATGGTAAATACAGCGACCGCACCAAATTTCGTATGATAGGTGTTATTATACATGAGGTTGGTCACAATTTCTTTCCTATGATTGTGAATTCAGATGAACGCCAATGGGGTTGGATGGATGAGGGTTTGAACTCCTTTGTACAGATTGTTGCCGAGCAGGATTTTGGAAAGTTACATCCAGATGCGATTCCAGGCATGGATCATTACCCTTCTGATGATATGGATCCGCAGAATATTGTGCCTTACATGTCAGGAGATCAAGACTTCATAGCTCCGATTATGGCAAATCCCGAGAATGTGTATCAACTCGGTCCAAATGCGTATAGCAAACCAGCAACAGCGCTAAATATTTTAAGAGAAACTGTTATGGGTCGCGAATTGTTCGACCATGCCTTTAAGACCTTTTCTCAACGCTGGATGTTTAAACACCCAACCCCAGAAGACTTCTTCCGGTCCATGGAAGATGCTTCTGCTTTTGATCTGGATTGGTTCTGGCGGGGATGGTTTTTTAGCACTGATGTTGTAGATATGGGAGTTACGGGTGTTAAGGACATCAAAAAATTTGATAATGACATGCGTTATTTTTCACGTTATTTCACCAACAGTTTGCGGAATCTAACTCCTGATGCTTTCAAGAATCGCAAAGAGCCTAAGAAATTCTACAAGGTTACTTTTGAAAAACCAGGCGGTATTCCAATGCCACTAATTGTGGAGTATTCTTATGCTGACGGAACAAAAGAACGCAAGACCTATCCTGCGCAAGTGTGGCGCAAGAGCGACAGACAGGTTAGTAAGTATATTGCTACAGACAAAGAGATTGTCGGGGTATTGGTTGACCCAGATAATGCTACAGCAGATATTAACAAGGATAACAACACTTGGCCCAAGGTATTGGAGGAAAATGACTTCGAAAAGTTCAAAAAACAACAGGACTAAACACGCAAGGTAGTTATAGAGGTGAATTTTTAGATTAACTTTGTATATGGTTTATTTTATTAGCGGTGCTGAAATCGTATTTGTTTTCATGGTCGTACTCTTGGTATTTGGTGCCAATCGCATTCCAGATATTGCGCGTACCTTTGCTAAGGGGATTCAACAGGTAAAAACGGCCAGTCGTGATTTTCGCGAAGAAATTGAAAAATCTGCTGAAGCCCAAGGTTTAGACACCAAAGAGCTTCAAAAAGAAGTAAACGACATCAAAAAAGAATTAAACGATATTACAGGTACGGAAAAGCGCAAGCGCTAAATTTTGCGCATGAGTGTTAGCCCATCCCTAACTGGAAGTATTAGCGTTTCTACACGTTTATCTTTAGCTACTTTTTTATTGAAAAACTGAAGTGATTGTGTTGCTTCGTCCATTGCGATTTCCATGACTTTGCCAGACCATAATACATTATCAGCAATTATTAATCCCCCTGAACGCAGACGATTAACAATCAAATCAAAGTAGAGCGGATAATGCTCCTTATCGGCATCAATAAATACAAAGTCAAAAGTTCCTTTAATCGTAGGAATAATTTCGGGAGCATTTCCCAAATGCTGAACGATTCGATTTCCAAAACCTGAGGCATCAAAGTATCTGCGTTGCATATCGTAAAGTTCCTCGTTTTTATCAATAGTATCAATTTGCCCATCTGTTTGTAAACCTTCTGCCAGACATAGGGCCGAATAACCTGTATAGGTGCCAATTTCCAAGATGCGTTTTGGGGACGCTAATTTAGACAATAATGCCAATAAACGGCCTTGATATGCACCACTCAACATGCGTGGCTGCAACACCTTTAGCTGGGTTTCTCGTGCTAGCTTTTGCAGCAATATGGGTTCTTGCTCGGTGTGTTTTGCTACATATGCTTCTAAATTTGAGTCTAAAAAATTCATGCTTTTTTGGGTCTTGCGTATGCGAAGCGGTCTAGTAGTTTCGTTGTAGCGTAGCCGTCTAATCCGTTTATGGCTACTGTATTGGCGTTTTCAAGTTTTAGCCATCCATCATCTTGTTGGATATCTAGGTCTGCAACAAAAACATGTTCAATTGAGCTAACCAAAAGTAAGGTGTCATTTTCTTTAATCTCATATTCATTTAAGTACCTACAACCCAAACGTATTTTTGCGCCTTTCACAAAAGGGGCAGCGAAGTTTCCAAGGAATTCTTCTTCTAAAGCTGTTTTGGTAAATTCTGAAATTTCATCTGGATATTTTGCGGAAGTGTGATGGGCATCTTCAATGATATCACTATAGATGTGGTTTATCGTAAAAATTCCAGTGTCTTTAATGTTACGATAGGTGTCTCTTGGCACAGTAGTAGGGCGCAGAATAAAGCCAATCAACGGCGGATTACTTCCAAGATGTGTAATGCTACTAAAAACAGCTACATTGCTTACGCCATTTAGCGATTTTGTTCCCAATAAATTTGCCGATTTAAAGCCTGTGCAACTATTGATTAGATTTAACCGAAAGATTTTGTCCATCTGGTTAATATCGGTACGTGTATAATGTATCATGGCGCTTTTGGTGCAAACTTACGCAATACGTTGAATTTAGTTACTTTTACGCTTCCGGGTCATTAACTCAGTTGGTTCAGAGTGTCGCCTTGACAGGGCGGAAGTCATTGGTTCGAATCCAATATGACCCACAAAATATGATTTTCCAAAAAGAAATAAGCCTTCCGCCCTTCTCAAGGGGATTTCATTTAATCACCTCATATATTTTAGACGAAATGCCAAAAAATTGCGGAATCGTTCATGTTTTTATCAAGCACACTTCTGCAAGTATTACAATTAACGAAAACGCTGATCCCAGTGTTAGATTGGATTTTGAAACACACTTTAATAAATTAGTTTCAGAAGAAGACAATCATTACACCCACACGATTGAAGGTCCTGATGACATGACCTCACATATTAAAAGCAGTATTTTGGGATCTTCTGTGAGCTTTCCTGTACAAGATGGGGTGCCACAATTGGGTATTTGGCAAGGTGTTTATTTGTGTGAGCATCGCAATAATGCGGGGTCAAGGAAAATTTTTATTACTTTCATAGGGCAATAATTTAATTTTTAATCCATGCGAATTACCTTTCTTCTTATAATTTTATCCTTGTTTGTCACGCATGCACAAACCTCAGATTTACTTATTAAGGACCTAATAGCAAAAAACTTAACAGAGACTATTGAGCTTAGACATTGGTTTCATCAAAATGCTGAGTTGAGCAATAGAGAGTTTAAAACTTCGGAAAGAATTGCGCAAGAATTAAAAAAAATAGGTCTTAATCCCAAAACAGGAATTGCCAAAACTGGCGTAGTTGCTGTTTTAAATGAAGGTAAGCCAGGACCTGTGGTGGCACTACGTGCCGATATAGACGGACTTCCCGTCAAGGAAAGAGCTGATCTTTCATGGGCATCAAAAATGACTGGTATATACAACGGAGAAGAAGTACCCGTTATGCACGCTTGTGGCCATGATACCCATACTGCCATTTTATTGGCTACCGCAAAAGTTTTGTACAATATAAAAGATCAGATCCCTGGTCAAGTTAAATTTATTTTTCAACCTGCTGAAGAAGGACCACCTCCAGGAGAAGAGGGGGGAGCAGAGTTGATGGTAAAAGAAGGTGTCTTAAAAAAGCCAGATGTGGACGCCATCTTTGGATTACATATCAGCTCAAAATCAAGCGTTGGTCAAGTCTTACTAAAACCAGGCTCCATCATGGCAGCAGTTGATGAATTTAGGATTGATTTGACGGGTGCGCAAACGCACGGCTCTACTCCTTGGACAGGAATAGATCCTATAGTCACGGCATCTCAAATGATTAATTCAATTCAGACCATTGTGAGTAGGAGTATGCCGCTTACTACTGCTGCGGCTGTTGTTACCATTGGCAGTATTCACGGAGGTGTGAGGAGCAATATAATACCTGAAAAACTCTATATGTTGGGTACTATTAGGACCTTAGATAATAGTATGCGTGCAACTGTTCTCACAAGGTTAGACGAAATTGTTCAAAATGTTGCAGCTGCAAACAATGTTAAGGCTGAAGTAACCTTTATGAATAGTTATCCCGTTACTTACAATGATCCAGAACTATATGAAAAGATGCTACCCACACTAATTAGAGTTTGTGGCGCTGATAATGTAAATTATATGGATGCAATTACAGGAGCAGAAGACTTTTCTTTCTTTCAAAAGGAAGTACCAGGTGTTTATTTCTTTATCGGTGGCACTTCAAAAGGAATGGATTTAGACAAGGTGGCACCTCACCACACGCCAGACTTTTATGTTGACGATTCGGCATTAGAAACTGGTGTTGTTTCCATGACCTCCCTCACTTTAGATTATTTCACAAAAGGTTTATAAAATATCAAGCACTTTTTCTAAAGTAGCACTTCGCGATCCTTTTATAAGTATCTGATCAGTCTCAACTGGATTGTTTCTCAAAAACTCATTGAGTTCTTGGACTGATTTAAAGTAATTTGTATCTACAAGTAATTCATAGGGTTTTCCTACCCAATAACATGCATCAAAGTCATGGTTTAAAACCAAATCAACCAAAGCCTTGTGTTCGGAAGATTCATAAGTTCCTAGCTCTGCCATGTGTCCCAGTATAACAGCTTTTTTTCCACTTCTTTTGCTAAATGCTGCTAAAGCAACTTTCATACTACTTGGATTTGCATTGTATGCATCAAACGTTAATATCTTTCCATTTTGTTTTATTAGTTGAGATCGGCTGTTGTTAGGGGTGTAATCACTAACGGCTTTGGCAGCTTTTGATAACGAAACACCAAAGTACGCACCAATGCTGAAAGCAGCAGCAATATTTTCTTTGTTGAAGGCACCTACAAGATGTGTAGGTATTTCAATACTATGACATAATAATTTTAAGGTTGGTTGTTCTTTTACAATCCTAAATTCAGATGGTTTATAGGTAATATGCTCAATATCACCTATGGTTTTAAATAACTTATTATCATCTTCATTTACAAAAATAAGCCCGTTCTTTTTTTTAATAAAATCATAAAGTTCTGTTTTACCCTTAAGCACACCTTTTTCAGATCCAAATCCTTTAAGATGTGCTTTACCTACATTGGTAATTAGCCCATGTGTAGGTTGAGTTATTTCACACAAAAATGCAATCTCTTTTATGTGGTTGGCACCCATCTCTATAATTGCATGACTGTGTACTGGCTTTAGTCGTAATAAGGTTAGGGGAACGCCTATGTGATTGTTGAGGTTTCCAACAGTAGCCAACACATTATGGGTAGTGCCTAAAACAGCATGCATAAGTGCTTTTGTCGTAGTTTTTCCATTACTACCCGTGAGTGCAATTAATGGAATATCGAATTGGCTTCTGTGAAGTTGTGCAAGCCCCTGTAATGTTTCTAGCACATCATCTACTAAATAACAATTTGGGTTTGACTCAGCCACCGCTTTATTATCAACTATCGCAGCTAACGCCCCTTTTTTAATTGCTTGGTGTGCAAATGTATTTGCATCGAAGTTTGGGCCTTTGAGGGAGAAAAAAAGTTGCTTGGAATTTATTTTCCTACTATCGGTTTGAACCCCAGAAGATTTTAAAAATAATTGATAAACTTCATTAAGCGAAGTCATGGCTTTAGTCTCGCGGACGTTTCTTTTGTTTAGTTTCACCCAAGTATGACATGGCACAACGAAAGCCAATATAATCAGCGGCCATAAATTCGGGTAAATAACGTCTTTGAGCAGGATCTAGCCAATATGCACGGTCTTTCCAAGACCCACCTTTAACAACACGTGTTTGGTCTGAAATTAGCGATTTTACTTTTTCTTTATCTTTTATTTGATCTCCTTTTTCGTTTACGGCAAATTTGTACATTTCATCGGCATCGCCATTCGGATTGGACTGTACATCCCCATCAAGAAAGTCAGCGTTGTAAGCTTCATTAAAGTTAATACGTAGTTGACTATCATTTTTGTCAATTTCAGAAAATACTACATCACCAGGCAAGGCCTTAACAGCGAGTTTGTTATTAGCCATGGTATCAATAATTACCTTATCCACAATTTTTGTTTTTCCATCTTCGTTAATGACGGGTTTTTTGTAAAGGTTACCCCTGTAATAGTTCAAATCAGAAACATCATTATTTATTATAGGGCGGTAAACATCTGCAACCCACTCAGCCACATTGCCACCCATGCCATAGAGTCCAAAACTGTTGGGAGAGAATGCTCGTACAGGTGCTGTAATATCAGCATTATCTGAAGACCATCCTGCAACACCACTGTAATCCCCTTTGCCTTGTTTGAAATTTGCTAACTGATCTCCTTCATTTTTCCGCTTCGAAGATCTGGTAGAAGCCCCAGACCATGGGTATTTCTTTTTGCCACGATAATTATTGTATTCTCTAGCTTCATTTAGACCTAAAGCTGCATATTCCCATTCGGCTTCTGTAGGCAAGCGATATTCTGGAAGCAATAAGCCTTTTTCACGTTTGACAAAATTTAACTCGGTTGAATCAGCATCTTTATTGCGTGGCTGAGAGTTCCTGCCAGCTTTTTCGTTAATATCCCCGCCATATGCCTGCTTTGGGGCAAGTAAATATGTTTGGGTATTAAATTCTTTTCCTGGTGAAAGACTGTCGATTTGAATAGAAACCCCTTTCTCAATATATCCTTCACGTTCCAATATACTCTCATTAACCCGTTCGGTACGCCATTTAGAGAAGTTTGTTGCTTGTTGCCAAGTAACCCCAACGACGGGATAATCTTGGAAAGAAGGGTGCCGCAAGTAGTTGTTTACCATATCCTCATTAAAGCCTAGTGGACTCCGCCAAACCATAGTGTCCGGAAGGGCTGCAGTGTATACATCAGCATATAAATTTCCTTGATTTTTATAAACGCGCTCAAGCCAATCCAAATATTCGTTGTACATCAAGTTTGTAACTTCAGTTTCGTCAAGATAAAAAGAACGTACTTGCACGCGAACAGGTGCGTTGTTCCAGTCATGCATTACATCGTCCTGTACTTTACCCTTAACAAAAGTTCCACCTGGCACAAAAACAAGTCCTGGACCAGCTTCTTGACCTTTATAGCCAGTTTCATATTTAAAGCCTCCTCTAGGAGAATTAATGGCTAGTCCTGTTCCCTGTGAAACATTTGATCTGCCTTTACTTGTACTACAACTTGAAACAATTGTAATTATTATAGCGGAAATGAATAGATTTGTGTACGTTTTCATTATAAGTTTTCAATTCATATCAAACTGCAATATACGAATAAATAGTGCGTTAGTGTACTTACAAAACGAAGTCAAGTCTAAATTAGTATATAACACTTATTATACTATTATTTAATTAGCACCGTTATAATCAAATATGCGCAACAATTTTATAGCTCTTACCTTCTTTATTTTTGGATGGAATTCCATTTCTGCACAGAGCTTGAGTACTCATCCTTTTTTAAACGAAACGATGGTATCATGGCACCAATTTAACGTTGAGGAAACTGGAGTTCATAAAATATCCAAAGATTTTTTGAGTAAACTTGATATTCCCGTACAGGAAATAGACCCGAAAACAATCCGAATTTATGGACGTGGTGGTCAAATGCTTCCGTTGAGATTAGGAGATGATATTGAAAGTTTGTACGAGAATGCATTAATCGTTATGGGTGAAGAAGATGGTAGTTTTGACGATGAAGATTACATCCTTTTTATGGGCTTCGCAAATGATAATTGGAATGAAGAAAGTGAAACCTACCTAAATCTTTATCACGACACCGCACAATATTATATCACTTATGGTAATTCTTTTGGAAAACGCGCCTTGGTTCTAGAGGGTACAAAAACAACTGATACAGATGCAATTTCAAATGCTATTTACACTGCATTTATTGAAGAGGACAAATACAATTTAGGGTCTCTTGGAAGGCGTTGGTTTGGCCAGCGTTTTTCTGACGGGCAAGAGGAAACATTTACTATCGAAACTCCCAATGTTGCGCAGGGTACTCAAATTGATGTTGCTGCACGAGTATCTTCAAACGGGTCAGCAACATCCACATTTAAGTTAACTATTGGTAGTGATGTAGATGTTGAACCTATCAGCGGTACCAGTAAAACGATAGTTGGATCCGAGCCTAGTACAAGCTTCAATGAGCTTCAAGGTATGCTTCATTTGTCGAAAAATGCCATAGAAAGCATTACTGCAAAAATATTGTACAGTTCTAATGGTGATCTTGCTGCAAATGGCTATTTAGATTTTTTAATTGCACAATACCTGAGAGACTTGGATGGCGCAGGAGGAAGCTTTATATTTTCATTGGAATCCCAAGACACCGTTCAGCAACTAATGGTCGCTTCGGCCTCAAATGAAACTTGTATATGGGAAATAGGTGTAGATGTAGTTCACATGCCTCCGAAAGGTGCAACGTCATTTGGAAGTGACGTAATTGTGGACGAAAGGAGTAAATATTTCCTATCAACTGCTTATAAAACCCCGACTTACACTCGCAGCACAAGAGTATTTAATCCGTACTCGGCTTTAAAAAACATTAGCGCTTTACCACCCATAAACTATTTGTTGATTACATCCGAAGAATTTCGAAAGGAAGCAGAATTACTGGTAAGTCATCGTAAAAATTTTGCTGGATTGTCTGCTCAAGTCGTAACGGTTGAGGAAATTTATCAAGCTTTTTCAACAGGGCAACAAGATATTGCTGCTATCCGAAACTTTGTCCGCTACTTGTATTTTTCACAAGGCAAAAAACTCAAATACTTATGCTTATTTGGAGATACGAGTTATGATTACAAAAAAATAACTGCTGCTAACGATTTGGTGGTGCCGACTTTTCATGCCTTAAATAGCTTTTCGCTTACAAATTCATTTATGTCCGATGATTTTTTTGTTATGTTAGATGAAAATGAAGGTATGCTTACTTCAATTGACCGTATGGATGTTGCAGTTGGGCGTATGGTCTTTTCCAACGCTTCCCAAGCTCGTATATTGGTAAATAAAGTCATGGATTATGAAAATCCAAAAAATAGAGATAGCTGGAATAACAGTTTTACGATACTTTCTGATGATGCAGACAAATCACGTGATAAAGATGATTTCTCTTTACAAGTTAGCCTTAATGATCTTGGTGACGAAATTGTAAACAATAAACCCATATTAAATATTACCAAAATACATTCTGATGCTTATAAACAAATTGCCTCTGCTGGTGGAGATCGGTACCCAGAAGTAGAGACTGCTCTCAAGAATAGATTGTCTCAAGGGACTTTGGTTGTCAATTATTTTGGACATGGAGGTGAAGATGGATTGGCTCAAGAATTTATTGTTGATAAAGACATGGCTTCAACCTTATTTCACCCAGGAAAATACCCTCTTTTTATAACGGTAACTTGTGAGTTCTCTAGATTTGACAACCACATTAGACCTACTGCTGGTGAAATGTTATACCAAAATCCCACAGGTGGTGCCATTGGAATGATTTCAACTACTCGGCAGATATATATTAATAAGGGAGTTGACTATAATAAAATTTTATCCAAGTACCTGTTTTCTTATGGAAGTGAAGATTATACTAGTATTGCTGAAGCTTTAAGGCTTGCTAAAAATGAATTTACAGATGCAAATCAAAAACGTGTGCTTTTTTACATAGGGGATCCTGCCCTTAAACTTCATATTCCCAAGCGAGAAATTAACGTAACTCACTTAAATGGAATAGCTATTGATGATATCCCTATTGCTGATCGTCAATTTAAAGCTCTTGATAAGATCAACTTAGGTGGTAAAATATTAGGCCCCTCTGGACTACTTAAGCAAAATTTTAATGGAACTGTTAGCGTCCAAATTTTTGATAAAGAAGTACAGCGTTCAACTCTTGGAAATGATCAATCTAAAACAATGGATTTTACAATACTTGGTGAACAGATTTTTGAAGGACTCGCTAGTGTTGTTAATGGCCAATTTTCAACCACTTTCGTCATTCCAAAAGATATTAACTTAAATGTAGGTGCTGCTAAAATTAGCTTTATTGCGTTTAATAATGATAAGACTGAGTCTGTGGGTGGTTTCTCAAATCAGTTTAATATAGGCGAAATAAATACAGCTGCAGTTAGTGATACACAACCACCATTAATCAACGTTTATTTGGAGAATAGAAGCTTTATTGATGGCGGAAAGGTGTTTAATAGTCCTATGCTTATTGTTGATTTTGAAGATGAAAATGGTATCAATTCGTCAGGCGGACTGGGGCACGACATCATTGCTACGCTAGACGACAATCAGGCTAATCCTTACGTGCTTAATGCTTTTTATTCTACAGTCCTAGATGATTACACAAAAGGCTCTCTTACATTTCCTCTAAATAATTTGGAATTGGGACTGCATACTCTAACAATACGCGCATGGGATACTTACAATAATCCAAGCAGTAAGACCATTAGCTTTACAGTTATTGATAGTAATGAGATTCAAATTGAAAATGTATTTAATTCTCCCAATCCTGTTACGGATCAAACAACATTTTTTATAAAACACAACAAGCCAAGGGAGTTGCTTGAAGTGAAAATTTCTATATTTACAGTTGATGGGAATCGCATCTGGACCAACACTCAAGAAGCATTTTCATCAGGCTACCTAATCGATAGCTTAATGTGGGATTTAAAGACTTATAGCGGACAAAAAGTAAATAAAGGAATTTATATATATACTATTGAACTTATTTCTAAGTTGTCAAGGTCGAATGATTTATATTCAGGAAAAATTATTGTAAATTAAATATGAAAAATCCAATATATCTATTACTAATTTTATTAGCAACACAGTTCATTTTTGCACAACAAGACATTCGTGTGGTTACTACAGCCGTACCGTTTTTGTCCATCGCGCCTGATGCGCGCTCTGCTGGTTTAGGAGATCAAGGCGTTGCAACTTCTTCAGATGCTTTTTCAAACCATTGGAATCCAGCAAAATATGCTTTTATTGAAAATGATTCAGGTGCTGCAATTAGTTATACACCTTACTTAAGCAAATTAGTTAATGATATTTTTTTAGCTGATTTAACATATTTCAGGGCTATTGATGAACGTTCTGCTTGGGCCGTAGGCTTGCGCTATTTTAGCCTAGGTGAAATTCAAATCGGGGAAACGCCAGCAGACTTTGTTAATCCGCTTGTTGAAAGACCAAATGAATATGTTTTTGATGCTTCCTACGCACTAAAGTTAAGTGATAAATTTTCTATGGCAATTCAGGGTTCGTTTTTAACCTCTGATTTAAAGCTTGACTCTGGCAACAATGATAGTACTTCTGCAAGTACTGTTTCGGTCGGAGTTTCTGGTTTTTACCAGTCCTATGAAGTGCCCTACTCGAATTTTTCTGGAATGTGGCGTGCGGGTTTCAATATTTCAAATATAGGCCCCAAACTGAAATATGAAGATGAGGGTCAATCAGATTTTTTACCTACTAATTTAAAATTAGGTGGTGGATTTGATTTTATTTTTGACTCCTACAATAAACTTGCATTAAGCTTGGAAATAAACAAACTTTTGGTACCCTCACCAAGTGAACCTATTATAGATAACGATGGAAATATTACTGGATATGCACAACCCAATGATATAGGTGTTTTGTCTGGAATTTTCAAATCATTTGGAGATGCTCCTGATGGATCCTCAGAAGAAATAAAAGAATTTACTTGGGCCCTTGGCGCTGAATTTATGTATGACAATTCTTTTGCGCTGCGTGTAGGATACTTTAATGAACACGAGCTAAAAGGAGCTCGAAAATTCTTCACCCTTGGTGCTGGTTTTAAATACAATGTCATCGATGTTGACTTATCATATTTAATTTCTTCTGGAAGGGTTATAAATCCGCTTGAGAACACCTTGAGGTTTTCCTTGACTTTCAATTTTGGGGCAGAGCGTTTTTAAGAGCCCTAGCTTTCGTTTTTTTGACAAAGTAAGTTGCCTTATCTTTGTGACTTGTATAATAGATGCGCTTTATGAAAGAAGTTTCACGTGATACCTACCTAGACTGGTACAAAAATATGATGTTTTGGCGCAAGTTTGAAGATAAACTTGCATCAGTATACATTCAACAAAAAGTACGTGGTTTTTTACACCTATACAATGGACAAGAAGCCATTCTAGCAGGTTCGCTACACGCTATGGATCTTACTAAAGATCGAATGATTACTGCATACCGTAATCACGTGCAGCCCATAGGAATGGGTGTTGACCCCAAAAGAGTGATGGCTGAGCTTTTCGGTAAAGCTACAGGCACCTCAAGCGGACTGGGCGGCTCTATGCATATTTTTTCAAAAGAACATCGTTTTCATGGTGGTCATGGAATTGTCGGGGGACAAATACCTCTCGGTGCAGGAATGGCCTTTGGTGATAAATACCATGGAAGTGATGCCGTAACTCTTTGTTTTATGGGTGATGGTGCTGTGCGTCAAGGCTCCCTTCACGAAACACTTAATCTGGCCATGCTCTGGAAACTTCCTGTAGTATTTATTGTTGAAAATAACGGATATGCTATGGGTACATCTGTAGAACGTACAGCAAACCATACAGATATATGGAAACTGGGACTAGGCTATGAAATGCCTTGTGGTCCTATTGACGGGATGAATCCCGTTAATGTTGCGGAAGGTATAGACGAAGCTATTCAACGCGCTCGCCGTGGAGATGGCCCGACATTCTTGGAGGCCAAAACCTATCGTTACCGTGGTCACTCCATGTCTGATGCACAACACTACCGTACTAAAGACGAAGTTGAGGAATATCGTAAGATTGATCCTATCACTCAGGTTAAAGACATTATTCTCGCCGAAAACTATGCCACAGAAGAAGAATTGGCAGAGGTTCTTGTTGATGTAAAAGCACAAGTAAAGGAGTGTGAAGCGTTTGCAGAATCGTCTCCGTTCCCCGAAAAAAATGTAATGTACGACGCAGTTTACGAACAGGAAAATTATCCATTTATTTCTCACAAACTATAATATGGCGACAATAATCAATATGCCGCGTTTAAGTGACACCATGGAAGAGGGAACAGTGGCTTCATGGCTAAAACAAGTAGGGGATAAAATTGAAGAAGGGGATATTCTTGCCGAAATTGAGACCGATAAAGCCACCATGGAATTTGAATCTTTTCACGAAGGCATACTCTTACATATTGGCGTTCAAGCTGGTGAAACCGCTGCTGTTGATGTTTTGTTGGCCATTATTGGTGATGAAGGTGAAGATGTTTCAGCATTGCTTAATGCAGATACGCCACATAAAGAGACAAACAAGGAAGCGGTTGAAGCAGCAGTAGCTACTAAAGAAACTAAAGCTGTGGTCATTCCTGAAGGTGTTGAAATCATAAACATGCCACGCCTGAGTGATACTATGGAAGAAGGCGCTGTAGCCTCATGGCTAAAACAAGTAGGTGATACAGTTGAAGAAGGAGATATCCTCGCCGAAATAGATACGGACAAAGCCACCATGGAATTTGAATCTTTCTTTTCGGGAACTCTATTACACATTGGTATTGAAGCAGGTGAAACTGCTGCCGTAGACACCTTGTTGGCCATTATTGGCCCTGAGGGCACTGACGTTGCAGCTATTCTTGCTGCTGCTCCTACTATTGTACCTAAAACAGCTGCTTCAGAACCAACTGATGTTGTAACAGCTGTACAAACTGAAATATCTGTTGCAACACCCACTGTAGTTACAACAAGTAATGGAAGAATAATGGCATCCCCATTAGCCAAAAAAATTGCTAAAGAAAAAGGGATTGATCTAAATCTCGTAACCGGAACTGGAGAATCTGGAAGAATTGTAAAACGTGACGTCGAACAATTTTCACCTGCAGCAGCGGTAACAGCTGTATCTGCTCAAGCAGCAGTTTTTGTTCCAGCCGGTCAAGAAAAGCAAGAAGAGATTCCCAATTCGCAAATGCGTAAAACCATTGCAAAACGTCTAGGAGAATCTAAATTCAGCGCTCCTCACTATTATCTGTCAGTGGAGTTTGATATGGATGCAACAATTGCTTTTAGAAAACAATACAATTCAATTCCAGACTACAAAATATCATTTAACGACATCGTGGTAAAAGCTGTAGCACTTGCACTAAAAGCCCACCCACAGGTAAATTCACAATGGTTTGATGATAAAATGGTTCTCAATCACCACGTGCATGTCGGTGTAGCTGTTGCTGTTGAAGATGGTCTTGTAGTTCCTGTTTTGAAGTTTGCTAACGAAATGAACCTGCCGCAAATTGGTTCACAAGTGAGAGATTTTGCCGACAGAGCTAGAAGTAAAAAACTAAAGCCTCAAGAAATGGATGGCAGTACATTTACCGTATCCAACTTAGGTATGTTTGGTATCGATGAATTTACATCCATTATAAATCAACCAAATTCTGCAATTCTTTCTGTAGGTTCCATTTTGCAAAAGCCTGTAGTAAAAGAAGGCAAAATTGTTGTAGGTAATACGATGAAGCTTACTCTAGCTTGTGACCACAGAACAGTGGATGGGGCAATTGGAGCACAGTTTTTACAAACCCTTAAAGAATATATCGAAAATCCCATTCGATTAGTCGTTTAGTTGTTTTGGACGCTGCGAAAAACATTGTGATAACTGGAGCTAGCCGTGGTATTGGTCTAGCACTTGTTAAGTGGTTTTCGGCAAATCAGCATAAGGTATGGGCAATTTCCCGGAATAAGAAGCCTATAACCCAACTTAACTTACCTAACGTCACATCCAGTACTCTTGACTTAACAGATGAAGCTGCAGTTGTAGCATGGTCTCAAAACATGGCTCCTGATATTATTGATGCGTTGATAAATAACGCCGGAAAGCTATTGAACAAGCCCTTTGCTGACACCCAACAGTCTGATTTTGAAACGGTGTTTAGGGTCAACGTCTTTGGTCTTGCCAACATTACTCGTGCTTTACTCAAAAAGCTACAGCCAGGTGGTCATGTGGTAAACATCAGCAGTATGGGAGGAATTGGCGGCACATTAAAATTCCCAGGTTTGGCTGCTTACAGCAGCAGCAAAGGAGCTGTTTCCATACTCACTGAGTTATTAGCCGAAGAATTTAAAGAATCGGGCCCTACCGTAAATGCTCTGGCACTTGGTGCTGTACAAACAGAAATGCTTACCGAAGCCTTTCCTGATCTTGAAGTGCCCATGACCGCAGCTAATATGGCAGATTATATTGCCAAATTTGCACTAGACGGACAGCTTTTCTATAATGGAAAGGTATTACCTGTATCGAATACAACACCCTAATGCCCTCTGACTTTTATTCATTTTTGCCTGATTCAGCTATTGTAAAATGTGCTGCACTTGTGGATGGACACAAAGTTGTAATACATGTTGTTCGCAACCGTATGACTAAGCATGGCGATTTTAGGGTACATTCCAAAGGTCATGTGTCTATAACGATTAATGCTATGGAAAATCCATATCGGTTTTTGCTTACCTTCTTGCATGAGTGGGCACACTACAAGGTTTTTAGCTCTTATGTGTTTAGAAAAAAACCTCACGGAAAGGAGTGGAAATCAACATTTCAAAAAATGGTAGAACCTTTTTTGGAGGGAGAAATCTTCCCAGATTCCTTATTAAAACCACTTAAAAAACACATACAAAATGCAAAAGCAACTTTTGCTACTGACGCCAACCTTACGATGGCACTTCGGAAATTTGACCCACCCAATAATAAAAAATGTATTTTTGAATTGGAGCAGGGTACACTTTTTAACACTCAAAAAGGACGTGTTTTTAGTAAAGACGCTAAGCGCAAAACCCGATTTGTTTGTACATGTATCAAAACAAAGAAGCAATACCTGTTTCCACCTTTTGTTGAAGTAAGTCCGATATAATGGAGACTAAATTTGATTTTTCTGACAAACCTCAAGATGCAATAAAAAAGCAGGGTTTGAGGTTTTACCTTGTTTATTTGCGCCAGCTTTTTGACATAAGTAAGGGAACAGACTATGCCGCAACATTAGAGGCCGTACGTCAGGACATTCCTTTTAGGGGTGCCACTGCCTGGGTATTGATATGCTCAATTTTTATTGCTTGTATAGGATTGAATACAGACGCTACTGCAGTTGTTATAGGCGCCATGCTAATAGCGCCACTTATGGGGCCCGTACTAGGATTGGGTGTTGGATTGGCTATCAATGATTTGGATATGATCAAATCGGCCACACAAAATTTTGTCATTATGGTATCGCTTAGTGCCTTTACAGCCACTATCTTTTTTTTGTTTTTTCCGCTACAGCAAGAATCATCTGAACTTTTGGCACGTACCCAGCCAGATATAAGAGATGTATTTATCGCCTTTTCGGGGGTGCCGCATTGGCTATTGCACGTACCAAAAAGGAAGCAATAGCATCTGTTATTTTTGGTGTAGCCATTGCTACTGCACTTATGCCGCCCTTGTGTACCATTGGCTATGGCATAGCAGTTGGTAATGTGAGTTATGCACTCGGTGCGCTATATCTATTTTTTATCAATGCTACTTTTATAGCGTTCGCTTCTTTTGTAGTTGTAAAACTATTACGCTTTCCCATGATTCATTATGCCGATTCCAAAAGACGGCGATTTGTCGTTCGTGTGGTAAGCTTTTTTGCTTTGTTGGTCATGATTCCCGCTGGCGTTACTTTTGTCAATGCATTGGGCGAAAATACTTTTAGAAAACAAGCAAATGCCTATCTGAATACTCATGTGTCAATATTACCTTATGGCGATTATCTAGTATCATCTGCAGAAATTCGTTACAATAGAAAATCGGATAGCCAACTGCTTTTAAATCCATTAGGACTTGTTCAAATTGACACCACTACGGTGCGTGTATTGGAACAAAAGTTAGCTAATTATGATAAGCTTGGAAATGTAAAGTTAACCGTGTTTACTAAAGAAAAGGAGTGATTTATACATGCGCTTGTTTTATTTTCTTCATCAGATTCGAAGAATACACAAAATCGTTAACAGCCTCATTATCGGAGTTGAATATTTGTTCCTTACTACCTTCCCAAGCCTTTACGCCATCTTTTAAAAACAGAATGGTATCTCCAATTTCCATAACAGAATTCATGTCGTGAGAATTGATGACTGTAGTGATGTTGTTTTCTTGGGTAATTTCCCTAATAAGGTTGTCAATAACGATTGCCGTTTTGGGGTCTAGCCCTGAGTTGGGCTCATCACAAAAAAGGTATTTTGGTTTCATTACCACCGCGCGCGCAATGGCAACGCGTTTTTGCATGCCTCCGGATAGCTCTGCTGGAAGTTTGTTGTTAGCATTTTCAAGATTTACACGCTCTATAACTTCTTCAGCAGCTCGTTTAATTTCTGATTCACTTTTCTTGGTTAGCATTTGCATCGGAAACATGACATTTTCCAAAACGGACATGGAGTCAAAGAGAGCACTTCCTTGAAAAACCATACCCATTTCTCTGCGTAATGTTCGCCTGTCCTGATCGTTCATATCGCCAAAAGCTTGATTATTGAAGTGCATTTTACCACCATCTATTTGATATAAACCCAAAAGGCATTTTAATAGTACCGTTTTTCCTGAACCACTTTGGCCAATGATAAGATTGGTTTTTCCAGCCTCAAAAGTGATGCTAATCCCTTTTAGAACTTGCAAGCCTTCAAACGACTTTGTTATGTTATTTAGTGTTATCATTAAGCCAACAACATTTGAGTAATGAAATAATTGAGCACAATAATAACCACCGATGTCCATACAAAGGCTACCGTAGCTGCTTTTCCAACTTCTAGTGCACCACCTTTCATATAATAACCGTGGTAAGATGGAATAGTGGCCAAAATCATGGCAAAAACCAAAGTTTTTATGAAAGCGTATACTACATGGTAAGGCTTAAAATCTAGCTGTATACCATCGATAAAATCAGCGCCACTCGAAAACCCTCCATAAATAGTAGCAACATAACCGCCTAGAATACCAAGAAACATAGAAAAATTTATTACGATTGGAAGTAAAAGCATTGAAATTATTTTTGGAAATACTAAGTAGTTTACTGAGTTAATACCCATTACTTCTAATGCATCAATTTGTTCCGTTACGCGCATGGTACCTATACTAGATGTAATAAAAGAGCCTACCTTTCCCGCAAGGATAATACTCATAAATGTCGGGGCAAACTCAAGTATAACCGACTGACGGGTAGCGAATCCAACCAAATTTTTAGGAATAAGTGGGTTCTCAATATTTAGTGCCGTTTGTATCGCTACAACACCTCCAACAAAAAAGGATAGAAAAGCAACTATTCCTAAGGACCCAATAATAAGATCTTTTATATCTTTAAAAATAAGTTTTTGCATTACTTTTGCTTTGGTTGGCTTAACAAAAACCAACCGAAGCATTAATAGATATTCACCAATGTGATGCAGTAATTTCACTTAAACGAATTTAAACAAATAATGTCATTTAATATTGAGCTTATTTAATTAAAAATATATTTGTTATAATTAAATTATGAGAATTCAAAATCTACTTTTTGCCCAACATTTCATATTGATAATTTTTCCTGTAATATCTTCATCTCAATCTTTAGTGAGTATAAGCAATCCTTTTATAGATAGTACTGAGTCAAATTATATTCAAAATGATACATTAAGCCATAAACTACATAACTTTGATTTACATCATTGGGAGATCCCCAGTAAAGATCCGGATAGAATTATTTTAAACTTCAATGGAGACCCATCGTCTAGAAGAGCAGTAACATGGAGAACGGACTCATCCGTTAAAAAATCATTTGCACAAATAGCACTTGCCTCTGCAAATTCTAATTTTACAAACAACGTAATAACATTAAGTGCCTCAATTGAAGAATTTGATTTGGGAATTTACAAGTCTAATAAATCACTTATTGTTAATTATCATAGTGTTGTTTTTGATGGATTAAATCCAAATTCAATTTATGTTTACAGAGTTGGTAATGGGGAAAATTGGTCAGAATGGATTCAATTTAAAACAGCTAAACGTGAATATAGTCCTTTTCAATTTGTATATTTTGGTGATGCTCAAAATGATATACTTAATCATTGGTCACGAGTTATTAGAAAGGCATATCAAACAGCACCAAATGCATCATTTGTAATTCATGCTGGAGACTTAGTTGATTCAGCTCACAGGGATTATGAGTGGGCACAATGGTTTAAAGCAGGAGGATTTATACATAGTCAATGGACTGCTATTCCGGTTGTTGGTAACCATGAATTCCAGAAAACAACAAAATCAAGTCCACGCAAACTATCTATACAGTGGAGACCACAATTTACACTTCCAATTGAAGAAAATTTAAGTAATAAACTTCATGAAACAGTATATACAGTTAATTATCAAGATGTTTTAATACTCGTATTAAATTCCACAGATAATCTTGACGAACAAACTGAATACATTAAAGATAAACTTGGTAATAGTGATGCTAGATGGAAAATTGTAACATCCCATCATTCAGTTTTTTCTCCGGCTAAGGGGCGTGATTTTGAATATGCTAGAAAATATTGGAAACCACTATTTGATAAATATGGAGTTGATTTGGTTTTAAATGGCCATGATCATTTATATGCAAGAGGGCATGTTCCAATAATGACAACAGATGTGGATAAAAGTGGGAAAATAAACACATTATACATTACATCTGTAAGTGGCCCCAAACAATATAAAGCAGATATTCAAAAAATTAATGGTTATAAATCAGATGGCTATGCAGTTGATATATTAAAGGAAGAAACTCAATTTTTTCAAGTAATTTCAGTTGATAATGATAAACTAACTTATATTGCCTACACAGCCTTAGGGGATGAGTATGATAAAGCTATAATCTTAAAAGATTTTACTTCAGGAGATAAATTTTTAAAATAATCAATTTTAAAAATCTGAAGAATATTTTTAAAACTTATATGTAAAGGCATTGATATTCATTCCAGCTCCCACGCTTGCGAAAAGTACTACATCCCCATTATTTATTTGATGACCTTCAAGAGCATTTCGCTTTACCAAATCCAAAAGTGTAGGGACAGTTGCAACCGAACTGTTACCTAATTTATGTATACTGATCGGCAGTATGTTAGAAGGTGTGGGTTTACGAAAAAGACGGTAAAACCTTTTAACGATGGCTTCGTCCATTTTTTCATTGGCTTGATGTAGAAAAATTTTCTTTAAAGCACCAAGTTCTTCTCCGCTTTGGTCAAAGCAGTTTTTCATGGCTTGAGGAACGTAGCTAATGGCAAATTCATAAACTTTTCTACCGAGCATTTTAATGTACTTATCTTCAGGATTAGCAGTTGGGTCGTTTGACTTTCCAGAAAAGAGGTAAAATGCTTCTTCCGTGCTATAGGTTTGTGAGCTATGACTCAATAAGCCACCGGCTTCTTCGGTTTCTTCAATGATAGTAGCTCCAGCACCATCAGCAAAAATCATGGCATCTCTGTCGTATTGATCGGCAATTCGCGACAAGGTATCTGCCCCGATGACCAGGCAGCGTTTGGCCATTCGCGATTTGATAAATGCTTTTGCTTGAATTACACCTTCAACCCAGCCTGGGCAACCAAAAATCAAATCATAGGCAACACAATTGGGGTTTTTTATCTGGAGGTTATATTTTACTCTTGTGGCCAAGGAGGGTAACATATCAGTTTGTATGCAACCGTGTTGAATGTCGCCAAAATTATGAGCTACAATTATGTAGTCCAAGGTTTCAGGATCAAGTGATGCGTCTTCAATGGCCTTTTCAGCAGCTAAAAAAGCAAGGTCAGATGCGGTTTGGTGTGATTTGGCATAACGGCGTTCTTCAATTCCTGTTATAGCCTTAAATTTTTCAATAATATCTCCATTATCAGCACCAAACGGTTTGCCGCTATCGTCTAAAAATGTATGTGCTAAAAAATCTTGATTTTTTTCTTTGTGTGAAGGTATATAACTTCCAACGCCTGTGATGTGAATTCCCATATTTAGTTAAGGTAGTGGTCGTATTCTGATGTTCAAATATAGAAATCTACACGGTTACAAGAAAAAAGATGTGTTTATAAATGCACCTAACCACAAATTATTGAATTTCCGTAACCTGTTTTTGTTCATACATTTCAATGGGCGCACAAGTACACATGAGGTTTCTGTCCCCATAAGCTTCGTCGACGCGTTGAACGCTTGGCCAAAACTTTTTTTCACGTACAAACTGCAATGGATATGCTGCTTCTTCTCTCGTATAGGGCAGTAACCACTCGTGCGCTGTCAACTGCGTCAAGGTATGAGGTGCATTGCGCAATAAGTTGTTGGTTTGTCCTTTTGTGCTAGCCTCAATTTCATAGCGAATAGAAATAAATGCTTCACAAAAACGATCTAATTCTGCCAAATTCTCACTTTCAGTGGGTTCAATCATCATGGTGCCTGAAACTGGGAACGATACCGTCGGAGCATGAAAACCATAATCGATCAAACGTTTGGCAATATCAATTACTTCGATTCCTTTATCTTTAAAAGAACGACAGTCAATGATAAACTCGTGTGCTGCTCGGTTGTTGTCGCCACTATACAAAACAGGGTAGTGTTTGGCAATGCGTTCCTTAATGTAATTGGCATTTAATATGGCTACTTCTGTGGCTTTCTTTAGCCCTGCTGCGCCCAGTAAGCGTATGTAGGCATAAGAGATTAAACAAGCAAGAGCTGAGCCATATGGCGCTGCAGATATTGCCTGGATTCCTTCTTTGCTATTTGTTGGAACTATGGCGTGATTTGGCAAAAATGAGACCAAGTGCTGAGCAACACATATTGGACCTACTCCAGGGCCACCACCGCCATGTGGGATGGCAAAAGTTTTGTGTAGGTTCAAATGACAAACGTCTGCGCCAATAACAGCAGGATTGGTTAATCCAACCTGCGCATTCATATTTGCACCATCCATATATATTTGCCCTCCTTTGCTATGGATGTAAGCGGTTATTTCCTTAATAGCTGATTCAAAAACACCATGCGTTGAAGGATAGGTTATCATTAAAGCTGCCAAATTATTGGCATGCTCATCGGCTTTAGCTTTTAAGTCGTTGAGGTCGATATTGCCTTTTTCGTCAGTCCCAACTAAAATGACTTGCATACCCGCCATTACTGCAGAGGCTGGGTTGGTGCCATGTGCAGAAGCTGGAATAAGACAGATGTTACGATTTGCATCCTCGTTGGCAAGGTGATAAGCTCTGATGACCATCAGTCCTGCAAATTCACCTTGTGCGCCAGAATTAGGCTGCAAAGAGGTGCCGCCGAAACCTGTGATTTCTGTTAGGTAGTCAGCTAAGTCATGCAAAACGCGCGTATAACCAGCCGCTTGGTCAATGGGTGCAAAAGGATGCATATTGTTCCACTGTGGATCGCTCAAGGCGAACATTTCCGTAGCTGCATTAAGCTTCATGGTACATGAACCCAGTGCAATCATGGAATGATTTAGTGCCAAGTCTTTTCGCTCAAGGGATTTGATATAACGCATCATGCTGGTTTCGGCATGGTGAGTATGAAATACTTTATTGGTTAAAAATGAGGTTGTTCGTTTATACGAAACATCTAGGCAGTCCATTTCAACTAAATTGACATCAGCAGCGGATTGTTTTGTTACCTCGGCTAGTATATCAATCAAAGTTTGAATGTGGTGGTCTTCTGTGGCTTCATGGAAGGTGATGCTTAATTCACCGTCGTTAATTTGACGCAGATTGATTGCTTTTGCAGCTGCCAAGTGCAGTATTTCATGGGCAGGCGCTTCAATGTGAAGTGTGTCAAAGAAAGCTTTGTTTTTTTGAGTTATACCTAATTGTTCCAGCGCTTGGTTAAGTTGGCAAGCATGACGGTGGATGCGTGTCGCAATTGATTTTAATCCTTCTGGGCCGTGGTATACAGCATACATTCCTGCAATAACAGCCAAGAGTACTTGTGCAGTACAAATATTAGATGTAGCCCTATCTCTTTTGATGTGCTGTTCGCGTGTTTGCAAGGCCATACGTAAAGCCCTATTACCAGACTGATCTTGTGTAACGCCAATAATTCTCCCCGGTACACTGCGTTTGTAGGCAGTTTTAGTTGCAAAAAATGCTGCGTGTGGTCCTCCGTAACCAAGAGGGATACCAAAGCGTTGACTACTTCCCACTACAACATCAGCACCCAAAGTTCCTGGCGCTTCCAAAAGCACCAAACTCATGAGGTCTGCAGCAACAGCGGTCTTTACTTCTGCTTGGGCAGCGTTGTCAATAAAAGCTTTAAGGTTTGGTATATCGCCATTAGCACCTGGGTACTGTACCAAGGCGCCAAAATATTCGGCTGTGGGTATAAAATCATCACAACTGCCATAAATAAGTTTAATACCTACGGGAATTGCTCTTGTTTCTAGCACAGATTTGGTTTGTGGAAATGTATTTTCATCTACAAAAAACAGTTTTGCATGTTCTTTTTTCTGTGTTCTTGTGCGCTGACCAAACAGTAAGCTCATCGCTTCTGCTGCAGCTGTGGATTCATCCAAAAGAGAAGCATTAGCAAGTTCCATTCCTGTGAGTTCCACAACCATGGTTTGGAAGTTGAGCAACGCTTCCATACGGCCTTGGGCGATTTCCGCCTGGTAAGGGGTGTATGCCGTATACCAACCTGGGTTTTCCAATATGTTTCGTTGGATTACGCCGGGTAATATGGCCTCGTGATATCCTAATCCAATAAAGGAGGTAAATACCTTGTTGTGTTTTCCTAAGGCAGCAATGTGTTTTGAAAAGCTATGTTCGCTCATGGCTTCTGGAAGTGCAAGGGGCTTATGGAGCCTAATGGCTTCAGGAACAGTTTGAGTAACCAATTCTTCAAGAGATGATGCTTCGATAAGTGAAAGCATTTTGTCCAACTCCTTCTCGTTTGGACCCAAGTGGCGAAGTGCAAAGTTTTGCGTATCCATAAACACCAGTTTTTATACCCTTTCAAAGGTAAATTTTTGATTAAAATCAAAAAAACGAAACCTAATCATTTCTGCCTAAAGTTGTTAACCATAAAAGGCTACCTTATTAACACATTTGGTAGTTTTGTATTTGTTTATGAAGTACATTAACCTTAGTTCCTATGTTAAATCTAGCTTGCATGTAGCCTTGTCGCTATGGGCTTTTTGCTGTGTGTTTGCCATGCAACAAGGATTTGATTTAACCATATCATTACAATGCGCCATTTTTGGATTCGGCTGGTTTGGATATCAATATTTTCATTTCATTGTGCCTGCCTTGGTGGAAAAACGATGGATTAAGTTGCCCCAAGCCATCACGCTACTCAGTGCACTAGTAATTGGTTTTTATGGTCTTGTTACTCAGACTACAACCGTGTGGCTGATTTTTGTTTTCGTAGGGATGATAACAATTTTATACGCACTCCCTTTCGGTGCCCATTATGGTTTACGCTATATTCCTACACTTAAGATATTTATTGTTGCCCTTTGCTGGTCTACCCTTGCCACTTTTGGTTTATACAACTTGATTACATTTCATTTTGCTTTGGTTGCCACAAAAGCTATAATCTGGATATTGGTAATGATTGTACCACTCGAAATCCACGACCTTGTAAGAGATGCCCCAACCTTAAAAACATTACCACAAGTTTTGGGTATTAGGGCTGTTAAGCTGCTGTCCTATGCTTTGATTTTGACAGTTGCCGTTTTGGCTTTAATAACTTCAAATTCAATTATGCTTGCTGGTGTTGAAATTGCAATGCTGGTTATGCTGGCAATACTTATTTTTAAAGTAAAAAAAGATCGACAAAAATATATCACTTCATTATTGGTTGAGGCAATTCCTGTGTTGTGGTTGGGTTTAAGCTTTATGGCACTTACTTATTTTTAATGTCCTTTGCGCTTTGATGTACTTTCTCACCTAATGATATTTTATATGCAATCATGGCCTCACGTAAGTTTAAATTTTTCACGCCCAGAATTTGACATGCTAATAACGCTGCATTTTTTGCACCGTTTAATGCGACAGTAGCAACAGGTACGCCACCTGGCATTTGAAGTATAGATAATATAGAATCCCATCCGTCGATTGAATTTGAAGATTTAACAGGCACACCAATTACGGGCAATGGACTAATTGAAGCCACCATTCCTGGAAGGTGGGCTGCTCCGCCTGCTCCAGCAATGATTACGTCAATACCATTTTCATGTGCAGATTTTCCAAAGGACATCATTTTGTCAATAGTTCTGTGCGCAGATACTATATCAACATGGGTTTCGATTTCAAAAAGTGCCAAGGTGTCAATTGCATCTTGCATTACGGGTAGGTCGCTTTTGCTTCCCATGATAACGGCTACTTTCATGTTAATTCGCTTTAAGTTTAAGTTTTGCTTTTAAGTCTTTAATTTGTTTAAAAAGAACATCCAAATCAGTACCTGAAAGCGTAATATGCCCCATTTTTCGTTGTGGTTTGGTTGTTTCCTTTCCATAGACGTATAGCGCAGCTTTTGGTGTATTTAGTATATAATCTATTCCATAATACACAAACGGTCCATTCAGTTTTGGTGGGCCAACCACATTAGCCATTATAGTTGGCTCATGAAAGCTTGTTTTACCAAGCGGCGAGTTAAGTATTGCTCGTATGTGCTGTTCAAATTGTGAAGTATAGGCACCTTCAATGGTCAGGTGACCGCTGTTGTGAGGTCGTGGTGCCACTTCATTTACAAGTAAGTTATTTTTTTGATCAACAAAAAACTCAACTGCCAATAAACCAATATGCTCCCAAGCACTCACCAACTTGTGGGTAATGTCGTGAGCCTTTTTGGTAATTTCATTGCTTATATCTGCTGGGTAGTAGACATACTCTACTTGATTAGCTTCAGGATGAAAAGTCATCTGAACAGGTGGGTAAAGTTCAATTTCACCGTCAGGATTCCGGGCTGCGATAA
>MDTB01018024.1_pt1 | contig 51737 bp, 48 predicted proteins | sample 811161 | NCBI WGS metagenome assembly MDTB01 (sample SAMN05326650, study PRJNA326480) | marine metagenome | isolation source: seawater | place: Mediterranean Sea | collected 2009
GGGTGCGGTAAGAGCGCACCGCGCTGTTGGTAACAACAGTGGCAGGGTAAACCCCACTCGGAGCAAGACCAAATAGGTCTCCTTGACGTTGCCCGCGTTGGAGACGGGTAGGTCGCTAGAGGCATGCGGTGACGTTTGCCCCAGATGAATGACTGTCCACGACAGAACCCGGCTTATCGGTTGACTCTTTTTTCACTTTGCTTCCCACATTCGACTGCAGCTGATAAAACTATAAATCACATTAAGTAATTATTGCATCCTTATGTTTTAAATTATTAAAAATTTAAAACATTCTATTGAGTACTCGCTTTTTGAATCAAGGGGTTTGAACTGTCTGATTTTTAAGTATTTTTCTTTATTTCTTTACTTGACTTTGAAACTTACTATGCCTAATCTGCATGATGGTGAAATGTGGCGAATTGTGGGTTTTTATGCAATAAGTATGGGATAAAGGGGGGTAATGTGTTCAGGGGTAGTGATCCCATTAACATGGATTCAAAAGGGCGGATGGCCGTTCCGACCCGTTACAGGGCTATGCTTGATAATTTGTGTCGGGGAGAACTGGTCGTGACCATTGACATGAAATCGACGTGTTTAACATTATCCCCGCTTCCTGAATGGCGTAAATTTGAAGAAAAAGTTGCTAAATTACCTGCTTTAGATGAATTAGGTGAATTGCTAAGTCGTTTTGTTGTTGGTCAGGCAAAGGATTTACAAGTTGATGGAAGTGGTCGAGTATTCATTCCAACAGAGTTGCGTGAATATGCACAACTTTCTAAAAAGCTGGTGCTCGTAGGACGCACACAGAGACTGGAATTATGGTCAGAAGATAATTGGAACGCTGAGAGAGAGAAATCTCAAGCTGGTTATCGTGCAATTCTTAATGAGCGAGAGGGCATGTCTGATGCCTTGAAAAATTTGTCTTGGTGAATTGGTAGCTGTATATGATTGAACATAATCCTGTACTTTTAAAAGAATCTATCGATGCTTTGGTAATAGATTCTGATGGGTTTTATGTTGACGGAACTTTTGGTCGAGGCGGACATTCTACAGCGATATTGAATAGACTATCCAAGGAGGGCTCTATGGTAGCTCTTGATAAGGATTTCGAAGCTGTATCTCTTGGTCGAGCTCAATTCCAACGAGAATTGAGGATAACTTTGATACATGCATCTTTTGGAAGGCTTTCTGAGACACTTGAAAAGCTGGGTTCAAGGACGGCCTCTGGAATTTTACTTGACCTCGGTTTTTCTTCTACTCAGCTTGAAACTCCCAGCCGAGGTTTCAGTTTCATGCGTGACGGTCCTTTGGATATGCGATTAGACCAGACGAATGGTGAGTCTGCTAAAGATTGGCTTAATAATGCTTCTGAAAATGATATTGCATGTGTTTTGAGCCAATTTGGAGAAGAGCGTTTTGCAAAACGAATCGCAAAAGCAATTGTTTGTGGGCGCGCATGTTCACCAATTGAGGGTACGTTGCGATTAGCGAAAATTGTTTCTGATGCTCATCCGGCATGGACGAGGGGCCAACATCCTGCAACGAAGACATTTCAGGCTATTCGAATATTTATTAACAAGGAGCTTGATGAACTCGATGTATTTTTGAGGGGAGTTATTGACTTATTAAAAATTGGAGGCCGATTAGTCATTATTAGTTTTCATTCCTTGGAGGATCGTCGAGTCAAGAGATTTATTCGCGATCAGCAGCGTGGTTTAACGACTCCAAAATATCTTCCAATTAAGGATGTCGAGAAAAAAGTTCGATTAGTTGGAATTGGATCTGCGGTCAAGCCAACAAGGGAGGAAATTGCATATAGCTCGCGCGCCCGCAGCGCTGTAATGAGGGTGGCAGAGAGGGTGGCATGAATATCATTGAGTACAAGATTCACGTTCGACTAAATGTAATGGGGCTAGTATTCCTTTGGTTGTTGGTAGTTTTCTCTGCTACCTCGGTTGCGTATGTTGAGCATTTGTGTCGTCACTACTACGAGAAAATATCAAAATCAGAAAGAACTAATAATAGGCTTCAGGCAAATTATGGTCGTCTTATTTTAGAGTTGAGTACTTGGGGATCGCTGCCACGCGTTGAGGCTATTGCGACAAATGAATTGAACATGAGGACTCCGATGGGCGATGAAATTATTATAGTTGATCCGATGTCTTTTAGGGATTTTAGTAGTGATTAAAACGGATCATCTGAAGTCAGACGCAAATTGGCGTTTTTTCTCGCTTGTATTAATTGTATTAGCGTTACCAGTTATTCTTCTTATTAAAATAGCGTCATTACAGGGAAGCGATTTCTTGCGGACTCAAGGCGATTCGCGAGCTCTACGATCTCAAATAATACCTGCATACAGAGGAATTATATCAGACAGGCATGGTGTTCCTCTTGCTGTGAGCACTCCCGTGTCAACTTTGACAGCTAACCCACAGCTATTGCTTTCAGCTAATGCTAACCAGTTATTGCTTCTGGCAAAGGCACTGGGACAATCGCCAAAACTTCTAAAACAAAAGCTAAATGCATATCGTAAAAAATCATTTATGTATTTGTCTCGTCAATTACCGATTGAGGAGGCAGATATCGTGCTGGATTTGAAGATACCCGGCGTCAATGCAGCACAAGAATATAAGCGTTTCTATCCCGCGGGAGAGGTTGCAGCTCAATTAGTTGGTATTACGAGTAGAGAGCAGGATAGGGGGCAAGAGGGTGTTGAATTAGCTTATAACGCGTGGTTGAGTGGTGAATCAGGGTTACGGAGAATTCTTCAGGATAAATCGGGACATGTTATCGAAGAACTTGGGGTAGACAGGGATGCGAGACGCGGCAAATCTCTCAGTTTAAGCATTGACCTTCGAATTCAATACGCGGCGTATCGAGCACTCAAAAGTGCGGTTCATGAGCATGATGCACAGGCAGGATCTATAGTGGTGCTTGATGTGAAGTCTGGAGAAGTTTTAGCAATGGTGAATCAACCGTCTTTTAACCCCAACGACCGCTCTACTTTATCTCCAAATGCTCTGCGTAACCGAGCAATGCTAGATTTGATTGAACCGGGATCTACAGTAAAACCATTTACTATTTTAACGGCATTGCAGTCTGGGATTTTCAGTAAAGATTCAAGGGTAGACACAAGTCCAGGTTATGTAAAGGTTGATTACAAGACATTTACAGATGTTAACGACTATGGAGTGCTCAATTTTACGGAGATATTATCCAAATCGAGTCAAGTGGGAACGATTAAGGTTGCCCTAAAGTTGGATCCAAGCTTTACCAGAGGCGTTTTTGAAAAGGTGGGTCTTGGTCAAAGTACAGGTAGTGGTTTTCCTGCTGAGGCAGTAGGAAGGTTACCCACATTCCGTGTTTGGGACCCAATTTCTCAAGCCACTTTTGCTTTCGGGTATGGATTTAGTGTTACTTCACTCCAGCTTGCACGAGCATACTCAGTGCTAGCCAATGATGGTGTGCGCCGCGAGATTTCATTAATTGCTAATGATCTTCCCTCAGAAGCAGAAAAATTATTTGATCCAGACGATGTTCGAGCAGTTCGGGATATGCTCAAATATGTCGTGGGACGTGAAGGAACTGGGCAAAAGGCTTCTATCTCGGGGTATTCGGTCGCAGGTAAGACTGGCACTTTGCACAAGACGAGTAAGAGTGGCGGATACGCTAGTGATCGTTACACGGCGACATTTGCTGGAATGGCACCAGTTGAGAACCCCAGAATAGTAACTGTGGTCGTTATTGATGAACCAAGTCGTGGAGAATATTTCGGTGGTCAGGTGGCCGCACCTGTGTTTGCAGAGGTCACAGGTAATGCGCTGCGATTGATGCGGGTAACGCCTGACTCGGTTTCGTCAAAGCCGATATTGTCTGGTACCAAAATCAAACTTCTCTCGGTAGGTGAGTCGTGACAACGCCATGCAGTTCACAAGGACGGACACTTGGTGAACTTTTCGGTAATGAAAAGCCTGAATCACCACATGCGCAATTATTTGTTTCGGGATTGCGTCAAGACAGTCGTTTAGTAAAGCAGGGAGACCTATTTTTCGCGCTCTCTGGCAAAAAAACACATGGAATACTCCATGTTGATGAAGCGCTCAGGAACGGAGCGATTGCTATTGTTGTTGATCAGGCATGGAGGGGTGATACGTCTCACTTTCCAATACCTGTAATACGTATTTCCGATTTAGAGAGAAAAGTTTCTCGCTTTGCTTCACGATTTTATGGGAATCCATCAGACAGAATTCATACGATTGCTGTTACAGGCACCAATGGAAAGACTTCATGTTGCTGGTTGCTCTCTGACCTTTTGACGCGCCTCGGAGAAAAATCTGCGTACCTAGGAACTTTGGGATACGGAGTAGGGGTCTCAAAGGACCACGGAATTTCAGCAAGTGAGATAATCAAAACCTCGTTGACCACCCCAGATGCCATAACCATTCAGACTATTTTGAATAGCCTATCGTATTCCGGTGTTTCGACAGTCGCACTTGAGGCCTCTTCTCATGCTTTGGCTCAAAGAAGAATAGATGCTGTTTCCGTGGACACTGCTATTTTTACCAATTTAAGCCGTGATCACCTTGATTACCATGGCGATATGGATAGTTATGGTGCTTCAAAGACACTGTTGTTTCAGAAAACTGAGCTGCAAACTGTCATAATTAACGCCGATGATGACTTCTCTAAAGTGTTGGACTCCAAAGTAGCGTCAGATAAAAGAATTTACAGGTACAGTTTAGATAATAATAAAGCCGATATTTTTTGCACTTCTATTAGCCTAGATCGACTTGGAGTGACTGCTAACGTTGTAACTCCCTGGGGTCAGGGTACTCTTAAATCCTCGTTAGTAGGTCAGTTCAATCTATCTAACTTATTAGCTGTAGTGGCGGCAGCAGCTAAAAGATTTCCGCTTTCTGACGTCTTAAGGGTCATCCCACTGATTAACGCTCCCTCTGGTCGTATGGAGCTAATCAATATGGAATCAGTCCCCGGTGTGGTAGTCGATTACGCGCATACCCCAGATGCTCTTGAAAAAGTGCTGATAACTTTAAGAGCTCATAGTATCGGAAAACTCTGGGTGGTTTTTGGTTGTGGCGGAGAGCGTGACATAGGCAAGCGCTCTAAAATGGGGGCTATAGCAGAGCGGTATACGGATCAAGTAGTTCTGACAAGTGATAACCCTCGCGGCGAGCCAGAAGATCAAATAATAGCGCAGATTAAACGCGGAATGCTTGGGAATGCCACAATTAAGACCGACCGCCGTGATGCGATTCGGCACGCAATATTTTCTGCAGCGTCGGATGATTTAGTTGTAATAGCGGGTAAAGGTCATGAGGATTTCCAACATTTGGCGACCGGACAATTGCCTTTTAGCGATCAATATCAGGTCCGCGCAGCATTATTGGATCGTCAGGATGGAGTAAGATGACGGCCATTTTTTTGAGTGATGCAGCTGCTCGCTTCGGGGGAACATTACTAAATCCGGATGCAAAGTGTAACAGTTTTTCTATCGATAGCCGCAAAATAAAAGATGGTGATATTTTTGTTGCACTATCTGGTAAAAATCATGATGGACATGAGTTTATAGAGGGTATCGCTAACAAAATTGCGGGAGCAATCGTCTCAAAGCCTCTTTTTGAGAAAAATTTTCCACAATGGGTTGTCAAAGATACCGAAAAAGCTCTGGGTTGTGTGGCTAGTTTAAAACGGGATTCTTTCAAAGGACAAGTTGTTGCAATAACGGGAAGTAGTGGAAAAACCACTGTGAAAGAATTTATTTTTTCAATTCTAAAACTCTCCGGTTCAGTGCATGCAACGGAAGGGAATCTAAATAATCAAATTGGACTACCTTTGACTATTTTGTCGCTCCCTGACGCAAGCGACTATCTTGTTCTCGAGATGGGAGCGCGAAAGGCCGGTGATATAAACTATTTGTGTTCCTTATCTCGTCCTGATATCAGCTTAGTAAATAATATTCAGAATGCGCACATAGGAATTTTTGGCGATCTTGGCTCGACAGCGAAAGCAAAATCGGAAATTTACCGACATTTACCCGAAAATGGAGTCGGAGTTTTAAATTTAGACATTGACTACGCTAGTCAATGGAGAGAGCTGATTGGAGCGCGTCGTTGCATAACGTTCTCAGCAAAAAATAAATTTGCAGATATTGTGGCTATCAATCTTCAATCAGATGAGCATGGTTGTTACAAATTCAAGATGCGATTCTCGGTTGGCAATAAAACATCGCAAGATATTTCAATACGATTAAATGTTCCGGGAAAGCATTCCGTGTGTAATGCAATCGCTGCAGCTGCATGTGCCCTTGCGACTGGCGCGGGGATAGACCAAATAAAGCAAGGCTTACAGATGGTACGACCTTTATCAGGACGTTTGATGGTAAAAAAATTGTGCTCTGGGGGGTTTTTAATAGATGACTCATATAATGCGAATCCAGAGTCTGTCCAAGCGGCAATTAATTTTCTTGCAACGCGTCCCGGCAAGCGGATTTTTGTGTTTGGGGATATGGCTGACTTAGGAAAGTATGCCGCAGAATTTCACTCTGCTGTGGGCGACTACGCGCGTGATTCAGGGATTGATGCGATGCTGACACTTGGGCGCCTAAGCGCAAATGCCAGCAAACGATTTAATGGTCACCACTTTTCATCTTTGGATGCTTTAAGAAATTATTTATTAAGCTTTAAAGACACCTCAGAGACGACGTTTTTAGTAAAAGGGTCGCGTTCTTCTTCGATGGAAAAGGTGGTGCACATGATCGAAAGTAGAGAAATTTTCTGATGTTTTTTTGGTTGAGTGATTATCTTGGACAATTCTATAGTCCATTATCAGTATTTCAATACCTAACTTTACGAGGAATCTTCTCGGTCCTAACAGCGCTGGGTACGTGTTGGATCTTTGGACCACCTCTTATTCGCAAGTTGAATTATCTTCAAGTAGGACAAGCAATTCGCAGTGACGGGCCGAAAACGCATCTTTCTAAAGCCGGCACGCCAACTATGGGTGGTGCATTGATTATTTTAGCGATGTTCTCCAGCACAATGATGTGGGCAGATATGGAGAATCGGTATGTCTGGATAGTGTTGGGTGTAACAATTTCTTTTGGCTTAGTTGGTTGGATCGATGATTATCGAAAAGTAGTTGAAAAAAATCCTCGAGGATTACCCGCGCGGTGGAAATTCTTTTGGCAATCATTGATTGGGTTCGCCGCGTCTTTGGCGCTTTATATTACTGCTCAAACGCCTGCCGAAACTCAACTAATAGTCCCATTCTTTAAGTCTTTCGCTCTAGATATGGGGCCATTTTTTGTGGTGCTAACTTATTTTGTAATTGTTGGAACAAGCAACGCAGTTAATTTGACTGATGGACTAGATGGATTAGCTATTATGCCCACCGTGCTTGTCGCAGGTGCTTTGGGTGTTTTTGCATATGCGAGCGGAAACTATCAGTTTGCTAACTATTTAAACATACCATTTATAAGCGGTGCTGGAGAGATGCTTATTATCACTAGTGCTATCTGCGGTGCTGGATTAGGGTTTCTTTGGTTCAACACATATCCCGCGATGGTTTTCATGGGTGACGTGGGTGCGCTTGCTCTTGGTGCGGCTCTCGGTGTAGTCGCAGTAATTGTCCGACAAGAAATCGTTTTATTTATCATGGGCGGAGTGTTTGTAATTGAGACCATGTCCGTAATTATTCAGGTTGCTTCATTTAAACTTACGGGAAAACGTATTTTTCGAATGGCACCCTTGCATCACCATTTTGAGTTGAAAGGTTGGCCAGAGCCCAGAGTTATTGTTCGGTTTTGGATTATCACATTTGTACTCGTTCTAATTGGTTTAGCGACTCTTAAGTTGCGTTAGGGTTCAGGAGCGTATCAAAGTGCAATTAAAAGAACACATTTCACAAGTAATTGCTATTCTTGGGGTGGGCGTCACCGGAATATCTGTTGCTAAGTTTTTGCAATCTCGAGATCTTAACTTTGTGTTTCTTGATACTTGCCCGCAAACCAGCACTTCTGCACTCGAAAAGGTTACAAAACTTTTTCCGAACCGAGATGTTTTTTCCGGATCATTTGATGACCATTTTTTTCGGAAGATTCACACTATCGTAGTTAGTCCGGGCGTTCCGCTTGATTCTCCTTTGCTTATATCAGCTCGCGAACACTCTGTAAAAATAATAGGCGATGTAGAGTTATTTTTTAAATCGGTCAGTTCTCCGGTATTGACAATTACTGGTGCGAATGGAAAAAGCACAGTCACTTCGCTGGTAGGTGCGATGGCCGAAGACGCAGGTATCAAAGTGGGTGTTGGCGGTAATATAGGTACTCCAATGCTAGATCTCGTCGATAAAGACTTCAAACTCTTTGTATTGGAGTTGTCTAGTTTTCAGCTCGAGCTTTTTCAAGGAATGAGCGAGCATATTTGTGGATTTCTGAATATCTCCCCAGATCATCTTGATCGACATGGAGATATGGAAAATTATTTAGCGGCGAAACAACGCATTTTTTTGGGCGCTAAACAAGGAGTAGTAAATAGAGACGATCCATTGACCTATCCTCAAGTCGTTAATAAGTGCAATCTTGTTACCTTCGGCACAGATGTGCCTGAGACAACAGATTTTGGTGTTGTTTTGCATGATGATGTTCGGTGGTTGGCAATGGGTAAGCGACGTTTGATGCCCGTTTGTGACCTATCGTTGAAAGGATCCCATAATATTTCTAATGCTTTGGCGGCCTTGGCTCTTGGCGCGTGTGCAGGATTACCTATGGAATCTATGTTGGACACGCTGCGTCGGTTTAAAGGGCTACCTCATCGATGCGAGGAAATTGCGTGCATCGATAATATTTTATATGTTGATGACTCTAAAGCGACAAACATAGGAGCTGCATGTGCCGCTATAGAGGGATTTTCTAATTTACACAAACGTAATATTTTACTTATTGCAGGTGGGCGCGCGAAGAAAGTTGATTTTTCTGACTTGACAAAAATAGCGAGCCGATCAGTGAAACATTGTTTTTTGTTGGGGGAGATTGCAGATGAACTTAACAGCATTTTGGCTGGGGTTATACCTGCGAGCCGACACAATAGCATAGAAGCATGCGTTGCCGAGGCCTCAAAACTTGCGTGTGCAGGGGATATTGTATTGCTTTCTCCTGCATGCGCTAGTTTCGATATGTTTGAAAATTATATTGATAGAGGACTACATTTTAAAGCGGCAGTTAATAGTTTAAATGCAAGAGGGCGAGGCTCGCGATGAGAAAAAATCCCCTCAAACATAAAATTAGTCCGACATCGCATGAGTGGTATATCGATCCGTTTTTATTTATTCCGTTGGTTTCCCTTATCTCTGTAGGCTTTGTGATGGTGGCATCTGCATCTTTTAGCTTTGCAGAACATCGTTTTGGTAATGTTTTTTTCTTTGCAGGACGCCATGCAATCTATATTGTGTTGGCAATACTTTTAGCGGTTTCCACTTATAAGCTCACGCCCAAGAGATTGAGGTCTTATGGTAGGGTATGGATGCTTTTCTCCATTCTGATGCTCGTAGCGGTGCTCATGCCCGGAATTGGTAAGGAGCTCAATGGAAGTAAGCGTTGGATTTCTTTTGCCGGGCTTACTTTTCAAGTAGCGGAATTTACAAAAATATCTGTGATTATTTTTCTAGCAGATTACCTAGCACGGCACAGACAAGTCTTAGGCACAGAACTCAGTAAATTAGTATTCATTGTCGGACTAATCTCTTTTGTGGCAGTGTTACTTATTTGCCAACCAGATTATGGCTCAGTTGTTGTAATTGGTGGCATATTCATGGCACTTCTTTTTGTCGGTAATGTGCGATTGCGTGATTATCTAATTCTTGTCTTTCTTGCCGGCTCCGGATTGTGGTGGTCAGCTGGAGCAGCCCCATATCGTTTGGCTCGTTTAACAACATTTTTAGATCCTTGGGCTGATCAGTTTGCAGCTGGTTATCAGTTAACGCAATCCTTAATTGCCTTCGGTAGAGGGGAGTGGTGGGGTCTTGGGCTTGGCCAATCTGTTCAAAAGATGCGTTATTTGCCAGAGGCCCATACCGATTTTGTTTTCGCAATTTTTGCAGAGGAATTTGGTTTTTTTGGGGTCCTTGTTTTGCTTACAGTTTTTATGATTTTAATTGCTAGGATATTTCAATTGAGTCATCGCGCTATGCAAGTTGGTGATTGGTATGCGGGTTACTTCCTTGTTGGTGTTGGTTTGTTTATTAGTGGTCAAACGTTTATAAATCTTGGTGTAAATGCAGGGTTACTGCCAACAAAAGGCCTAACTCTTCCTTTTATTAGTTACGGTGGAACCAGCCTTATATGTTGTTGCTCACATATGGGTATGTCGATGCGAATAAGTAATGATCTCAAAATTGCATCAAAGACAAGTTTGAGGAGCCACGGAAATGCATGAAATTGTAAAGCCTGGAATTATGATTATGGCTGGTGGCACTGGTGGACATGTGTTTCCGGGGCTCGCAGTTGCGTTAGAACTCAGAGAGCTCGGTGTGGCTGTTTCTTGGCTGGGCACGAAGAAAGGCATTGAGTCCGAATTAATACCTACCCACGATATTCCTATAGAATTATTGAATATCGAGGGTATAAGAGGGCGGGGTTTAGCAGCACTACTTAAAGCGCCTTTATTATTGTCGCAATCAGTAAGGCAGGCGATGAAAATTATTGATGAGTTTAACCCCACCGCAGTCCTTGGTATGGGTGGATTTGGGTCAGGCCCTGGCGCAGTGGCTGCTTGGTTAAAAGGCGTGCCGATTATAATTCATGAGCAAAATGCAATCGCCGGAACTACAAATAGAATTATCAGTTATTTTGCTAAATCAATTCTAGAGGGATTTCCAGGAACACTCAAAGGAGCTCATTGGTCCGGAAATCCAATACGAAAGGAAATTTCAGAAATCAAAGAACCAAACTTTCGTTTTGAGGGGCGGCAGGGGCCTGTAAATCTCCTTGTATTGGGAGGAAGCAGGGGCGCAAAAACAATAAATGAATTGGTTCCGGGAGCATTGGCACTCATACCAAAAAATAATCGTCCAAATGTGTTGCATCAGACGGGCGAACAACATGCGGGGTTAACACGAGCACTTTATGCTGCAATGAATGTTGAGTGTGAAGTTGTGCCGTTTATTAATGCCATGGATGAGGCTTATAAATGGGCCGATTTTGTCATTTGCCGTGCTGGCGCTTTGACTGTCGCTGAGTTAATAAATGTTGGATTAGCAGCAATTTTTATTCCTTTCCCGTTTGCCGTCGATGATCATCAAACGGCAAATGCTCAGTGGGTTTCTTCTATTGGCGGGGCTGTGCTTTGTCCACAGGTTGATTTGTCCGTTGATAAGTTGCGAGATTTGATAGAGGAATTTGTAGAAAGCTCTGATAAACGATTGAGCATGGCTTTAGCGGCAAGGACTGCCGCTAAAACTAGAGCGACAGAGGAAATTAGTAATGTTTGTTTAGGTTACTTAAATGTCTGATCATAATATTTTATTGCCGCCTGAAATGCGGCGAATTAAAAAAATCCATTTTGTGGGTATTGGCGGAAGCGGTATGTGCGGCATAGCGGAGGTTTTGCGTAATCTTGGGTACCATATTTCAGGCTCTGATATTGTTTATAACGCAAACATTGCGAGACTGGAGGCCAACGGTATAGAAGTTACTGTAGGACATAATGCTCTTAATATTAAAGAATCAGACGTGGTTGTGAGATCCTCCGCAGTGACTGCGGATAATGTGGAAATTAAACAAGCAAAGAAAAAAGGTATACCTGTCGTTCGTAGAGCGGAAATGCTGGCTGAGTTGATGCGCTACAGGCATGGTATAGCGGTCGCTGGAACTCATGGAAAAACTACCACTACAAGTCTTTTAGCAGCAATTTTTGGCGCAGACGAAAAAGCCCCCACATTCGTTGTCGGTGGCCGTGTAAATAGTATTGGGAAAAACGCTATGCTCGGGACTAGCAAATACCTCATCGCGGAGGCGGATGAAAGTGACGCTTCTTTTTTACATTTACAGCCTTTGGTGGCCATCATCACTAATATTGAGCTGGATCATATGGAGACGTATGACTATGATTCTGGCAAGTTAAAGCGAACATTCCTCGAATTTTTACATAACTTACCATTCTATGGTCTAGCGGTTTTGTGTTTAGACGACCCAGTAATTCGCGATATTTTGGTCAATGTCTCTCGTCCGATTCTCACGTACGGATTTTCGAGAACAGCGGGTTATCACATTAGAGATTTAGTGATGTGTGGGGAGCAATCCAATTTCGTTGTTGATCGGCCGGAAAAAAAATCGTCTTTATCAATCAAGTTGAACATGCCTGGTCGTCATAACGTACTCAATGCCGCTGCTGCGGTAGCGGTGGCAAGTGATGAGGGTATTAGCGATGAAGCCATAATAAACGGGCTGAAAAAATTCGATGGAGTTGGAAGGCGTTTTGAAATTCTTGGGAATTATCCAGTTGCATCTGGTTTGGCTATGTTGGTGGACGACTACGGGCATCACCCCACTGAGGTAAATGCGACTATTCAAGCGGTGAGGGATAGTTGGCCCGGAAAACGTCTTGTGATGGTTTTTCAACCCCACCGATACAGTAGGACACATGATTTCTATGATGAGTTTGTAAAGGTATTATCGCGGGTGGATGAGCTTCTTCTTTTGGATGTCTATTCGGCTGGCGAGGACCCCATTTTTGGGGTTTGTAGCAAGAGACTAGCACAAAGTATTAGGGAGTTTGGAAAGGTTAAACCAATTTACGTAGAAAATCTCGAAGGTGTTCCTGAACTGCTGCATGACTTGGTAAATCCGAATGACATGGTGCTCACGCAGGGCGCAGGTAGTGTAAGTCATTTAGTCTCAATTTTGCAGCGTAGGGGTGAGCCTTTATGACTTATTCTGATGCACATTTTGGTCGAGTTGCTGTACTTTGCGGCGGTAACTCTTCCGAGAGGAACATTTCTATTGAAAGCGGGATTGCAGTTTATGATGCACTTAAACGATTATCGATTAATTCGCAGTTAATTGACATCCGCGATAATTTTCGGGATGTTGTTTATGAAGCGGCATTTGATCGCGCATTTATAGCGATGCATGGCTCAGATGGGGAGGATGGATCACTTCAGGGTGCTTTAAAATTATTAAACATACCTTTTACTGGCAGTCATGTCCTTGCCTCTGCACTCGCGATGGATAAAACGAGGAGCAAGCAAGTTTGGCTTAGTCATGGATTGGCAACTCCCGATTACATTGAAGTACACTCAAAAACGCGGAAAAACCAAATTTGGGATGATATTCTCTCTAAACTCGGTGGGTGTGTAATTATTAAACCTTGCAGAGAGGGTTCAAGTATAGGGATTAGCAGCGCTAACACCGCAGAGTCATTAGAGAAAGCCAGCCTTCGGGCTTTCGATTTTGATGACAGAATCATTATTGAGAGAAGATTGACTGGGTATGAATATACTGTAGGAATTATTGCAGATCAGACCTTGCCGTCAATATGCGTCAAAACTAGCGCTGATTTCTACGATTTTCAATCAAAATATAGATCAACCACTACTCAGTATCTGTGTCCAAGCGGATTGTCCGAGAGGCGAGAACTCGATTTACAGTCCTTTTGCCACGAAGCCTATACCGCGCTCGGGTGCACTGGGTGGGGACGAGTTGACGTTATTACCGATGACAAAGGTTTTTTTTATCTTTTAGAAGTCAATACGGTACCTGGTATGACTAAGAGTAGTCTCGTGCCTAGAGCGGCAGAAGCTGCTGGAATAAAATTTGATGACGCTGTGTACCAAATATTGAGGACATCATTACTGTGAAAAGTCCAGAGAGAGGTGCTAAACGGCGAAAAACGTCGTCAGGGCAAAAAAAATTGTGGTCCATGACCAGTAATTATTTATTGATAACTTTTTTTTCGATGCTTTCAGTAAGTTTTGTAAGTGTCTATATGTATCCCTATTTAGATCAACGGATAACGGCAATATCTATCATCGGAAACTTGAATCATGTTCGAAAGTCAACTTTAACTGAAATACTTAGAAACGAAGTTCAGGGTGGTTACATCTCCGCTGATCTTGAGCTATTGAAGAACTTACTTCAGACAGATCCTTGGATCGAAAAAGTCAAGATTCGAAGAGTTTGGCCGTCAAGCTTAGAGATAACGATTGTCGAGGAGACCCCTATTGCTCGTTGGGGAGTTGTGGGCTTTTTAAATTCGATGGGAAAGCAACTGAGCACATTTGACAAAACTGAATTATTGGATCTGCCGTTGTTAAAAACTAATTTTATTTCGGCTGAAAAGATGATGGAGCAGTATAAGATTTTTAGCGAACAACTTTTTTTTATTGGATTGAAGATTGAAGAGCTAGAGTACGACCGTTCCGGCTCATGGCGCATTAATACTGCTGATTCTTTTCAAATATTTCTGGGCCGAGACGGATTATTGGAAAAGTTGAAAAGGTTTAATCAGGTATGGCTCTCACAGCTTAGAGAGCGTCGCACCGATATAGATCATGTAGATTTGCGTTATTCAAATGGAATGGCAGTCGCTTGGCGAGAGAGTCGACTGTTGCGTTTAGAGATTGATGAGTACAAACAACACTTTGCATTCTCATTCGGCTAGTCACCATCATCGGAGATATTACATGACGGATTCAAACTTAGAAAATATGGTAGTCGGATTGGATATCGGTACATCCAAAGTCGTTGCTATTGTCGGTGTAATAGCAGCGAATGGTAATTTAGAAATCATAGGCACTGGAATGCATCTTTCGACAGGCTTGAAGAAAGGCGTTGTAGTAAATATTGAATCGACGGTTGATTCAATTCAAAGGGCTATAGAGGAGGCTGAGCTGATGGCTGGCTGCTCAATCCATTCAGTTTACGTTGGAATCGCCGGTAATCACGTTAAAAGTCTTAATTCGCACGGGATCGTAGCAATTAGAGACAGAGAGGTACAGTACCTTGATATTGACCGCGTTATTGATGCCGCAAAAGCCGTCGCCATTCCAGCAGATCAAGAGATTCTTCATGTTCTACCTCAGGAATATATCATTGATAATCAAGAGGGAGTGCAGCAGCCCAAAGGGATGTCAGGAGTTAGACTTGAGGCCAAAGTACATCTTGTATCGAGCGCGGTTAATGCGGGACATAATATAAAAAAGTGTGTCCGTCGGTGCAGTTTAGAAGTTGATGATTTAATCTTGGAACAACTGGCTTCAAGTTATGCCGTGCTTACTGAGGATGAGAAGCATCTCGGTGTTGCCCTAGTTGACATTGGAGGAGGTACTTCGGACATCGTAGTATTTACAGAAGGGGCAATACGACACACAGGTGTTATTCCTATTGCAGGAGATCAGGTTACAAATGATATTGCCATGGCTCTCCGCACCCCTACGGCACATGCAGAAGAGTTGAAAGTTAAATACGCATGTGCTTTGGCAAAGTTAGCAAGACCAGAGGAAACAGTTCAAGTACCCAGTGTGGGAGATCGTGCCCCACGAGAGATGTCTCGGCAACTTTTGGCGGAAGTTGTGGAGCCAAGATATGAGGAATTGTTCACTTTGGTTTTAGAGGATTTGAGGCGCAGTGGCTTTGAGCATCTTTTAGCCGCTGGCATTGTGCTAACTGGTGGCACCTCCAAAATGGAGGGAGTTACCGAATTAGCGGAAGAAATCTTTCATATGCCCGTTCGTATCGGAGCGCCGTTCAATGTCTCGGGATTGGCTGATATCGTCAAAAACCCGGTTTATTCAACTGGGGTAGGGCTACTTCATTTCGCTAAATTGGAGTACGAAAAGCGAACAGATTTAGAAACTAGTAAGAGTTCTGCAAATAGTTTATTTGGAAGCATTAAAAGTTGGTTTCAGGGAGATATTTAGTTTTGTCATGGGTGCCGAAGCTAATCGTTAAGTTGACGTTTTACAGAAGGAGATAATGTATGTTTGAACTTGTTGATAGTATACCAAAAAATGCTGATATTAAAGTCGTGGGCGTTGGTGGTGGTGGTGGGAATGCTGTGCGACATATGATGCAAAGCGATATCGATGGTGTCGATTTCATCTGCGCAAACACTGATGCACAGACTTTAAGTGGCTTGGAAAACGCAACTATTTTGCAGTTGGGTCAAACACTGACCAAAGGCTTAGGCGCCGGTGCCAACCCTGAGATTGGACGGCAAGCGGCCTTAGAGGATAAAGAACGCATTTCTCAGGCGCTCGAGGGAGCAGATATGGTTTTTATTACCGCAGGGATGGGTGGTGGTACTGGGACAGGGGGTGCTCCGGTTATTGCAGAAGTCGCAAAACAGTTAGGTATTTTGACTGTGGGAGTAGTGACGCGACCTTTTTTATTTGAGGGTAAAAAGCGTATGGCTGTAGCTGATGAGGGTATTGCTACCTTAAAAGAATGTGTGGACTCTTTAATCATAGTGCCAAACGAAAAGTTACTTCAGGTGCTTGGGCAAGATATGACAGTTATTAACGCGTTTAAGCAGGCGAATGATGTACTTTTTGGCGCTGTTCAAGGGATCACTGATTTGATTCTATTAGATGGATTGATAAATGTGGACTTTGCTGACGTAAGAACAATTATGGCTGAAATGGGAATGGCCATGATGGGAACGGGTGAGGCAAGTGGAAATGATCGCGCGTTGGTAGCCGCCGAGAGCGCAATTCGTTGTCCATTATTGGAAGATATTAACCTGGAAGGTGCCAAGGGAATTCTCGTTAATATAACTAGCGGTCTTGATTTAACTTTAGGAGAATTCGAGGATGTTGGAAAAATAATTCGTGAGTTTTCTGATGAAAATGCAACTATTATCGTGGGGAGCGTGTTTGATGCTGAAATGATCGACACACTGCGTGTAACTGTCGTGGCAACTGGATTACAGACGGCTAGCATAAAATCCGGTCCGAGAAGTGTAATTGATAATACGGCGAGAAAAAGTGGAAGCACACGTGATTATTCCAAATTGGATCAGCCTGCTATTACTCGGCGAGGAAAATCAGCAGAGAGTGGGGTGGTAGCGCAACGGTTAGATGTGCAAGTTGATTCAGAATTGGATTTTTTAGATGTGCCGGCATTTTTAAGAAAACAAGTGGATTAATCATGATATTTTTTTCGTAGGGGATGCTATATCGTTGTTTTGGTGAATAAAACTCCTTGGCGGTCAAGAACATGTCTGCTATGCTCCAAGTTGGTTAGTGGCATGAACTGGGAAGAATGATAAAACAGCGCACATTGAAAAACGCCATACGTGCGACTGGGGTGGGGTTACACTCGGGAAAGAGAGTCCGTCTTACCCTGCGGCCAGCTCACGAGGATACCGGAATTATTTTTCGTAGAGTGGACATGAATCCGTTTATAGAAATTCCCGCCCTTGCGGAGAATGTAGTAGAAACTAACCTCTCCACGACCCTCATGAGTGAGGGAGCACGCGTTGCAACAGTTGAACACCTCCTTTCTGCTTTAGCGGGGTTCGGCGTTGATAACTTGAAGATCGATGTAACGGGTGAAGAGGTGCCTATTTTGGATGGAAGTGCCGCGCCTTTTGTTTTCTTATTGCAGTGTGCTGGAATTTTAGAGCAGCGGGAAGCGAAGAAATTTGTTCGGGTAAAAAAAGTGGTCGAATTCGAACATGAAGAAAAAAGTGTGAGATTCAGTCCCTATGAGGGCTTTAAACTAAATTTCGAAATCGAATATGATCACCCTGCATTTAAAAATAACTTTAACACGGCGACGTTTGATCTTTCCTCCACGTCGTTTGTGAAGGAAATTAGTCGAGCACGCACTTTTGGCTTTATGCGTGAGTTGGATACTATGAAAGCTCAGGGGCGTGTAAAAGGAGGTAGCTTAGCGAACGCGATTGTCATCGATGAATACAAAATACTTAACCAAGGTGGGCTGAGATGCAAGGATGAGTTTGTGAAACATAAGATTTTAGACGCAATAGGAGACTTATATCTTATGGGAAATAATTTGCTATGCGAATTTGATGCCTTCAAAGCCGGTCATATGCTAAATAATGCCTCCCTCCGTAAGCTCATTGCTCAAGAGGATGCGTGGGAACTGGTTACTTATAAAAAAAGTGGTGCGATATCCCCAATCACTTTTAGTGCCGTGAATTAGAATAAAGACGGATATATAATGCAGTGAGAATGATCCTTATCAATAGTCGGGCTGATAAAACCCGCTCCATTAATCTGTCGGTTTTGGGACAAATTTCGTTGGCAGCCGTGGTTTTGGGAATTCCACTCATTTTGGGATTATGGTTGGGATCTTCGTTGGCAGACAAAAGCTGGAAGTTAGTGTTTGAAAATACGATTGCCGAGATGAGGCAGCAAATATTGGTTCAGCATGAGGACGTTGAATTTGGAAAGCATCAGGTTGAAAATACTCTGTCAGCTATGACTGCGAAACTCGCTCAAATGAGATCTCGAATAGTTCGCTTGGACGCTCTAGGAGAGCAATTAACGCAAATCGCGAGTCTTCAAAATGGGGAGTTTGATTTTTCAATTTCGGCTGGTTTAGGTGGTCCAAATGATAGTTTAAATTCAGAGTTGACGAGATCGATGTCCTCTCAAGAGCAGATAAAAATGATGTTCGCTTCACTAGAAAATAATATTAGTGATCGTGAAGCTCAGTTGAATGTACTTCAGTCTATGATGTCTGACGATCGACTGAGGGATGAATCCATCGTAGCCGGGAGGCCCATATTGAAAGGGTGGCTATCGTCCCAATATGGAATGCGTACAGATCCTTTTCATGGTAAACAACAGTGGCACTCCGGTATTGATTTTGCCGGAAGAGAGGGATCCGACATAATAGCAGTTGCAGCCGGTGTGGTTACTTGGTCAGGTAAGCAAAGTGGCTATGGAAATATGGTAGAAATCAATCATAGCGATGGATATGTCACCAGGTATGCTCATAACAAGGAAAATGTCGCAAAACTTGGTGCTATTGTTAAACGCGGGGACGTAATTGCCAAAATGGGAAGTACGGGTCGTTCTACAGGTCCCCATGTGCATTTTGAGGTGTATAAAAACGGAAGAACTGTCGACCCTTCTACGTACATTCGCAGGTCACTTCATTAAAAATTTTTTAGTTACCCCTATCACTTCCTCAATGATTATAACCCCCAGTTTTTCCGTTAGTTTAGATCTATCAAGGTCTCGGATGCCAACTTAATGATCCTTTCGATTCTGAAGAAAATTATTGGAAGTAAAAATAACAGAGACTTGCGTCGGATAAGAAAGACTGTCGCAGAGATAAACTCGTTAGAAGAGTCATTAAAATTATTTTCTGATAAGGACTTAAGGGAAAAAACTAATCAATTTCGAGATCGTTTAGCAAGTGGGGAACAGTTGGATGAAATGTTAGCCGAGGCTTTTGCTACGGTGCGAGAAACCTCTCGAAGAGTACTCGCCATGCGACATTTTGATGTTCAGTTAATCGGAGGTATCACCCTTCATGAAGGTCGGATTGCCGAAATGCGAACTGGCGAAGGGAAAACTTTGGCGGCTACGTTATCAGCATATCTTAATGCATTGCCGGCTAAGGGCGTCCACATCATTACGGTGAATGACTATCTCGCCAAAAGAGATGCGCAATGGATGTTGCCCTTGTATCGAGCGCTCGGTTTGTCTTTAGGTGTAATTCAATCACACCGAGGGGGTAATGAAGCAAGCTCTTTTTATTGTTCAGCTGACGATGAAAATGGCTTGACGGTATCAACACGCAAAGAGGCGTATGCGGCCGATATTACCTATGGTACGAACAACGAATTCGGTTTTGACTATTTAAGAGACAACATGGCATTGCATCTTGAAGAAAAATCTCAGAGATCGCTAAATCATGCCATTATTGATGAAGTAGATTCAATACTTATCGATGAGGCCCGCACACCCCTCGTAATTTCTGGAGCCGCTCAAGATAGTTCACAACTATATAAAGAGATTAATAGTCTAATTCTAGATTTAAAGCCTGAAGGCGCGGATTATAGCGGTGATTTCACTGTCGATGAAAAAACACGACAGGTTGATCTTACGGAAGCGGGACATCAACGAGTAGAGCGAAAATTGGTTGAATCTAATATGCTTGGTAGTGATCAAAGTCTCTATCAAGCTTCAAATTTAAGATTGGTACATCATGTATCTTCTGCACTAAGGGCACATTATTTGTTTAAAGTTAATGTTGAGTACATTGTTCAGAATCAGATGGTGGTTTTAATCGATGAGCATACTGGACGGACTATGCCGGGGCGCAGACTTTCAGAGGGACTTCACCAAGCTATTGAGGCGAAGGAAAACTTACCCATCCAGCAAGAGAGTCAGACTCTAGCGTCAACAACATTTCAAAATTACTTTCGATTGTATAAAAAACTATCGGGTATGACCGGAACAGCAGACACAGAGGCCTTCGAATTTCGTCAAATCTATGGTTTGGATGTGATGGTCATACCTACGAATGTTCCCATTGAGCGCAAGGATCTCGATGATCTAGTTTTTCTAAGTGAGGAAGAAAAATTTGTTGCTGTTATTAAAGATATAGAAAATACAATCGCCAAGGGAGCGCCGGTTTTGGTTGGAACCGCCTCTGTGGAGACATCTGAATTTCTCTCATCAATGCTCAAACAAAAGAGGATTGAACATAGTGTGCTTAATGCCAAGCACCATGAGAGCGAAGCGAACATAATAGAAAATGCTGGCAGGCCAAGTTCAGTCACTATCGCTACTAACATGGCTGGACGAGGCACCGATATTGTGTTGGGGGGAAATCTTGAAGCTGAACTAAAGTTACATGGAGGTGAATCTTCTGAGTTTTTAGAAAAGCGCAAACATGCTTGGCGCGCCCGACACGAAACTGTTTTGGAGGCCGGAGGGTTGCACATAATTGGCACTGAACGTCATGAATCACGGCGTATTGATAATCAATTGCGAGGGCGAGCTGGCCGGCAAGGCGACCCCGGTGTAACTAGGTTTTACCTTTGCCTAGATGACTCATTAATGCGTTTATTTGCGTCTGAGCGAGTAAAAACGATGATGCGCTCAATGGGGATGGAGCATGGAGAGGCGATTGAGCATAGTATGGTGACTAAATCGATCGTCAAAGCTCAACGTAAAGTGGAAGGACGAAATTTTGACATGAGGAAACACCTCCTAGAGTATGACGATGTGGCTAACGATCAACGACAGGTGATCTACCAGCAACGCAACGAATTACTCGAAGACACAGACATTTCAAATGTGATAACTAACATTCGTAATGACGTTGTGAACCAGTGTGTTGAATCTTACATTGATCGCGGAAGTTTAGTTGAGCAATGGAACATAGAAGGTCTGCAAAAAACCTTAAAAACAGATTTTGCCTTGGAAGTTGATATTCATAGTTGGCTGGAAAATGATAATCGGCTTGATGAATATGTGGTTCGGGATAGGATTACCGACCTTGTGCGCGCGAAAGATGATGAACGTAAAATTCAAATGGGCAAACAGATGCGTGAGGTTGAGCGGCAAATTATGCTGCAAGTTTTGGATAATCTTTGGAAAGAACATTTAGCTATAATGGATCAACTTAGACAGAGTATAGGTCTTCGAGCTTATGCGCAAAAAAATCCAAAGCAGGAATATAAGCGAGAATCGTTCTCTTTGTTTCAAGAGCTTTTGGACAAAATTAAGTATGAGACGATTCGATACTTGAGTCATGTTCAGGTCGCTTCGGAATCCGATTCGACAGTTTTAGTTGAGCGACGCCAAAAAGAGGCTTTAAATCGAGAGAATAAATATGGTGAGTTAGCAGCGCCAGTTGAAAAAAAAATCAAAATGTCCAATCGTCGAGTACCTATTTTGCGTGAAGGTGCAAAAGTGGGTCGTAATCAGCAGTGTCCGTGCCGTTCAGGTAAAAAATTTAAGCAGTGTTGTGGAAAAATATAAACTAAACTTTTTAAGGCCGACCTGAATATTGGATCATGAAAATTGATAACGTAACCAAGTTGCCAAACCTGACACCTATCTCAGGCTTCGAGTTGGGCACGGCGAGTGCTGGTGTCAAAGAATTCGGAAGACTAGATTTTGTCTTGATGAAATTGATCGAAGGGTCAGGGATTGCAGCAATTTTCACACGTAATGCTTTTTGCGCTGCTCCGGTTTTTGTGGCTAAAAAATCAATGTATTCTGAACACTCAACTCAATATTTGATTGTTAATACTGGAAATGCTAACGCAGGAACAGGTTCGAGAGGTGTTGAGGATGCAGAAGCTGTTTGTGCGGAAGTAGCAAAATTCATGAAAGTTCCAACAGAGAGTGTATTACCCTTTTCAACTGGCGTTATTGGTGAGTATCTGCCACTTGCCAAATTATTGTCGGCTGTTCCGCTGGTTGCGGCTAATTTAAGTGAGAGAGGTTGGGATAGCGCAGCGCAAGGTATAATGACAACTGACACCCGACCTAAGGGAGTAAGCGTTCGGCAAACTCTCCCTTCAGTGAATTTAGTAAAAGAGACAATTTGCCAAGAGGAATCGCAAAGCAAATCAATAACCATCACTGGTATAGCAAAAGGATCGGGCATGATCAAACCTGATATGGCTACTATGCTAGGATTTATTGCAACGGATGCAAAGGTTGAATCAAAATTACTCGATCGAGCGCTTCGACTTGCTGCTGCAAAGAGTTTTAATAGAATTACAGTCGACGGTGATACCTCCACCAACGATTCTCTAGTATTGGTTGCCACTGGTTGTAGCAACGTGGTGGTCGATGAGGAAAACTTCTACGACTTCGTTAAGTGTTTAGAAATTTTATGTGTAATATTAGCAAAAGATTGTATCAGAGACGGAGAGGGTGCTAAAAAATTCGTAACAATTCAGATTATCGGTGCTTTAACAGAAAGTGAGGCTCGAAGTGCTGCGTATACGGTTGCTGAGTCCCCTTTAGTGAAAACGGCTATAGGTGCTTCTGACCCCAATTGGGGTCGTATTTTGGCGGCGGTTGGTCGCGCAAATATTATTGATTTCGACATAAATAATGTGAGCATAGCTATAAATGGTGAAGACATTGTGAAATTTGGATCCAGAGCCGAAAGCTACAGCGAGGAAGTGGGAGTACGTTTAATGCGAGAAGATGACATAGAAATTCGCATAGATCTTGGGCGCGGCGGTTGTAAAGAAACGGTTTGGACTACCGATCTTGGACATGAATATGTGCGCATAAATGCAGAATACCGTACCTAGCAGGAGTATGTGTGGGTAATATATGAAAACGCCTATTTTTGTAGCTGCTGGGATTGTCTTTGATCAAAGCACATCGGTATTTATTACAAAGAGAAGTGCGCATCAAACGTATGGCGGATATTGGGAATTTCCTGGCGGAAAAGTAGAGCTTGGAGAAACGTCTGAGTCAGCACTTTCGCGTGAGTTGATTGAGGAATTAGATATTCGTGTAGAAGAATTACAGCATTATTTGACCGTTGACTATTATGATGCAGGTAAAAAACTTGTGCTGGATTTTTTTTTAATACTCAGTTATCTGGGATATCCAAAAGGGGCAGAAGGCCAACTTGGAAAGTGGGTGCCAATCGAACAACTCACAGATGAAAATAGTACGTTTGTATTTCCTGACGCCAATCGGGAAGTAATACGGAAGCTTGCTTTGGACAAAGAGTCAATATGGAGAAGATGAATAATCACAATCTGGTTTATGGATGTTTTGATCAATATAGGTTGCGGTCTAAGCTAAACTAACCGAGAGTCTTAGATTCAGCGGCTAGTTGTAAGAAAATTTTATGAAACAAAAGCACGTTCTGATCGATATTTTTCTCAGGACCGCTGTTATCAAATATATAATGTGCTCTCGCGATTCTTTGCTCACGTGAGATTTGGTTATTGATTATCGCCTCGATATTCTTTTCAGCGGTTTTATCTCGCGCTGCGGCCCTTGCAAGTTGTAATTTTTCTGGAATATCTATCAATAAAAGGGTGTTGACCAAGTTATGTTGATTTGTCTCTAGCAAAAGTGGCGATTCCAGCATAACGTACTCACTATTTGCAGATATAAGCTTATCTTGAATCCACTCCGCTATTAGCGGATGAAGAAGATTTTCAAGCCAATCTTTTTCGTTCAATTTTGAGAATATTATGGCTCTCATAGCAGTTCTATTTAGACTTCCATCAGAGCAAATCATATGTGAGCCAAAACGATCTGCAATGATGTTTAGTGCAGGCATCCCTGGATTAACGACTGCTCTAGATGCTTCGTCTGCATCTACAACATCAATCGCTAACTTTCGGAAGGCTGCGGCAACTGTGCTTTTCCCGCTACCTATTCCCCCAGTCAAGCCAACTATATAAGGATCACGAACCACTAATGAGATACTCCGACATCTGTATTAATTTAACATTTGGATAATTTTTTGTAGATTATTTTCGTTGAAGGAAGCTTAAACAAAATTCATTGAGCTCCGTATGCAGTAATATCAAGCCAACTGCTGATATGAAAGCTCCAAAAGGGATGGGATCTTCCTTGTTAAGAAGCTTCAATGACAAAGCTACGACACCAGTTGTTAGAGCCGTAAAAGAGGACAGCACAAGTGTAATTGGCAGAACTTCCCATCCCAACCATGCCCCAATAGCAGCGAGTAGTTTAAAGTCACCATATCCCATCCCATCTTTTCCGGTGGCAAGTTTAAACAATTGAAATACTGTCCACAAGAAAAGATATCCAAGCATTGCACCTAAAACAGCGCTGTGTAAGTTCGTGAAATAATCTTGAGAATTTACAAAAAGACCTAGCCACAATAATGGGATTGTTATGATGTCCGGCAGGACCTTACAATCTGCATCTATAGCAATTAGAGCGAGTAATGAGTAAGAGAATATCAAAGCGTAAATCGTGGTTGAACTAAGACCAAATTTAGACGTGCTTAGCACAGTAACCAAAGCAGAAATTAGCTCTATGATAGGGTAACGCATGGAGATTTCTTTTTGACAAGCACTACAGCGTCCCCGTAAAAAAAAGAAGCTAGCGATGGGAATATTTTGCCACCATTTGAGAACTATTTTACAGTTGGGGCAATGTGAACTCGGGTAGGCGATCCCTATCTTGTCCTCGGGTACATCCATGTCGTAAAACTTCAAATAATCTAGGGATTCTCGTCTCCATTGATATTCCAACATTTTCGGAAGTCGAACAATAATGACGTTTAAAAAACTTCCAAATACTGCGCCAAAAATGAAACTGAGAAGAGTCACTGCAAAGGAGCTAAGTCTGATGAATTCTGGTTCCATTATTTTTGTCCCTCATCAGGATTTTGGAGATTTAGGTGTGCTCGTTGACAGTTTTCGTCCTAAATATTATACCGTGTCAATGTCAGACAACATTTATTACATGCTTCCATCTAATTCTGTTGAGACGAGCTTGTTTTGATCATCTTTGATCCCGCTCAATTGTTGTATAATCCGGGTCCGTTATTTTTGGAATTTTTCATGCGCACTATGCGCATAGACAAATCAATTGCGTTAATGTGTTTTGTCAAACTACCTGAAGAAATGTGTGAGACGGAAAATGAGCTGTATTTTTCGATATCTTTTGCTGTTAGGTTTCCTGATATTTCGATTTTTATGTCGTCAGTTGCCAAAGAAGTGACTCTTTTTAAGTCTGCGAGAGAAAAGTTGTCAACAAGGACTGAATTTGCTCCTGCAAATACCGCCTCCTCAAATTCTTGAATAGTTTCTACCTCTACTTGAACTGGTTTCTTTGGGTCAATGATTCGCGCTTTTGAAATCGCTTTAGTAATTCCGCCACAGACCGAGATATGGTTCTCTTTGATCAAAAAGGCATCATAGAGACCGATTCGATGGTTATAGCAACCACCTACTGTTACTGCATATTTCTGGGCTAGTCGCAAACCGGGGATGGTCTTTCGAGTATCTAAAATTTTAAGATGACTGTCGGAGGCTGCAAGCGAATAATGCCGTGCACATGTTGCCGTTGCCGAGAGAGTTTGCAAGAAATTTAGTGCTGTTCGCTCACCACTAACAAGGCTTCGGGCGTCTCCGATAATGGTAGCTATTATTGTCCCTCGATCAAATAACTGGCCCTCTTCAACATGCCATATTAGTTGGACACTTTTATCCAATTGTACAAAAACTTCATCTACCCAAGCTTTTCCGCAAAGCACTGCGGTCTCATTAGCGGTTATTTCGGCTTCGGCGATCGACCACTCTGGGATAAGCATCGCACTTATGTCTCCCTCACCAATATCCTCTGACAGTGCTCGGCTAACACAGACCGGAATATCATGTGCTGTTTTTTCTGGTAGTTTGTAATTCAACATAAAAAGGCACCACTGTGTTGACTTAGTGTAAAATCTTCAACTAAGAAAATTATAGCAATAATTTCTTCGATCCATCTTAGAATAACTTAAATGTTGAATCTAGCGACATCAGATGATGTTTGCTTGACGCATATTCTGTAGCTTATACGATGGAGGGTGTAGATAAATAAATTGATTACGGGAAAAGTTACTAACTATGAATCAAAATGTTACAAGGGATTTTCACATAGACAGAACAATCTGGTCTCCAAATGCGGATGATAGACCAAGTGAAACTGAAATTAACATGCTTGTCATTCACAGTATCAGTCTTCCTCCTAATGATTTCGAGAGAAGTTTTGTTGACGATTTCTTTACAAATTGTCTTGATGTGTCAGCACATCCTTATTTCTTGACTATAGCGCAATTGAAGGTCTCTGCACATTTGTATATTGATCGCAATGGTGTCTTGACACAATATGTACCTTTTGGAAAAAGAGCATGGCATGCTGGAAAATCTAGTTTCCAAGGCGAGCATGACTGTAATAATTTTTCGATTGGAATAGAGTTACAGGGATCAGATCATGTCCCCTTTACTGACGAGCAATACTCTAAAATTTGTCGTGTATCACGTCAGATAATCAAACGTTATCCAACTATTACCATGGATAGGATTGTAGGACATTGCGACATTGCGCCCGACCGAAAGACAGATCCCGGTAGGTTTTTTGATTGGTCTCGGTTTCGCGCTTTGCTCCTTGAATAGAGATTTATTGGTAGTTTTGATGCGATTGATTGCCATGCCATGGAGCTACGACCACTAATAGAAGCATACCCGGCATAGCGAGAAGTGTGCAAAGATAAAAAAAATATTCCCAGCCAAGTGTGTCAACCAAAATTCCTGCCGTAGAGTTGAACAGCGTTCTTGGAAGCGCAGTAAGTGCGGTGAAAAGGGCAAGTTGTGTTGCAGCAAATGCTGGATTTGTCGTTCGCGCTATAAATGCTACAAAGGCTGCGGTACCAAGCCCGACTCCTAAATATTCAAAGCTTATAACTAAACCCAAAAGCCACAAGCCCTCTCCGATTCGGGCTAAGATTGCAAAGCCTAAAATTGAGATAATTTGAATTAAACCAAAAATCCAAAGTGCACGATTGATTCCTATATTAATCATTATTATTCCGCCGGCTATTCCTCCAAATATCATTGGCCAAAGAGCCGCGTGTTTCGCTACTAACCCAATTTGAGTATTCGTGAAACCAAGATCAATATAAAAAGGCGTTGCCAAAGCGGTCGCCATGCTGTCCCCTAATTTGTAAAATAACATAAACGCGAGGATTAAGATCGCAGTGCGAATTGGTTGCCGATTAAAAAACTCGTGAAAGGGCTCGATGATAGCCCTCCGTAAGGCTTCGGGCTGTTTTTTAGACACTGATGGCTCGGAGATGATCAGAGTGAATCCAACGCTGATAAGCATAAATGCGCCGGTTATGAAAAATACAGTAGACCAAGGTAAGAAATCGGACAAAATTAAGGCAAGCGAACCAGGAATTAATCCGGAGATTCGGTACGCATTAACGTGGATTGAATTACCCAAGCCGAGTTCATGATCCGGCAGAATTTGACGACGATATGCATCAATTGAAATGTCTTGCGTTGCACTCAAGAATGCGATGAACGTGCATAAATATGCGACGGACCAAAGGTTTAGCTGCGGGTTCATGGAACCTAGAATACATATGAAAATGAATAGGGCTAGTTGAGTCAGTAACATCCAACTCCGTCTGATGCCCAGATTGAACCCAAAGAACTTTGGAGAGTAGTGGTCTAGCGCAGGCGCCCAGAAAAATTTCCACGTGTAAGGAAGGCCGATCAATGCAAAAAGACCGATTTCTTCAAGCCCCACACCCTCGCTCCGGAGCCAAGCAGGAATTAATGTTATCAGTAAATACAATGGCATTCCTGAGGAAAAACCGGTAAAAATACAAATAAGCATGCGGCGGTTTAAGAGCGATTGCCAGATAGTCCACATGCCAATTCCTGCGTGTAATCGTTTTGTTTTTTGTGAGTTTCAGTGTAAATTCGAGCGTATATTTGTTGATGCCTTAACATCTAAATCATGGTCAGCGAAACTTTTGTCTCTTAACTCCCAAAAGATTACGCTATTCTATGAGAATTGGAAACATTTGGGCAATAAACTAAAATTGTTAAGCAATTTTTAAGGTGACACAAAGTGCGTATTATATTTGTTCTTTTGGTACCGGTTCTAATTATCGACATTTGCTTAATGGTGAATGTAAGCACTGCTACCAGTGCGGGGTTGGTAGCGTTGTGGCTTTTTTTCTCAGGTTTTTTTGGAATTTACCTCATCAGGTGGCAAGGTTTGCGTGCAATAGAAGTAGCGAGACAGACAATCGTGAAAAGACAAGTACCCAAAAACGCAATGTTTAAAGGTATGTTAGTGTTCTGTTCAGGACTATTGTTTATAGTTCCCGGATTAATCACAGATTTGTTTGGGTTGAGTTTGCTGATGCCTAAGATTCAGCGTATTTTTCTCAGCCTGATGCAAAAAAAACTTGGTTTGGCGGTGACTTCTTTCTCTGAAGGAACTTCAAACAATAACTCATTTTCATCTGGATCTAGTAATTTTTCACAAATAATAGAGGGTGAATCGGCGGACGATGATAAGAAACTTAGTTAAGCTCTTAGAGTGTAAATGCAAGGTGATTCACTTATTTTTTTAAAAAAAAACTAGCATACCCTTGAAAAGTGTTTAGTTTGCCTCCATCTTGATCCTCATGGTGTGATTGGGTGGTAAATCAATTGCTCAGTAAGGCGAAATCAATAATTCATTAATTGCAGATAGACCAACTGGAGAAAAGAAGCATGAAAATTCGACCATTACACGATCGTGTGATCGTTCGTCGGCAGGAAGAAGAACAAACAACGGCTGGAGGAATCCTGCTCCCAGGCTCTGCTCAAGAGAAACCAAATCAAGGTGAGGTCGTTGCTGTTGGGTCAGGTCGCGTGCTTGATAGTGGTGAGACACGAGCAGTAGATGTCAGCCTTGGTGATACGGTCGTGTTTGGAAAGTATGCTGGCAGCGACACCATAGAGCTCGATGGAGAAGAATTAGTTATTTTGAGCGAGTCAGATATCAAGGCCGTCATTGAATAACATAAGCGTGTAAAAACTAAAGTGTAAAAACTTTTTTGTTCAAACTGTATATATTTGCAAAGGAAATAAATCATGGCAGCGAAACAAGTAAAATTTGGTGACAGTGCGCGTCAAGACATGCTCGAAGGAGTTAATGTGTTAGCAAACGCAGTTAAAGTGACACTCGGGCCTAAAGGAAGAAACGTTATTTTAGATAAATCGTTCGGTGCACCTACGGTGACGAAAGATGGGGTCTCTGTAGCCAAAGAAATCGAATTGAAAGATAAGCTCCAAAACATGGGAGCCCAGATGGTAAAGGAAGTGGCTTCAAAAGCCTCAGATGACGCGGGGGACGGTACGACAACAGCGACAGTACTAGCGCAAACTATTGTTACTGAAGGCCTAAAATCCGTAGCAGCGGGCATGAATCCCATGGATCTTAAGCGCGGGATTGATAAAGCCGTGGTTTCCGCGGTAGCAGAAATCGCAGCCGTCGCAAGACCGTGTTCTGATTCAAAAGAAATAGCCCAGGTTGGTACGATTTCCGCCAACAGCGATACGTTAGTGGGGGATATCATAGCTGAGGCGATGGAAAAAGTAGGGAAGGAGGGTGTTATTACTGTAGAAGAGGGTTCCGGTTTGGAGAACGAGTTAGATATTGTCGAGGGAATGCAGTTTGACAGAGGATATTTGTCTCCCTATTTCGTAAATAATCAAGAGAATATGAGTACGGAGCAAGAATCGCCGTTTATTCTGCTTGCAGACAAAAAGATTTCTAACATAAGGGAGTTGTTGCCGCTTTTAGAGTCCGTCGCCAAAGCTGGTAAGCCTTTAATGATAATAGCTGAAGATGTTGAAGGTGAAGCGCTTGCAACGCTTGTCGTGAATAACTTACGGGGTATTGTAAAGGTAAGCGCCTGTAAAGCTCCCGGGTTTGGTGATCGTAGGAAGGCGATGTTGGAAGACATTGCAATTCTCACGGGTGGAACTGTTATTTCTGAGGAGGTGGGTCTTGATCTTGAGTCGGCGACGATAGAGCATTTAGGGACTGCTAAAAGAGTGACAATGACGAAAGAAAATACCACCCTTGTAGATGGAGCGGGTGAGCACTCAGCCATTGAGGCAAGAGTGAAACAAATACGTGTTCAGATCGAGGAGACAAGCTCTGATTATGACAAAGAAAAACTCCAAGAACGCGTCGCGAAGCTAGCCGGCGGGGTGGCAGTAATTAAGGTAGGGGCCTCGACGGAAATTGAAATGAAAGAGAAAAAAGCTCGAGTTGAGGATGCCTTGCATGCGACGAGGGCAGCGGTGGAGGAAGGAGTCGTAGCTGGAGGCGGTGTCGCTCTGATACGGGTAATCCAATCTATCGGTGGTCTGAAAGGTGATAACGAAGATCAAACCGTTGGGGTTGGTATAGCGCTCAGGGCCATGGAGGCGCCCCTACGGCAGATCGTTGAAAATGCCGGTGCTGAGGGTTCTGTTGTTGTTGATAAAGTAAAGCATGGGTCGGGCAATTTTGGATACAATGCTGCTAGTGGAGAGTACGGAGATATGATTGATATGGGTATTCTTGATCCTGCAAAAGTTACGCGTACTGCATTGCAGGCAGCCGCCTCAATTGCAGGACTAATGCTTACTACCGAAGCGATGGTTGCGGAGGTTCCAGAAGATTCAGCTGCGCCGGCTATGCCTGATATGGGCGGCATGGGCGGCATGGGTGGCATGGGTGGCATGGGCGGTATGATGTAGCGCGACACGGAGAAGTAGTTTGTGAGAAGCCCTGTCTTGAGGAAGACAGGGCTTTTTTAATGTTAATATTTTCTTTTTAAAATGTGTCAATAAGTGAAGCCTCTTTTTTTTTTACTCGTTATACTCAGGTTTGCAAAAGTTTAAAGCATGGTGGGGTTTTTTTGAAATGGTGGATCGCTCGAAAGGACGAATGGGCCCAATAGTACCTCAAAGAGATGGTGTTTCCGCGAATCCACGTGCTACCGGTCGATCGAATGATAGACCATCGTCTGTTGGTGCGAGGACGCAGCGTTCGGGAGTGAGTTTGATCTGGAGGACTCTGTCAATGGGATTTTTCATAATAACCACGGTGGGTATCGCATTTGGTTTGTGGAAATTTTCTATTTTGCAGTTTAATCATGATCAGCTTCTTCAACGTTTCGAGCAGTTAGAGTCTAGATTAAATGTTGCTGACGAGTCATTGGTTCAGTCTGGCACTGCGTTGCAACTAAAAATTAGTAATCAACAAGACGAATTACAAAAACATTGGTCGGAAATTAAAAAACTGTGGGGGGTAGCAAATGACCGTAACAAAAACAGGATAGCGAAAAATCAAACTGATATAACATTTTTGGCAACTAAGCGCGTTGATAATGAGAAATTTGCTGATCAATTAGATGAAAAAATTGCTTCTCATATAAAACAACTAGAGGTAGTAAGCGCTAAATATTTAGAAACAAGCGCGGATTTGACGAGTATCTTTAATCAACTTCGTGCCATGAAAGATGATCAAAGAAAAAAGATGGAACGCGTTGGATTGGTGGAATTACAGCTTGAAAATCACCAAGAGGCCATCGAGTCTATGGATGGTTTTCGTAGAAACGTAAATCAAAAGATTTATGATTTAGAGCAACGAAAACCTAAGGAAACTGCTGCCGTCCAAGTTAAATAGTAAAAAAAACTTTTTAAGATCCCACTTAATCAGGGCAATGCCGGAAATGAATGGATAACAAACCAATAAAGGACACCACTAGTTTGTTATTAAGAGATCCGAAGTTGGCATTAATTCAATTCTAAGCGTTAGTTGTATTCACACCAACTATGGTACGCGGTCAGAGAGGTTCTTCGAATATCTTAGTTTCCTAAATTACACCTTTTTGTTTTCCATTTAATATACCCATGGGGGCTGGTAATAATGGTGAAGACATTCTATTGGCACGACTATGAAACAACCGGCGTTAATCCGGCAATTGATAGGCCTTGCCAGTTTACAGAATTACGCACTGACTGGGAGCTAATTTTATTGGCGAACCTCTCGTTATCTACTGTAAGCCGCAGGATGATATTTTGCCCTCTCCTATCGCTTGCATGCTTACCGGGATAACACCGCAATGAACGATATAGAACATGATCAGGCACATGACGCGTTGGCTGATGTCAAGGCTACTATTGATTTGGCGAGACTAGTAAAAAAAGCAGCCACAACTTTTGGCGTATGCACTAAGGTGTCGCAAAAACTTATTTGTGAGCCGTTTCTTAAATGTGAAATCTGGTGACATTTTTCTCCACAGCTCCAGTTTGTTGTTGCCAAAGAATCACTGTACAGCTTTGATGATGCTGTTTCTGGTGCATCCAATAAACCAGAATGCGATTATCTGTGCAGATCTCTCTCGTTGATCCGAGTATTTTTAATCATACCGCTAAGGAATTGTATCATGAGATTTTTATGGGTAATGAAGCGTTAAAAGAAAATACTGATGTACCGTCACTTTTAACTGTGCATCTGAATCGATGTCCGATTGTAGCAACCCCTAAGTTGGGTGATAGTAAAATTGCGCAAAAACTTAATATTAATTTAGACAAATGTCGGGCCAACTGGCATGCTCTAAAAACTATGGGACTCAAGAGTCAATTACATCGTCTATATTTAGGTAAAGAGTATCCGAGGAAAAATTTTGTTGAACAGCAACTGTATGATGGCTTTGCACCAAACTCTGACAAGCCAATTTTGGAGGCTATTCGCTCCGATGCAGAAAATTTTATTGCTCCTGCTAACGTCTTTTTTTTGATCCACGTTACAAACAATTTATGATTAATTATCGCGCGCGTTCTTTTCCAACTTCACTTTCTAGTGATGAGAGATCGAAATGGCTCGATGATTGCTCGTTTGAGCTAACAAGTAAAGACTCCAATTATCTTACAATACAGCAATTTAATAGAGAGATAATAGAATTATCCAATGCTAAGAATCGCAGTGAGCAACAAGCTAGATTACTTGGTGATCTAACTGATTCGGGAAAGAAAGTAGTTACCAAATATAATTTACCAACTTAATTTTTCTAGCTAGATAAAGTACAGTCGAACTATTAATAATTCGAAACAAAGTCAGATAACAAGACTGGAGACAAATGGTGAAGTTTACAGGAGCCCATATAGTGTCTATCGATCAGTTTCAGAGAGCTGATGTAGATCTTATTTTCGAGGTTGCCGACACCATGGAGCCTTATGCTCTTCGAAAACGCGTAACTAGGGTTTTAGAGGGAGCAATTTTGGGAAATATGTTTTTTGAGGCCAGCACTCGTACTCGAATAAGCTTTGGGTCTGCCTTTAATTTATTGGGCGGCCAGGTGCGAGAAACAGCCGGTTTTGCCAGTTCTGCACTGATTAAGGGTGAATCTCTTCAGGATACTGCTCGAGTACTTTCTGGTTTCAGCGATGTGATATGTATGAGACATCCTGCCGCAGGATCCGTGGCTAAATTTGCATCTGCTAGTCGCGTGCCCGTCATAAGTGGGGGCGATGGCGATAATGAGCATCCCACACAAGCATTACTAGACTTGTATACGATTCGTAAGGAAATGAAGGGTAAAGGTAGATCAATTGACGGATTAAAAATTGCAATGATTGGAGATCTCCGATATGGGCGAACCGTGCATTCTTTATCTAAGTTACTCAGCTTGTATAAAGACGTAGAATTCGTGTTGATCTCTCCTCATGAATTGTCGTTACCTAAAAATATATTGGAGTTAGTTCGCAGTTTGGGATTCAAAGTGTCTTGCTCAGATCACCTGACTGAAAGTATCGTTGATGTGGACATAGTTTATTCTACTCGTATTCAAGAAGAACGATTTCCCAGCAAGCAGCAAGCGGACTTATACAGGGGAAGATTTCGATTGAATCAGGCAATTTATACGGAATTTTGTCAGCCAAACACAGTAATTATGCATCCGTTACCACGTGACTCTCGGAGTGATGCTAATGAATTGGATAGCGACCTAGATGATAATCCAAATCTCGCGATTTTTCGTCAAACAGATAATGGTTTATTGGTACGGATGGCTCTTTTCGCTATGGTTTTAGATGTTGTTAATAAAGTAGAGCAGTATTCATATGCTGCTCGTTGGTACAAAGAACGTCAAAATTAAAAGTAGGCGCTTAGTTGAAAAATGTATGATTTTGAAGATATCCGTCCTTACAGCGATGCAGAAGTTTCAGTAGTCTTGAGACGACTAGTAGCCGATAAGGAATTCCTCAATCTTATTCTCGAGCGGCAATGTCCACGATTATTCGATTTTTGCCCAAATACAATGCGCTTTCTATTTAGATGGGGAATGGCTTGGTCGGTGAGAGATATCAAAACCGTCTATGATTTTCAGAGATATCTATCTTTTAAACTCAAAAAGATATTGTCTGAGACAACAGACCAATACACTTTTAGTGGTATTAATGGGTTGAAAGCCAGTAAAGCATATTTGTTTATGAGTAATCATCGCGATATAGCTCTTGACCCCGCCCTCATTATTTTGGGTTTGGTAGAATCAGGGCGAGACTCTCTCAGGATAGCAATAGGAGATAATCTACTTACTAAACCATTTGCCTCCGATTTAATGCGGCTCAATCGCAGTTTTATTGTAAAAAGATCACTCTCCGCTTTAAGAGAGAAGATGATTGCGCTGAGGCAGCTTTCAAGCTACATACGAAACTCAATTTGCTGCGAATGTATTTCTATTTGGATAGCGCAGGCGGAGGGCCGAGCCAAAGATGGGCATGATAGAACTGAAACTGCTCTGCTCAAAATGTTAGCACTCAGTAGATCGAATGACCAAACATTCGGAGCCGCAATTAAAGATCTGAGCATAGTACCCGTCGCCATAGCATATGAGTATGATCCCTGTGTTTCCGATAAGGCTAAGCAACTTAGAGCGCGACAGTCTGGTGATACTTATATCAAGGGTGATTACGAGGACTTGGAATCGATCAAAAAAGGATTCATCGGATATAAGGGGAGAGTTCATGTTAGCTTTGGCGATGCAATTGATATTGAGGTCGAGACTCCGGAAGAGCTATCAAATGAGATTGATCGCCAGATTTTTGCTCTTTTCCAATTGTTTCCCTCGCATATAATAGCGTGGCAGCTTTTAAACCCAGATCGAGATCACAAGTCTCTTCAAAATCTTTGGCCCAAGGAGGATTGGACAGCTGCTCGCAGAAAATTTGTACGGCATGTGGCTGAACTTCCCGTTGAGTACAGAGATATTGCTCTGGAAAGTTATGCAGCGCCTGTTATTGATCAATTAGCCTCTAACGGCTCAATAGAATGAATTCAATATTGGACTCTAAAGTAAAATCCACGATTCAAGATGGATATACAAAATTTTTAATAGCCAATGGTCTTAAATCAAGGGTTGCCCAGAAGAAGATGATCGCTACAATCGCTAACACTCTCGGTTCAAGGGAAGGGGCGTCTCATATAGGTGTAATTGAGGCACCCACAGGCACTGGTAAGACGGTTGCATATCTATTGGCAGCTTTGCCTATTGCGAGGGACCTTAAAAAGACTTTGGTTATATCCACTGGCACTATTGCGCTGCAAGAACAACTTATAAACAAAGATTTACCGGAGTTAATAGCCGCTTGTGATTGGGAGTATAAATTTTCGTTGGTGAAGGGTAGAGGACGCTATGTGTGTAATTTGCGTTTGCATCAACATGTAAAAGCAATGGATGGAAAACATTCAGCTTCAGATTTTCTTAGTGATGGAATCATGGATCAAAGTTATAGCTGTGATGAGAGGCTTTACCGAGAATTTTCAGATGCGCTGTCAAAAGGAGACTGGGATGGTGACCGTGACTCTTGGAGGTCTCACGTATCTGATAATGATTGGAGACCTTTGACTGTGGACAGACGTCAGTGCACAGGGCGTTATTGTAGGTTTATCAATGAGTGCGCATTTTTCACGGCAAGAAATGATATTGAGGAGAGTGATTGTTATGTCGTTAATCACGATGTAGTGATGGCTGATCTTGTTTTGGGTGGAGGGGTAATTTTACCCAAATTGGACAATGCCGTTTTTATTTTTGATGAAGGTCATCGTCTGGCAGAATGCGCCGTTCGACATTTTAAATCCGAGTGCAATCTAAACTCTGGTATTATTTGGTTAGAAAACATTAAAAAGCAATGCGACTTTCAGGTTGCAAATTTCGGTGAAGATGAGACTTTCTGTGAAGCCCTCACTCACATGGGAATGCTTGCGGAACAAGTTTCTTCTCTATTTAAAGTTGCACTGCCAATGTTTCAAAAATATCAAAGTTTAAAAGCTCTTAATGACAAAAAGTACCGATTTCCGTTTGGGGATATCGGCGATATGGAGAGAGATATTGCTGCACAAATTTCTGATACTCTCCGAGTTTGGATTAGGCATAATACTGGAATCAAAGATAGTTTGAGTGAAAAGCTTGGAATGGTTGATTGCCAAGTGAGATCGGCTGCGCTGGAACATTTTTTCCAGATGTTGGGATCTTGGCAATTGAGGGCTGAAAAGCTGTTATTACTTTGGAATCGTCTTGAAATAAAGATTTCCGGAGAAGAGATGCCTTTTGTATGTTGGCTAAGCTTTGATGACGTCGCAAATAATGGTGACTTATGTATTAATTCTAGTCCGATAAGTGCATCATTGTTGCTCGCCGAGGGTTTGTGGAACAATGTGGCCGGAGCAGTTCTGACATCTGCCACGCTGCGTTCACTGGGAAGTTTCAATAGTCTTCAAGCTGAGGCGGGGTTACCAAAAACCTCAGAGTTTCTAGCTTTGGATGGACCTTTTAATTACACAAAGTCGGCGAAACTTAGAGTTCCAAAAGACGCTATTGAGGGAAATTTAGTCGAAGCACACAACCTTTATGTTATAAAAACAATAGGGCTCACATTTGGAAAGTGTGATGGAACTTTAGCGCTATTTTCCTCAAAGCACCAAATGCTGGAGGTTTTTGAAGGATTGTCAAAGCAAGATGGAAAGTTCGTTTTGATGCAGGGTCAGTACTCCGTGGGGGAAATCCTAAGATTACACAGAGAACGGATTGACCGAGGAGATTGTAGCGTGATTTTTGGACTAGCTAGTTTTGCCGAGGGTATCGATCTGCCGGGCGACTATTGTCGACATGTTGTTGTGGTAAAATTACCATTTGCAGTTCCCAAGGACCCGCTGCTGGAAGCCAGAAGCGAGTGGATAGAGGCGAAAGGAGGTAATGCATTTTTTGATATTGCATTACCTTTAGCATCTTTGCGGCTAAATCAAGCGTGTGGAAGACTACTTCGAAAGGAAACTGACTCTGGAGTAGTGACCATCCTTGATCGTCGTATTGTAACTAAGCGTTATGGATCTAAACTGTTAGACTCGTTGCCACCTTTTTCTATAGATCTGTGCTGCTAAAGTGGTCTCTAACCTTTTAATGTTTTGAATATTACCACTAATTAAGCAGGCTAATTTTTAGCTCTTTCTGTCGGATTTTTACTTTCCGTAGGTGCGTTAATAGCTGACGAGGCATTCCTATTGGAAGTTGCACTGTGCTAAAAGTTTTTTGAAGTTTTACTTGGCCGATATAGCGGCTCGCTATATCGGCTTCGCTTGCAATAGCCCCAACAATATTGGCGGCAGTTATACCATCGTTATGCCCAAGTTCGATGCGGTACGTTAGCATTTGGATATCAGAGGATACTCGACTGGGTGCAAGGGGGTCTGTTTTCGGTTGATTCTTAGTAAGTTTTTGTTTTGAGGGGTGTTGCGATTTGGATGATACAATTGGACGGCTGGTAACGCTTGCTGACGTGGACTTATTTTGTTGTTTTGATTTTTGTGTCACAGATGGATTTTTTTGCTTTAGGTCGAAATCGATCTTCGTTGGAAAAATTGGTCGATCTTTTTGTCCTTCGTAAAGGAGGATAGCTGCGATTTCAGCCGCATCCATACCATTCTGGACGCTTATAGAGTCCACCAAAGCTCTAAATTTTGCTAATTCTGGGCTTTTTGAAGTTTTGACGAGTTGTTTAGTTATTTGCTGTATGCGAACGTCACTTATTTCGGAATTACTCGGCAACTTAAAAGGCAGAATTTTCTGTCGGGTGGATTTTTCAATTGATCGCAAGAGCCGAGTTTCTTTCTGTGTCACTAAAATGATGGCGCTGCCCTCTCGACCAGCTCGTCCAGTGCGACCTATCCTGTGTACATATGATTCATTATCATATGGCACATCATAATTTATAACATGGCTGATACGGTTTACATCAAGCCCCCGAGCAGCAACATCAGTTGCAACGACGATATCTAATAAACCTTGTTTTAATTTTTTTACTGTTCTCTCGCGCACGCTTTGGCTAAGGTCTCCGTTTAAAGCGGCAGATGTATAGCCCCGTGCCTCTAGTTTTTCTGCTATTTCTAGTGTCGAAGACTTGGTGCGTACAAAAATGAGCATTCCATCGAACGGTTCCACTTCAAGAATCCTAGTTAATGCATCGAGCTTCTGGTGACTTTTAAGAATTAAATAACTTTGTTTTATTTGCTCTACCGTCTTTGTTTTGGCGGTAATACTAACGTGTTGTGCGTCTCCTATGTATGTATCCGCTATATTTTTAATCCTTGCGGGCATGGTCGCTGAAAAAAGAGCGCGCTGACAATCGATCGGAGTTTGTGAGAGAATCTTTTCAACGTCATCAATAAAGCCCATGCGCAGCATTTCATCCGCTTCATCTAGAACAAGGCTTTTTATTTGCCTTAAATTAAGGCTTCGGCGGCGTAAATGATCAAGGATTCTACCCGGTGTTCCAACAACAACTTGCGTGTTTCGTTTGAGCCCTCGGAGCTGGACACTGATATCTGCGCCACCATATATTGGCAAGACATGAAACCCTCTTATATTTCGAGCATAACTCTGAAAGGCCTCCGCCACCTGAATGGCTAATTCCCGAGTAGGAGTCAAAACTAATATTTGAGGTGTTTTTTGCTTGTCATCTAGTTGGCTAAGCATTGGTAATGCGAATGCAGCAGTTTTCCCTGTGCCTGTTTGAGCGGTTCCTAACAGATTTTTCCCGTTCAATAACACTGAGATACACATGGCTTGAATAGGTGTCGGTGCTTCATAACCAAGGTTTTGTATTGTTTTTAAGATCGCTGGTTTTATTCCAAGCAATGAAAATTTAGATACTGTCATAGATTTTTTCAACACTAATAAGGCTGGAGTTCGAAAAGATCGCGATTATACGGGTATGCTTCGAACTATAAAAGTAACTTTTCTACAATAAATCCTGTTCGAGCTAGAATAAATTTGTCTAACGTTAACCTTTCGCAATGTCACAAAAAACTTATACTCAATTAGGTGACGATGATGAACGGTTAGATGATAGCTCCAGATATGCATTGGATTAAATATTAATGATAATATTAGGGGTGTCAGATCAGAAATACAATTCGTAACAGCGCAAAAAAGGACGGCCTTACAATTGAGTGAGTTATTTTTAGTACGCCATGCTCAGGCATCATTCGGATCTTCAAATTACGATCAACTTTCTGAAATTGGGATGCGTCAATCTGAGTGGCTGGGAGGCTATTTTAACTCATTGAGAATCCACTTTGATAGGCTGATTTGTGGTGATATGGAGCGTCATCGTCAAACATTGTTTGGTATTTGCAACAGTATGAATTTAACGGTTGATGATAGGATAGAGTTATGTGAATTAAATGAATATGATTTCTCTGACTTGATATTAGCATTTTCAAATCAGTTTCCTGAGAATCCACGCTTGCTTGAAGTTCAGGCAGATAGTTCTAGTAAAGAAAAACATTACCGCTTGCTAAGAGACGTACTCTCCGCATGGGGACGTAATGAGATTGCTGAAGTGGGAGAAACTTGGCACGTATTTAGCGATCGAGTATTTGCGGCACGAAAACAAATTCAAGCTATTGCTAAGACTGGAGAAAAGGTCCTCGCAATAGGTTCGGGAGGTTCAAACAGCACGTTTATGGGACAGGTTTTGAAGGTTCCAACTGAAACAATCTTTGACTTAAACTTACAATCAAAGAATACAGGAATTAATCGATATTTTTATAATAAAAGCAAGATTTCTCTTGTCGGATTCAATGGTACCCCTCATCTTGAGACACCAGAACGATTTCAATATATCACTTATGGTTAGATTATTTGTCGTATAAATATAGCAACTACGTGTAAAAAAAATGGGATTATTGGTGATTAAGCGCAATTAATTCTTAACTGTTGTGGACCTAAGGATAAACGGTAGTTACACTTTTTTTAATATTGAATGCAAATTTAAAGCTTAATCGGATCTCGAAGTTTATAGATTTTGGAGAAATTGAAGATGACTATAAAAGATAGTCGTAGAGAATATAAATTCGCAACAATGGAACGGTCTTTAATGCGGGATGATCCGATAGATCAATTCCGTATGTGGTTAGATGCTGCTTTGGCCGCTGATCTACCGGATCCAACAGCGATGTGCCTCGCCACCGTTGATAAGTTTGGACGTCCGTCTCAAAGAATGGTACTGCTAAAAGATTTTGGGGAGCATGGATTTATTTTTTTTACCAATCTTAAGAGTCGTAAGGCATTAGAAATTATTTGTAATAACTCGGTTTGCTTACATTTTTCGTGGCTTTCCTTAGATCGTCAGGTGGTCATTCAGGGAAGCGCTGCGTTATTGTCTAGAGATAAAGTAGAAAATTATTTCCAAGGAAGACCAAGAACAAGTCAAATTGGCGCTTGGGCTTCGCGACAAAGTGAGGTGATTACCAACAGGTCTGTATTAGAGAAACGGTATTCAATAATTGAGCAGAAGTTTGCGCAAGTTGAGGTCCCGACTCCAGAATTTTGGGGTGGATACAGAGTTTCTTTAGAAAGAGTAGAGTTTTGGCAAGGGGGTAAACAACGATTGCATGACAGGTTTTGCTATATTCCAGATGGAGTAAACTTGACGATTCCAAAGTGGAAAATTGAGCGGTTAGCCCCTTGAGCTCCGGGTAATTAAGTTTTTCATTGCTTATAACGAATTTTCAGGATAGTCAATTCTCTTGTGCCAGCGGGCGTGTCGGTTTTCACCACATCATTTATTTTTTTCCCGATCAGGGCTCTTGCGATTGGTGAATCGATGCTTATCCAGTTCTTTTGGGGATCAATTTCGTCTGCTCCAACTAGCCGGTATTCGAATTTTTCTCTCGCTAGATTTTCTAGAGTTACAAACGCCGCGAAAAATACTCGACTGGGATCGCTCGGCGGCTTCTCGACGACGGTTGCTGCCTCGATACGTTTTGTAAGGTACCGCACGCGCCGATCAATCTCTCGAAGACGGCGCTTACCATAGATGTAATCACCGTTCTCAGATCTATCACCATTTTTTACTGCTTCATGAACAATTTGAGTAACCTTCGGACGCTCAATTTTCCATAGATCATACAATTCTGATCTCAGACCTTTGGCACCCTCTGCCGTAATGTACGGGGCACTATTAACTTTTGGTGGTCGGTACCGAGACATATTAAGCTTAATTACGTTAGCCAAATACTTCGAGGTAAAATGCTAGCTCAGTTTCCAGTGCATGGGAAATGTTGGCCGCTTTCCGGAATCCATGACCCTCGTCGCTATATTCTATATGCTTGTGGTAAATGTTTTTCTTTTGTAATGCCGCAGCCATTTTTCTTGCTTGATTTGGCGGTACAATGTTGTCTTGCAATCCTTGAAAAAATACGATGGGGCAATCTAACTGGTCGGCATAGTTGATGGGAGAGCGTCTCATGTATTTTTTTCTTTCAAGCGGGTATGGACCTATTAGATCATCCAGGTAATGTGACTCAAATTTGTGTGTATCCTTGGTTAGTGCCTCCAGATCACTGATTCCGTAGTAGCATGCGCCTGCGTTAAAAGTATCTGTAAAGGTTAACGCAGCTAGTACAGTGAAGCCCCCTGCGCTGCTGCCTCTAATTATGCACTGGTTGCCGCTAATTAAACCTGAGTTAGTCAGATGTAGAGCAGCGAATTGTGCGTCTTTAACATCGGTGATTCCCCAAGCTCCGCTGAGACTCTGTCGGTATTTTCTTCCGAAACCGCTGCTCCCGCGATAGTTGATATCAAAGACGGAGAATCCTCTACTGGTCCAAAATTGAATTTTCAGATTTAACGATGTGCCAGTGGCGCCGGTGGGACCACCATGACACATAATTATAACCGGTGGTAACGTACCTTCTGGGATTCTAAATTTTGCATTTACGGGAGGATAGAAAAACCCATGGACTCTAGCTTTGTCTATGCTGTAAAACCAAAGTGATTTCGGTTTTGAGAGATCCTGAGAATTGAGATGCACGGGTGCTTTAGCTGTTTTTTGTATCCCGCCGGAGGGAATATACAGTTCTGAAGCAGCTCCTTGGATGTTTTGAGACGGAATAGTTAAAATCCGCGGGGCACATGATGAATTCGAGGCTACGCAAGCAAGTTGTCCGTCAAAGATGCAAATACTATGCAGATTATCATACTCGGTTTTTATTTCTTTTATTTCTTTACCGATAGTGTCTAGTAAGGCTAAGTGCCAGCGACCACCTTGTGTGTAAAGACAGGCGATGGTATTGGCGTTTATAAAATCGAAGTAAGTGGCTCCTAACTGCCAGAGCGGGGCACAAAATTCAGCGTCTTTTTCTACAAGAGGTAGAAGGGTATATTTTTCATTCACACTTCTGAGTTCTACTCCATATATATTCCACCAGTTAGAGCGGTCAGATATTATATAGAGTTCTCCATTTTGTGCCCAATGAGGCTGCATCAATGATTCATTTTGGTTGCCGATAATTTTGCGCACATTAGTTACCTTACAATTGGTGAGGTCTGCTAACATGAGTTCACTTCGGTCCCACGACATATGTGGATGTTGCCATTGAATCCAGCACAACTGATTATTAGTCTGATTCAGTCTCGGATAAGCAAAAAAATCGGAACCAGAAACTAGAACCTCGGTTTTTGAAAATGTCCGTTCGAAAGGATCAAGACCAATCGCCACAATAACATTCTCCGGATCTTTACCTCCGTTGTGCCGTTCTCCAATTGCGATAAGTCGGTTTCTATAATAATCGACAATAATATCGGCGAAGCGCCAATTACTATCGTTAGTTATCGGCAGAGGTGTCTCTCCAGAACTCAAGTTTATTTTATAAATGCGCTGGTCTGAGCCATTAACGAAGTAAAGAGATTCGGAATGAACAGCGTAGGCACAACCGCCATACTCATGAACTCGGCTGAGATGGCTGAAGGGAGCAGGAAGTACATCTTTAATTGTGCCATCTTCAAAGCGACACATAATAACGTTTCTCCCATTATCCCATGGTCGGCCCTCTACCCAATATAAATTGTTGTTATGCGCTTTGAGAAAATGTAGGTGAGGTGATGAGTTAGTCACCATTTTGGCAGAAATCGGTGAGTCCCAAGTACCGCAGGTCTTTTGAGCATGATCCATTTAAATTATTAAGTCCCCACTTTTTGCGTTGCAAAACCCATTTTAGTTAGCAACTGCGTGAGCTTATCTCTTTGGTCTCCCTGCATTTCTATATGCTTATTTTTTATCGTCCCTCCCGTGCAGCATTGCTTTTTTAAGTGTTTAACAAGGTTTTTAAGTTCGGTTTGTGACACGCGAAAACCTGATAAAAGAGTCACTCCCTTACCCTTTCGACCTTTTGATTGCCGAGAGATTTTGATTACCATATCTTTCTTAATTCCAGAAGAATCGATAGCAATTCTCAGGGGATCTGAAAAGCTGGTGTCTGTTGAGTAAACTAGTCTCGATGAGGACATTTCTATTGTTTTTCGGCGCTAACTGATTTTTCGATCGCTGAAACCTGTTTTTCAAGCTGATCGATCTTCTGACGGGATCTTTTCAGAACTGCATTTTGCGTATCAAATTCGTCTTGGGTGACTACGTTTAAACGTTCTAATGCACGCATCATTGCTCCCTTTAAATGTTCACGTAGCTCTTTGCTTAGACTATTTGCGCCCGATCCAAAAACATCATTAAAGTGTGCTTCAAATTGTTCAAATAGATTTTTTCCCATAAATCTAATGCCTAAATATATGTAAATTAGATTGGTGATTTTATCAGAATTTGATAAAAATTATTGCTTTTCATTTAAGACGTAGAAAAATATTTAGTAATGACAAGCACCAACATAGTGCAATTAGTGTAGATGTTCCCTGCTTTATCGCTTATTTGGTGCGTTCGACTGAAGATTATAGTTCAAATTCACGGAAAAAGCTGCTTGTACGAGGGGGTCTACTTTTTGGCACGGTTAGTGCAAACCGTAGAGGTAGTAAGATCTTTTGTCTTTATTTTTTTTGGATTTAAATCTGTTTTTTAGGGAGAGTGTTAATGATGAAATTTAGAAAATCTGCGTTGTCCTTGGCCGTAGCGTCTGTGGCGTCAGTGGGTGCCGTGGCGCCGGTGGCCGCGGGTGAAATCAGCGCCTCTGCTGGCGTTGCTACTTCTTATCTTTGGAGGGGCTACGACTTGGGTGCGGGCGATCCTGCGGTCTCTGCCAGCCTAGACTATTCGGAGGGTATGTTTTACGCGGGTGCATGGGTCTCTTCTGGAGATGCCTCTGCTGGGACCGAGTATGATTTGTACATGGGATTGGCTGGAGATGCAGGCGGAGTCTCTTGGGATGTTGGGATAGTCAATTATGTGTATCCAACGGGCGACTACCAAGGGACAGAAGGTTCCATTGGTGACTTTATGGAGGTGTATATCGGTCTGGGAATGGGCCCGGTGTCGCTAATGCATTATTCTAACATTGAAACCGGCGAGGGTTATGGTCCAGCAGACTCCGCCGATTATAGTTATACCACTATTGGTATGGAAGCAGGATCGTTTGGCGTAACATATGGTATGCATGATGGTGGTTTTGATGATTACGATCATATAGATCTATCTTACTCGTTCAATGACAGCCTTTCCTTCACTTACAGCATTCCCATGGAGGATAGTGAAGCGTCGGGTGGAGAAGAGCCGGTGCTGGTTGCATCTTACTCTTTTTCACTTTAGCGGCTATATAGTACTGGCATCCTGTCCTCACAACCCTGAGCCTTGGGGTTGTGAAGGACTCCGGAAAAGCCCTCTTGATAGTCAAGGTACGGTGTCTAACCGGCTTTAACAAGTTGGTGTAGAGTTGAGTATTCCACTTTAAATTGGAGTGAAAGTGAAACTTATCACAGCCATCATTAAGCCTTTTAAACTGGATGAAGTTAGAGAGTCGCTCAGCGAGTTAGGTGTGGCTGGCGTCACAGTTACGGAGGTTAAAGGTTTTGGTCGACAGAAGGGACATACTGAATTGTATAGAGGCGCCGAGTATGTGGTCGATTTTTTGCCAAAGGTCAAAGTAGAAATTGCGTTGGCTGATGACATGGTGGAAAGTGGCGTAGAATCGATTCTTTTAGCTGCCAAAACAGGAAAAATCGGTGATGGTAAGGTATTTGTAACGCCCTTAGAAGACGCAACTCGCATACGTACGGGAGAATCCGGTGAAGAGGCTGTCTAGTGGTGGGCCGTTCTTTTACGAAGACTACACTTAACTTCTTCTTAGTTTATTTATAAAAAATTTGAAAAGATATTTGGAGAACTATTAATGGAAAATGACATTATTGAAATTAAATATGCAATGGATACCTTTTACTTTTTGATATCAGGGGTATTGGTAATGTGGATGGCAGCCGGCTTTACGATGCTGGAAGCCGGACTCGTCCGTTCAAAAAATACAACTGAAATTTTGGCTAAAAACGTTGCGCTGTACTCAATTGCATGCGTGATGTACCTCATTATGGGATATACAGTGATGTATGGGGGAATTTCGAACTTATATGTGCCTGACGGTTTCTTCGGAATTTCAGCTGCCAATTCTACTGCCGAAGAGGTCTTGGCAAGTGGAGGAGACACGTATTATTCTGGGGCATCTGACTTCTTTTTTCAGGTAGTTTTTGTAGCCACAGCAATGTCAATAGTATCTGGAGCAGTGGCGGAGCGGATGAAGCTGTGGGCCTTCTTGGCATTTGCAGTGGTTATGACTGGCTTCATATATCCGATGCAGGGTTCTTGGTCTTGGGGTGGAGGATTCTTGGGAGAAAACATAGGATACTCTGATTATGCCGGCTCTGGAATAGTACATCTTTGCGGCGCTGCGGCTGCATTGGCGGGCGTACTCATTTTAGGTCCTAGGATTGGAAAGTATTCGGCATCAGGAGAGTCAAATGCTATGCCCGGCGCGAATATGCCACTTGCAACAATCGGGATGTTCATTTTATGGATGGGATGGTTTGGATTTAATGGCGGGTCGGAGTTGGCCGTTGCGAGTATCGATAGTTCAAATAATGTGGCTACTGTTTTTATGAACACTAATACAGCGGCAGCATCTGGTCTCATCGCGGCACTCATAACGTCGCAAATAATGTTTGGCAAAGCTGACCTCACAATGGCGTTGAATGGAGCACTTGCAGGCCTAGTGGCCATTACAGCTGATCCACTGTCTCCATCATATGGAATGGCGATGGTGATCGGAGCGATTGGAGGAGTTATAGTTGTATTCTCAGTGCTGGGGCTTGATAGTTTGAAAATAGATGATCCTGTCGGTGCCATATCCGTTCATGGCACAGTAGGAATCTGGGGTCTCATAGCAGTGTGTATTGCCGGAGAAGCCACCCTTGGCGGACAGATTGGAGGAGCCTTAATTATATTCGCTTGGACATTCATTACGGCTGGAATCGTGTTCTATTTGATTGACATGGCTATGGGAATCAGAGTCAGCGAGGAAGATGAGTTGAAAGGAATCGATACTTCCGAGTGTGGAATCGAAGCCTATCCGGAATTTACATCCTCTTCATAGATATACCCTCAAAACCGGACTCAAGCCGGATTTTAACCGGGGCTCTTTGCCCCGGTTTTTTTTTTCGTCATTATTAACTTCTGTTTAAGATGCATTTCTTAACAAAACCAAGTATCTTTACATCTCAATTTAATGCCAAAGAAGATATATGCAAATGAAATTAATTACTGCAATTATTAAACCTTTTAAGTTAGATGATGTTCGAGAAGCGTTAGCAGAGAATGGGGTACAGGGTATTACAGTGACGGAAGTCAAAGGCTTTGGGCGCCAAAAGGGTCATACAGAGTTGTACAGAGGTGCAGAGTATGTAGTTGATTTTCTGCCAAAGATAAAGCTCGAAATAGCGGTCTCGTCAGACATGGTGGATAGCGTTGTCGAAGCAGTGGCCAAATCTGCAGTGACAGGAAAAATCGGTGATGGCAAAATTTTTATTTCTGATCTGACTCAGGTCGTTAGGATACGAACGGGGGAAACAGACGAAGATGCAATATAGCTTTAATAAAATTTCCTGACTTTTGAATACTATATATATTGAAGGGTCGCAAGATGGCTTTGCCACGGGTTAATTGGAATCGCGCTTCTACGGCTCTTGAGCTTCCGGTTTTGTTGTGTAAATTACTTGCTTATATTAGTCTTTGTATGATCGCTAATACTTTTGCGGAGGACATATCCGTCAGGGGAGAAACAATCGCTCTGCAAAAAGTCCTAGCGAAGCTAGAAGCAGCGCGCCCCGAGTTTCACTATATAATTTTGGGTGAGTCAGATATATCTGGCTATCTTAGAATTGCAATTGAAAATGGTCCCATACTATACGTTGCCGAAGATGGAAGTCATTTTTTTGATGGCTCAGTTTATAGAGTAGAGGCAAACGGTTTTGTTGACGTCGAAGAACTCCGTTTAGCCTCAAATCGGAGGCAGATATTTGCTGAATTAGACGTTGACGACATGATAGTGTTCGCACCTGCGGGGGGGACGAAAGCTATTATAAACGTGTTCACAGACATTGACTGTGGGTATTGTCGTAAGCTACACAATGAAGTCGAGGAATTAAACTCGTATGGCATTGAGGTTAGGTATCTCGCTTACCCGAGAGCCGGCTTAGACTCGCCCTCGTATTACAAAATCACCACAGCTTGGTGCTCGGATGATCGACCGGACACTTTAACTCGACTAAAGGCCGGAAAGACATTACCAAACAAAAATTGCATCGACAATCCAGTGGCAGCTCACCTTCGTCTTGGTAGAGAGATTGGAGTGGATGGAACACCAGCGATTATTATGATGGATGGAACTATGGTGCCAGGGTATCGATCGGCGGCAGACTTTGCAATTTTACTCGGTCTTAAAAATAGTGGTTGACCTTCTTTTGACCAAACTAATCCCAATCAACGCATGATCTTGGTACAAGTTATTCGAATCTATTAAAGGAAAAGGCGTGAAAACAGTTAACATTGGTTTATGCGGACTTGGTACAGTAGGAGGTGGAGTCTACGCGGTTCTTAAGCGCAATGCCGCCCTAATTTCCGCACGCGCTGGCAGTAACATTTTAGTGTCCCATGTAGCGACGCGAAGCATTAACCCTCGTTGTGCGCCAGCGTCAACGAAAATTTCCCAAGACGTTATTCAGATTTCAGAAGATCCGGATATTCATATTGTTGTTGAGTTAATCGGCGGCATATCGGTGGCATTCGATTTAATCATGAGCGCAATTCGAAATGGAAAACATGTAGTCACTGCTAACAAAGCACTAATTGCAGAGCGGGGATCAGAAATTTTTGTCGAGGCTGAAAAATACGAGGTTATCGTGGCATTTGAAGCTGCGGTCGCTGGAGGGATACCGATAATAAAGGCGCTCCGTGAGGGTCTTGTAGCAAATGATATTCAATGGATGGCGGGTATTATTAATGGAACTAGTAATTTTATCCTATCTGAAATGTCTAGTAAAAAGAGAAAATTTCAGGATGTGTTAGAAGAAGCCAAAGAAAAGGGTTATGCGGAGGCTGACCCTAGCTTTGATGTCGATGGCACGGATGCAGCGCAAAAACTAGCGATTCTTGCGTCTATAGCTTTTTCAATTCCCCTAAATACCAAAAATGTCTATACGGAGGGCATTGCCCACTTGCAACCGCGTGACATCGAATATGCAACAGAACTCGGGTATGGCGTCAAACATCTTGGAATAGCGCGTCAAAAATCAACAGGGATTCAGCTTCGTGTGCACCCTGCACTTGTTCCAGCGTCTTGCTTACTATCAAGTGTCGATAATGTTCTTAATGCAATTATGGTTGACTGTGATGCGCTTGGAAGCACTCTCTTTTATGGTCGGGGAGCGGGATCAGAACCCACAGCATCATCAGTGATCGCTGATATTGTTGATATAAGTCGTATTCTCACCACCTCCAATGTGAGTGGGACAAGGCCGCTTGGTGTAAAACTCGCAGACATTAAAGATAAAAAGATTCTTCCTATTGAGCAGATAGAGACTTGCTATTATCTTCGTTTCTCTATGCATGACACGCCAGGAGCATTATCAAAAGCCACTAGTATCATGGCAGAAATTGGAATCAGTATCGAGGCTATTATCCAAAAGGAGCAGCCCCTCGGTATTGATTATGTTGATGTGATCGTCATAACAAATAGTATTAAAGAACTGCATCTCAGCTTGGCGGTGAGGAAGATTGAGCAACTAGAGACGGTGCAAGGCGATGCCACGGTAATTCGTCTTGAGAGATTAGATCAAGTGTGACCTATTTACTGCGGATGTATTAAATGAAATATATAAGTACCCGAGGTGGTGGGAAACCAAAGAATTTCGACGAGGTAATTTTAACGGGCCTCGCTCCTGACGGGGGACTTTATGTTCCGGATAGCCTCCCGCATTACAGTGTATCTGATATAGCAGCTTGGAAAAAATTATCCTATAAGCAATTAGCGTTTAAAGTTATGCAACCTTTCATCGGGGACTGTGTGCCAGAAAGAGACCTTATTGGTTTGATCGATATCGCTTATGGCTCATTCAACCATTCCGCTACGGCACCATTAGTGCAGACGGGGCACAATGAGTGGGTTTTGGAATTATTTCATGGTCCTACTCTGGCTTTCAAGGATTTTGCCCTGCAGTTTTTGGGCCAGTTACTTGATTATATGCTTAAGCGAAAGAGAAAAAATGTTGTAATCATGGGCGCTACCTCTGGCGATACCGGATCAGCTGCAATAGAAGGCTGTCAAGATTGTAATAACATCAAAATGTTTATTCTCCATCCGTATCAGCGTGTGTCTGACGTACAGCGAAGGCAAATGACGACGGTGATATCTGATAATATTTTTAATATCGCTCTAAAGGGAAACTTTGATGACTGTCAAAATATGGTCAAGGCAAGCTTCAACAATCAGTCCTTTCTACCAGACAAACTTCAGCTAGTGGCAGTTAATTCAATCAATTGGGCTCGAATAATGGCTCAAATTGTCTATTATTTTTGGGCCGCCCTCCATTTGGATATTAGGTCAAATTCCATCTCCTTTTCAGTCCCTACGGGTAATTTCGGTGATGTTTTCGCGGGATATGTTGCTTCAAAAATGGGTCTTCCAATTAAGCAGCTTGTAGTTGCGACAAACGATAACGATATACTTCATCGTTGCTTAAGTGCTAACGATCATAGTATTCGCCCTCTCTCGCAGACCTTAGCACCCAGCATGGATATAATGATATCTAGTAATTTTGAAAGACTACTTTTCGATGTCCATGGTCGAGACGGAGCGTGTGTTGTTAAATTAATGGAAGAGGCGAAAAGAGGCACTTTGAAGCTATCGGATGAGGTGCGCGTTGGAATCCAGCAGCTGTTTACAAGCTATCGATGTGATGATCATGAAATGCTTCAGATGATTTGTTCTGTACACAAAAGTAATGGCTACCTGTTAGATCCTCACACTGCCATTGGTTTGTGTGCTGCTCGCCATTGCCGAGCAGACACACAAACTCCAATGGTAAGTCTTGCAACGGCACATCCTGCAAAGTTTCCTGACGCAGTTAAACAGTCGAGTTGTGGGGTAACTGCAAGCTTACCCAATCATTTAGATGATTTATTTTCTAGGGTTGAGTACATGCATATTTTGGAAAATAATCAGGAAGAGGTTCAAAAGTTCATAGCGGACAGAGTCGGTGATTTGGCAGGAATATAAGATTTTGATAGGCAAAGTTGTTTTCATAACCACCATATGTGGAGAAATAAAAAACATTATGAATTCTCAGGTCGTACTACCAAAGGCGTAACTGTTGTATATTAAGATTTGATCGTAGACAACAC